>Ga0210040_10009829_pt1 | contig 11067 bp, 10 predicted proteins | sample CryGeyCG12114_NA_FD_185462 | JGI IMG/M metagenome (GOLD analysis project Ga0210040, IMG submission 185462) | Groundwater microbial communities from aquifer - Crystal Geyser CG19_WC_8/21/14_NA (SPAdes) (version 2) | ecosystem: Environmental > Aquatic > Deep subsurface > Groundwater | place: USA... | reverse complement strand
TATGCGGAGCGAAATCACGAAAGAAAAAGACGAGTTCATCGCCATCAGCGGTCTGGCCAACTACACGAGAAGTCTTTTACAAGACACGTGCCTAGGCGGAGTCTGGTTGCGCTTACTGCCGACACGATTATTGTGGATGGTGAACGACTGTAAGCAGGCGAATGGCGAGGCCTCGCATCGGCCCGCGACTTACCGTGCACCAACCTGGTCTTGGGTCTCCATTAAGGCCGACATCGATCTCGACGCCGTCACAGTGGACGATTACATGGTCTCATCCTGGACGCTAAAACCGACATACTGACGAATGACGACGCAGGCCAGCTAACAGGCGGGTTCATCCGTCTGCAAGGCTCGCTCTTTCCGGCAACCATTGTCGAAGCAATCGCTCAGTCTCGTAGACCGGGGACGGAGCTCGATGCTCCGGATCTCGAGATACTAATTGATCCCGACGAACCGTTCTTCAGCGATACCCTGCAAGTGTACTGTCTACCCGGGCGGGGAGATCTGCGTGAAGGACAGCCGTGGACCCTTGGCTTGCTTATAATAGCAGCCGAGGGCAAGGCTCGTGACTGTTATGAGCGCTTCGGAGTCTTTTGGGCTTTTGAACTTGCTTGTGGGTTTTTCGAGGATGACACATATTCTGTCGGTACTGACACTTACTGTCAACAAGGCTTGACGAACATCGTTCTTGTGTGAATCTTCTTGTGTAGTTGCTCAAACACAACCGGCTGCCGGGGACGTGCTTGCAGCAGCGCCGTGCTCGTGGTCGGTCTAATGTCTTATTCTTTGCCTGCTCTTCCTGCATTTCGCTAGAATCCACTCTTGACTGGCATTCAGTGCGGCAAAGATTTAGATTTATTGGCCACTTGATCTGGTACGTTGAGGAGGGAAAGCATCGGATGTAGACGTCAGAATTAAAAGCGACTATCACGGGAAGCTGGAGTCCTATAATCAGTACCTGAGTCAAACACTCTTCCAACATGGAACATACCCACGTCATCGCCTGAGAGCCATTGTTGAAGCAATCTTCTTCTCCCTTTCCAAGCCAGCTCGACATCAGCGACGCTCGCCATCCGGCATCTCGACGTGCTGGGCACCGCCATCGGTCGAGAGTCATGACCATTGTCGGTTGCGCGGTGGGGTTGGTTTCAAACTCCATACATCACTCTGGCATCATCGGTCATCCACCGGGGCTGCAAGACGTCATTGACATCGCTTCAACCGACTGTCCACAACGTAGGAGATATAGCGGAGCGTACTCGTAGACCACTGCTCTTCAAGACTGAGAAGTCATCGAGCATCGGATCCATAGCGTTTGGCGATACTGGTAGCGTACTCGTCTCATACTCCGCCGACGCCAAAGAATTGACATCCAGGCTATCGCCTATCCGTGTACAGCGGCAGATGTCGTGTGTGGAAACCTCTTTTCCTGAAACATTGCCCGTGCTCTGGAACAAAATGAGACCGAACCGAAGATCCACGCATACGACCTGTCCTTTTCTTCGGCGCTTCGGGCTTTGGCAACGTTTTTCGACAACGTGGCAGGGAACAGGTAAAAAGCCACCGAAACCCAGAATAGAGGAAAAAGAAGACAACCGAACCGTGCACATACACCCCACCGACCCACGGTTCCTCATGTACCGAAGAAAAAAGTGTCTTGTGGAGAGTTTTTCCTTTTACTTTGCATGAAACATCCGTGCGAAGGGAAGGAGTTGTTACCAGCAAGCGCACCGTGCACGCACACGGCGACACACGAACACTTACCACCGCCACGGTAGTCGCCACCACTGCTTCGGCCAGTGGAGAGCGAGTAAGTTTGCATCGGTTTTTTGGCATGCATGGCCGCTCGGACTCGTTTCGGTGAGTGGGTGTGGGATCTGACCTTCTGGCGCGGAAGTTGTTTCTAGCGTCGGCGGCACTGGGGGTTCTAGAAAGAATGGATTCAAGCGCTTGGGCCAGGTCAGATCAGAGCTGGTAAGTTACAGAGTGCCAGGTGCTTGGACCATCGTGTGCAGGACCCGAGGCGAGGGGAGGACGAGGGACGCGTCATGGTCCCGAGGTTCGTCAATGCGACGATGGCGCTGGTTGCGCAGGTCGAGAGAGTAGGTAGTCGGCAGTCAGTGTAGAGGATCTTGTGCACGCCAATGTCCTCGTTGTTGTGACGGCGGAAGTAGGTAGTGAAAGTCGGTCGTGATGATGTTGTTTGTGGTCGAGGTGAACATAGAGTGGGATTGAGTCATGCACTTTCGAAAAGAGTGGATGTTTGACTCGGTGTGAAGAAGGTGACACTTGTCTCGATATCAACGAAGCATCTCGTGTAAGCCATCGTTGCGGTCAGTATCAAGCTCGAAGCTGCATATGTCGACTGTCAGCGAATCAGAAGGTGCATGTAAAATAAGTAGAGAAAAAGGTCTCAGTATTAACACGAGTGTTCTATCATCATCTAAGTCTATGGTCGTTCTTTGTGCTGTCGTCCGCAGCCTGTATATGGCTTTCGGTTATGCCGTCATTAATATTCCCAAATTCCCAAACTCCAAACATACATGCCATGATACACATGTGAAACGTAGCGAGTGAAACACACTAGAAAGTAAACTGCATCAAACCAGGGTTGAGTGCCAAAGGCATGATAAAGTGGAACGCCACCAACACTGCCATCGGGAAAATGGCGGTGAAGCCAGTGATTTGCCAATCGTACGGTACTAGCTGGCCAACAGGTCCGACGCCAGCGAGGATGATCATACCTGCTGTTGCAATGATACAAAAAGCGAATGTGAACTTGAATTTCTTGAGGATGGTCGGGATTTCTTTGAAGAAACTGGTGTTTGTGGCTTCTTTGGCTGTGGCACCCCATGACATGTCAATGCCAGTGAGATGACAGCAGATAGCCTGAGACACGTGTAGGGAAATACCACCCAGGAAGATGGTAAGAAGCATGAGCCATCGGCAATTCTCCAGAAGTGCGCTGATAAGGGACCGGTTGTCAATTCTATATCGCATGAGAGCCAGTGCGACTGTTCCAAGGGCCTGGAAGACAACGACAATACCGAAGTAGACCTTGAAACTGTCGACATAATAGTGGTCGAGAAAGCCATTGTACCAACCAATAAGGAAGTAGTTCATGACGGTAAGAATCCAAGCGGCCGAGATAGCGAAGTATGTACCAATGTAAGACATGATCGTAATTTTCGCCATGAGTGGCATACTGCTTGTGACGAACTTCCTGAACAGTGGTGTGAAAGGACCGCGAACAATCCAGTATTTGAACGGGTGGAACAGGAGCTCTGAGCAACCGTAGGCGTATTTCTCCCATCGAGATAGTTCATCGTACACTGTCAAAGATACACCTTCTTCGAAGCCGCCATTGAAGATCGTGTTGAACCTGATGATGTAGCCAAGGGATTGGACACGCAGAGCCATGTCGAAGTCCTCAGACACAGTGTTCTCTGCCCAGTATTTCTCGACGCCGTCTTCGGTCATGTATGCCACATCCTGAACTGCTGACCATCGAAGAATTGCGTTGTGTCCGACAAATGGTGCTACATCACCCATGGCAACAGCGTATCGAATAGCGGCATACACAAGGTTGGTGAAAAATGTGATTCCTTTCTCGAAGAAACTGGTAGTGACATTCATCACGCCAGAAGAAAATTGAATGATAGCAACCTGGGGTGACAACTCCATCTCGCTGACCGCATCCAAGAAGCAATCCTCGGGGACACGTGTATCTGAGTCGATGATAAGGATATAGTCGCCGATACGGAGGTCGCCATCGGCCCATGTGCGGCCTTGGTCTTCCTCAATGACCTGTGCTAGTGCGGCTTGGTAGAGTTGATCCTCGTCGTCTTGAGTCCAGCCGTCCTGACGTTGTACCTCTGCCATCTTATCCTCGATGCGAGCGCTGACGTTGAGGGCATAGTTCATGTTGGACGCCTTCTTGAACTTTCCGGCGCGGACGAAGACATTCTGGCCATTCTCGTCACCCTTCGGCGAGTGCTTTGGTCGTGCAACCCAACCAATGTTGTGGTCCTCGTAGAAATCGCGGCGTTCTTGAGCCTCGTGTTCCGGCAAGAGCTGCATACCATCATCGTTGACGAAAATGTTGGCAGTGCCTCCCTGAAGTTCGTATGTGGAGATGGCGGCGTTGAGAGAGACAATGGTAGGGTGGATAACAGCTTCTAAACCTTCTTTGTAAACTGGGCACTGCACTGTGACGTGTGGTAGACGACCTCCCTTGATCCGCGGAGACGGGAGGCCAGAGAAATTCTTGGTGTTTGCCTTGACCGGTTTCACTGGACCTATACATTGAGCAACACCACTGACGAGTGATGCGAAGAAGAACCATCCAATCCATAACTGTAGTGGTGTCGCAGCAAGTATAGCTAAGCGCGTGTAATTGTGATCGATAGAGATTTCGATGGCAATTTTACGCCAGCCTATGCTGAGAGTAAAAATGATAAGACAGGCGGTGATGGCGGTAAGGAATGCTTGGTAAAGAACAGTGGGTCTGGGTGTGTCTGTGCGGCCTTCTTCAGCCGAAGAAGCGTCAGAGAACTCTGTCGCCTCAATGTTGACGGAAGGCGACTTCGATTTGTCATCAATTGGTTCTTTTGCGTCTGCCCAGAGCGATTTCACCAAGTGTGCTTCTATCTGCTCCGCGCGATGGATGATGCTGCTTGGTTCGTCGTCCCACACCACAAGCATACCAATATCTTTGATGAACACGGCATAGTGATGCTTCTTGGATTTGGACAACAGGCTTATGTTAGGAAGCACTTGTAGCTGTTGACCATTGTTCAACGGTACATATGGCAGCTTCCATTCTTTGAGGTACGTTTGGACAACGGCTGTCTTGATAGTCATGGCAACCTATTCAATTAGCGGCTGGCACCTTCAAGTTGGGAGATAGACGTACCTTGACATTCAACTTCTTGATCTCATCATAGAACCCAAACATCTGAGCGGACAACTGTGGGGGCTGGCAGATGAAGTCGTTCTTTCCGCGTTTCAGGACAACACCTTCAGCAGTGTTTCCGTCCGTCCACAGCTTTTCTAGCTGTCGCTGCCTCAGATATTGGATCATGATATCACACTTAATGGATGCTTGAGTGGATACGAAGGCCGAAGAGTCTGTGAGCTCCGATGCGAATGTTGCTTGAGATGTGGTTCTGTGATTCTGAGTAAAAGCCCCAGATGACGATGGTCTGCTAGGAACCCCAGAAGGCATTCTGGGTGATGATGTTGTCGACGCCATACTTGGCGACTGTAGTGAGGGAAAGCCTGAAAACGAGGGTTGGCTGCTGTTGTAAGGCTACGGATATCGGATTGTATAGGGTAGGGTTTCAATTAACGAATGAACGATATGACTGTCTTAGCGAAATACCTGGATAAGCGAATGAGGGCCGCGGGGGCTTGTGAAGGATGAAGGAATGTTTCAACCAGGAGGAAGCAGAGGTACAAGTATAGAAAACGAAGGACGCTGGTGGCACCATCGCAACGGGATCCGCATGCTTTGGTCTCGCATGACGACTCCGGATGTAGACTTTTTGGACTGATCCAGCTGTTGAGCACCGCAATTAGGGCTGTGGGTTGCTTTGCGGGTCGTTCGGCGATCCAAGATTGGGCTCTTCCTATCTGGCACAAGACTCGGGCTGAGCAGTAGATCCAGGCGAGGTTCTCATAACGGGAGCCCACCAAGCCGCTGTTACTGGCTTCTACGGCATGTGGACCAGTATTCCGAGGATGGAGCCAGCAAACTTTGGTCCAAAGTCTTCTGTAGCTTTTGTCTAGGTCTGCATTTGGAACGATGATATGTGAGGAGGAGCTAGTCTGAACGGCAACAAGCCATCGATCGTAGGCGTAGTGATTAGTATGACTCTGGTTAATAGACACGCTTGTACCGAGTTGGACATATCTAGTAGCGGTGACCCACTCAGATACAAGTGTTCCCCTTGTCTGTTGAATACAACATGCTGTTGTTGGCACGGAAATTGCTCCAGTCTGAGCATATGGAGATTGATGCAGCTGCAAAGGGCCTTCCCGAACGGGAATCGGCAGACACCCCTGTTTGGTGCAAGGATATAAACCGACCCATGGGTGAGCCTACCACGCAACTGCAGAACAGCCGCGCATGGGTGTCACTGTCAACAATGACAGGATAATGTAAGAATGCTGCGGAGTTCGCGGAAAGGTAAATTGGGTTAGGTCTAGTTAGCTGGCGGGAGAACCGACGGTGGCAAGCACCGGCGAGTTGTTCAGCCGAGATCTCCTGAGAGTGACATACACAGCGCAGAAGCGGTGGATAACGGATCAAGGTGCAAGATGTGACGGAGAAAAGGAGTGTGGACGCGAGTTCGGGTATCGTAGCGCATGGCAGGAATGCTGAGGGGAGGTATACAGGCTCGGTACCTACTACCATGGCATTACTAACAAAAAAGCCCTGAGAAGTGAATTGCAATTCCCATGGTGGAAACCACAGTAGCTCTGCGCTCCTATGGTGATTGGGTGGGGGTTCGATATGCTAGATGAGAGTTTCGACTACGCTTCATCCTTGCAAGTTGCTGGGAGACTGAAGCTAAGGCAAGCCATACGGTCCACTTCCTCGAGGACGCTACATGCCGACTTGGACAGGAAACGCCCGGGTGGGTCCGAGCTCAGAGAAGGGAAGCTCAGGGGTGGATAAGGCTGTGGTGGCGATGTGGCGATAGCCCGACTGCGCCTTTGACGTCGAAGAGGAGTTTTAGGAGTCGAGGATGTCGAGGCTGCAACTCGGACTCGAGCTCGAACTTGAAGAGCGAGCCACTAGACGCTTGGCGCGGATTATCATTTCACCGAACCTGGGTAGATCCCCGAGAGCTGGAATCCACTTGCAATACGCTTACGACCTGAGGTCTGCGAGAAAGTTTTCCGGACGCCAATTGCCATCGTCACTGCACGTTGCCAGCGGTCTACAAGTCCAACCGACTCGAGCCCGTGCTCAGCATCATACGCAGGCACTTGCGTACGTTTCTTCTCGCCCGTGCGTCGACGTTACGGACGAGGTCTGTGTTTCCATGTGGTCGCCAGCTCTTCGCCCATGCGCAGTAAGCCTCCTCTCTGAAACCACCGTCCTGGCAATCAGCACGAGCCTACTGCAGTATGTCCGGTCGACTTCCAAGCGATATCAGTTGGTGCACGTGGGCCGGATCAAGCCGTGGTCGACATCAGAATCGGAATGACCTAACCTTCTACGTGGAAACTCTGGAAGAGCGCCGATGTCTTCCGCGAATCGCCGGAAAACAGCTATCTCGTTTAGGAGGGTTGTGGCGTCAATCCTTGTCGGATCTGCAGGAACATCGTCCGGAGCTGGGATCATCGTGGTAGCGGTTTCAGGCACGACGCAGGTACAGCACAGAATCAGTATCTCATGCCCCACTGCTGACGAACCTAACCATCCTCTTCCAGCTCACCTAGTAGACGTCGGCGTCTCTGTCTCTCCTCCATCTTGCAATTTACACGTTATTGCACAACAAGCACTAATGACGCATACACTGTCGCGAGCGCCGGATTAATAACCGTTGCCTCTTGTATGCCGGGGCTTCCAACCACCCACTTTTGAAGCGCTATCTGCTCGTCAGCACGCGTGGGCCGTTGGCTGGACAGGGAACGGATAACCTTGATTAACTTCACTTCATTGTTTTGACTAGAGCATGATAACCGTGGCCATGTCTCTCAACTTACAAGGACTGCCTCGTTGCAGAGCTGGACAACGCGGTGCAACCTGATGTAATGGTTATTCTAAACTGATAAGCTGATGCTCTTAAAATTTTGGGTGTGGTCGCAGCTGGTTTGCCTCGAGTCGAGGAACAGGGCGGGTCCGCAATTTCCATATCGAGTCACAGCGGACGATCATCCTCTTTGTATCTGTGGATACCCGAATGGAGGTTAGTGCGACTGCTCTGCCGTATTCTCACTGGTCGTCCAAGCTTCTCGTGTTCGGGCACATCTTGAATCTAGGTACGAGCAAGTCTTGCATCACCGAAGCTCACGAAGTTTCTAAAGCCGAACTCCTAGAGCCAACACCGTGCGTTGTTCTCGCCACTGCGGAGGCGGCCCAACTGGTCATGACTTTGATCGTGCACAATTTTTGCTGTGGCAGATATCCTCTTTTGCACGAGGCCATCCCTGAAGTCCCTTTGGGCCGCTAATGCACCTCGATATTGAAGTTTGTATAGTGGTGACATACTGAGCTGGCGCCGAAATTAGCCTGGCCCCAACTTTTATGCTCACAGAAGTGGGCCAGCTATACGCTGAGACTCGTAGCATAAGACATCATTTGTTTGCCATAGTTGACCGGACAAAGACGACATACCCATAACCTTCTCCGGTCGTCTCTTTCCTCAACCACAACCACATTCTCTCGAGTTCATTCCTGTTGACTACCTTGTCCTGCTTCGTTCTATTCAAAGCGCCTCCAAGTACCTTCTCTTCTGCACCGTTGCACAACCACCAGCATGGGCTTATTCAAGAGGAGCGCACCTCCTAGTAGGCCAGAGACCGCGAATGAGAAGTCTGACGAGATATCATCTATCCCAAGATCATCAACAGATCCGTACAGGCGGCCAAACCAATTCGGCAATCCTTTCGCAACACCATCCGAGTCAGTCGTCCCCTCGGGCAACAACTCCACAACAACATTTGAGCATCAATATGCTGCATCCAACGTATATTTCCATTCTCGCCGAGTGAAGAAGGATCAGATTGAACGACCTTGGCTCGAAGGCAAAAAGGATCCATACCAGAAATGGCTCACTATCATACCTTTACTAGGTATGCTACTTGGCGTTGCCATTGGTGGCTATATGGTATATAACGGTCTTCAGACCGTCCCGAAACATCAGTACTGCCCCGTATACGAAGAAGACTTTTCATCGGGCAAGTTAGACACCAATATCTGGACGAGGGAGGTCGAGGCCGGCGGATTTGGCAATGGCCAGTTCGACCTGACCACTGCCGGTGATGAAAACTCCTTTATTGCTGACGGAATGCTACACATCAAGCCAACTTTGCAAGACGCAAACCTCATCACAGAAAACAATGTCCTCAACTTGCTGAAGGATGGCTCCTGTACATCAGACACCTGGAAAAATTGTGTAGCAGTCACCAACACCACTAACGGCACAATCATCAACCCAGCCAAAAGCGCTCGTCTCAACACCAAGAAGGGCGCTAGCATCAAGTTTGGCCGGGTGGAAGTCGAAGCTCGTCTACCAACTGGTGACTGGCTCTGGCCTGCCATTTGGATGTTGCCGGTCGAGAACATCTACGGCGACTGGCCAGCGAGTGGTGAAATCGATATCGCCGAGTCTCGCGGCAACAACTACACCTACGCAGCAGGCGGCAACAACGTCATGTCATCAGCTCTTCACTGGGGACCGGACACCGTAAACGATGCTTGGTGGCGAACATACGGCAAGCAGCACGCGCTCCACTCCAACTTCAACGACAAGTTCCATATCTTCGGCCTTGAGTGGAGCGAGAAATACCTGTACACCTACCTTGATGGCAGGTTGCTTCAGGTCCTTTACAACAGATTCAACAAACCATTGTGGAAGCGTGGTGACTTCCCGCTCTCGGACTCGAACGGTACTGCCTTTGTGGATCCATGGAGCCAGACTGGTAGCGATGCGACTCCTTTCGACCAAGACTTCTGTAAGCACATCTGTTCCTTCCCAACGCCGCTGTCTTGCTGACTTGACTCTTGCAGATCTTATTCTCAACGTTGCCGTTGGCGGTACCAACTCCTGGTTCACCGACGGAGTAGCAGGCAAGCCATGGGTCGATGCGTCGCCCACCGCCCGAAAGGACTTCTGGGACGCCAGGGATGAATGGTATCCCACATGGTCCAAGGGCAATGGTGGTGAGATGGTTGTGAAGAGCGTCAAGATGTGGCAGCAAAAGGGCTACCACGGTTGTTGAGCGGGCAGATTACTGCTCAAGCAATTTCTTCGATCTAGTCAAAGAACTTGTACTTTGGATTCCTGCATGAGCATGGATATACAGACCATGGGTTAGACGGCGTTTGGGGCCGGGTCCGCTTGTACTCGGGGGTTAAGGGTAAAAGATCATCAGCACGGCGTTCACGAATCTCATGACATAGAGTAGACATAGTAATAGACGGCCATCGCCCTCGTGTCTTTTTTCATATCACGAATGAAAGATTGCTGGTTTAGCAGTGCATTTGACAAGCTTACCTTGGAGATACAGTAGATCTGCACTGACTGACCTCGATTCGAACCTAGGGGATTGTCAAGTGCAAGATGAATGCCAAGCCAGGTGACCTGTCTAGTGTGACTAGCCCGGACGAGGCTCGGTGACCGCACATTTCCATTGAATATATATTGAGCACCCCACATTTTGCTCCCATCAGTGCGAGTAACCGCGGGTCGGTTGGTGTAGTTGGTTATCACGTCTCCTTAACACGGAGAAGGTCGCCGGTTCAAGTCCGGCACTGATCAATAATTTTTTTTTGCTCATTTTTTGCAGTCTACTTGCCGTTCCTTACCCCTCCATTCGAGGTGAATGTCCAGACGTATATTGTGGTACTATCAGTCCTGGGGAGCAAATTTCCAGTCTGTGCAGTAAGCCCAGGATTGGGCACATTTTCTCGTGCATGTGGAGTTGGAATAGAGCAGCTCGAACCGCCTGGGTACCTAGGTAGGTACCTAGCACCTACATAGGTACCTATGATAAGGTGTTACCCACCTACCTACCTAGGTAGGCATTGAAGAGGCATCTACCTTGGCGGACTTGCCTGTACTGGTGCGCACTCTTAGCCAGTACCAGCGCCTAATTAACAAAGTAAGGGACAAGTTACAGAGATGATCGTTTCGTTATATGGGGTCGTGATATTGCTACCTCTCACTATAAGGCACTGACACGAGTTCTATCCGACTTCAAGATCGGCATTGTTACCAGAAGTGCACATGTGGCACATTTTCCGTCAACTCCAAGGACTAGGTACGAATTGTTCACGTCGTATGTCTACAATATCGAACAACCACTTTACGACAAGCGTGGGATGCCGCT
>Ga0210040_10009827_pt1 | contig 11067 bp, 14 predicted proteins | sample CryGeyCG12114_NA_FD_185462 | JGI IMG/M metagenome (GOLD analysis project Ga0210040, IMG submission 185462) | Groundwater microbial communities from aquifer - Crystal Geyser CG19_WC_8/21/14_NA (SPAdes) (version 2) | ecosystem: Environmental > Aquatic > Deep subsurface > Groundwater | place: USA... | reverse complement strand
CGTATGAAAAATCGAAAAATGGACTTCGATTTTGGGCCCAATTTTTCCGGATTCTTTGTTTGACTGTTACTGACAAACGAAAGAGCATCGGATGGGAATATTTCAGGTGCATATACTAGAGGGTCTAAGGAAGACTTAGAAAGTGTTTTTAAGAAAATTCCTTACGAACATACTTCGGACTTACATTGTAAATCAACATATATCAATATCAGTGTGTAGGTAGCAGCAAGGGTCAGGTCTATCGTTTTATCTCCATTATTATTTAGCATCTTGTGAGCTAACGTTCAAGCATGAAAGTTAGCTTTGGGCTTTAATCGCTAATTGCGTGTGTTTCTTCTTTTAGTTTGTATTGTAGCTATGTATTTCTATGAATTGCTCCTTCAATTTCACTTTTAAACATTCTCACCTTTTATTGACCATTGTTGACTGAATTTTATGTACAAATAACTAAAAAAGCATATGGATATTGCAGTGCAGTTTTAATGACCTTTTTTGTTCACAATTTTTTTAACTTTTCACATGCAAAGTAGGTGGTTGACTAACTTAAACTTCTCTGACTGGTGCGATACATTCGACAAACGAATATCGCGTAAAGAATTAACTCTTTCATAAAATGCATGTTCTGTAAGTATAATTGCTCAATAAGTGAAGACAGGCATGAAGTTTTAACTCATGTTGCATATACTTGATCTTATAATGTTGCAAGTTACCACACTTTACTCACTAAAAATGCTTGCAATGCATGTGCATTTAATTTTCCAACTAATCCTCAAGCTATAACTTACATTATTGTTTGGTAAAGTTTCAAAATAATGTATTTTTGCATTTATGCAGTTTGAATGTGCTTCAATACAATTATAAAGTTGTTCACACTAAATGTTTAAGCTCAAAAATTACTAAACTACTGCCCGTATACTTTTGCTTCCAGGTCAAAGTCAGAAACATGAGTCAAATCACAAATCTCTTTACATTTCATGCTTACATTCAGAAACTTCTTTGTAAGGACTGTGGAAGCCATTTTTGCATCCATTTTAATTTCAATGCAAACATTATCATACTGAACTAAAAGTCACCTAAATTATCATTGCCAATCATATACAGGGATCCATTGTGTATAGACACGCAAACACGAATTAAGTGCGCAGTTGTCTCGCCATTTAATATAATAGTGCTGAAAGTCATTAGTCACTCACTCAATCAGTATAGTTTCATAGTAGATGTGATATCTTTAAATTGCATACTTTGCATTGCCCACCATGTCGTAATTTAAGAGCGTATACTATTTGTTAAAAATTAAACCCCATTCCCACCGGATTTCATCAAACATTCCATACAATTATTAAATTCCTACTGAAAATCTGCGAGCACTAATTTTGGCACAATACTTAAACTCTGGAAAACTTAGTTTGGCCAATTCTCATGTAGCCAAAACGCGAAACCTTACAATGCCCCAGTGCAATGCAAATATACATGATTTAGTGACGCAATGTACACATAATAATACAATGGCTTTTTATATACGACTTCATACGTTTAGGGCAGAAAGGGTTATGTCGTGGGCTGAGAATTGGGCATGCCAAATTGCCAAGCAGAAATGCACGTATTCCCAACCAGTTGCCATACACTTTTACTTTGTATATAAGGCTATGTTTACTGAAACGTACTATTCTATAGTAGTTGCCTACCGTTTAGCTATCCTACTCACTCGCCAAAAAACTCACACAGCAACAAAAAATATATCGTAGTTGTACGACACCATTCGCACAAAAATATTGGCTGTGCATGTGTTATAGCGTATGCCTCCCGTGTGTCTGTATATAGAACTCCTGCTTATTGCTTGCACAGTGTTTTGGTCATCATCATATGATTCATCCACTCAACAACACGAAGTATTATCGCAAGTTGTGCGTGTTTTCCTCTTCACAACGAATATTGTTGACTGGTTCATTACGTTTTGAGGTATCCTTGGTGCTCAAAGTGATTGTTATTTACCTTGCGAAAAAACAAACAAAAGGAATTTTGAGATTGAACTGTAGAATTCGTCTATTACTGAGTCCAACCCAAGTTGTGGTTTCCTGAAGTAAATTCTAGCTGAAAGATTAAAGGGTAGGCTATTTTCTTTGGGTTTTAATTTAATGTGCCTCGTCACGTAGGGCGGAATAATAATTTAGTGTTTTGGGTTCCTTTGTGTAGGTGTGGTTTCCAGTTGTTTTGAAAAGTTACCAACCAGAGAAGAAGAGTAGTCATGAAGTTCCAATATAAAGAGGATTATCCCTACGAAAAGAGGAAGGCTGAGGGTGAAAAAATCCGAAGGAAGTATCCTGACCGTGTTCCTGTAAGGGAATTCATATTCATTTGACTTTGATAGTTGGGGGAGGGCAACATTTCATTACGATGATGGTGATATAGGGATATGTTTATTCAACGATGTTTGTATTATCGAATAGGTTATAGTGGAAAAAGCCCCCAAGGCTCGAATTGGAGATCTTGACAAGAAAAAGTATTTGGTGCCATCTGATCTGACTGTTGGACAGTTTTACTTCTTGATTCGTAAACGGATTCATCTTCGTCCTGAAGAAGCACTGTTCTTCTTTGTTAATAACCAGATTCCTCCGACTAGTGCAACAATGGGATCAATGTATTCTGTAAGTCACTTTTCGTTGGTTGGTAAGATTTTAGTCTAGTTGGGGTATTTTTTTAGCTAATGATATGTTTTGTTCTAGGAACACCACGAGGAAGATTTCTTTTTGTACATCGCTTACAGTGACGAAAATGTCTACGGTTCTTAGATTAAGCGCTTGATTCCATTCAATCTTCAACGGCACGGTTAGAATAATAAGATGACTTCGCATTAGCTACTATATCATGGATTGATTTCATTTGTAAATGGCTGTTTTCGAACTAAAATTTTTAGTGGTATATAATGTAATTCGAATGTGATTTATTTTTCTTATCGATTGCATAACGTACATGTCATAAATTCAAATTCCCAAATTAAATAAGCAGGACGTATTGAGTTGTCGGTTGTAATTACAGGTTTGAGAGTCACCAACATTTTAACTCGTTTAATTGGAAAACAGCTGAATACAAATAGTCACTTTAGTTTGATAAGACTAAGGAGAAAAATAATGCGATTGATTACTTGCTGAAATGATTAATAAGTAAACTCCTAGTTAAGTAAGTTAAGTTTAATTGAATTTCAAGTAAGCTAATCGTAAATTAAGTTTATGGTTATCGAAAAAGCAAATTCCTGATTTTTAATTTTTCGTCCCCTATCTTTTTTGTACAATAGTTGGCGTCTGTCATCATACCTTGTTTATGAATGCAGTTTTTCTTCGTCGTTTCTTTCTGGTCTGGAGAGCTTAAATTGTCTGCTTTCTAAAATATGTAGAAGGTAGTCGTAAAATGATTTGTGACTTGGTGTTTTTTTTTTCGAATCAATATGTCTAGATTATTTGCTAGTTAACATACTCGTGTTTTCGTCAATACTTTGTCTAGGCCGTCTAGGTTGTTAAAATTGGTCTTGTTTTAATATTATCAAACGGAATGAAAGCGGATTAATTTTAAAGAACAGCACTAAAAAGTTTGCAGAGAAAAAAAGAAGTAGAATAGAAAATCCATTAGATCAAAAATTATATATCTCCACTTTATCTTTCGTTCACTATTTACTAACTATACGCTGAGAGTTGAATTTGTAATATAAAATATAATCAAATTAAAAAAAACACAAAATTTGAATTTGTCTGTAGTTCATCCATTATTTAATCTAAGCAGTCAGCAGTCCATCTCTATACGTTTCGTTTACTCAAAACTGAGCAGACGACAAAAATCCTGATGAAGAACGAACTATTGACCGCATGTCTCAGATTTCAAAACTACTATGCAAAAAATTTTCATTTCAAATAGTTGGATATTGTTTCCGTACTTCATTTATTATCAACATAATAGCAATATATAGCTATAAACGTCCAAGAAAAATGTCAGTAGAAAACTAATACTTCACACCATTACAGTGCAGCGTTAAAAAAGTACTGGGATTCATTTTGAATTTACTACGGCAATGATGCCAATGGTACGGTCGAGCAGCCCGGACAGCAATGGAGAGTTTCATGGAGAAAAAGATCACAGTCTAAACAAAACCGCCGAGTACATTGCTTACATCGATAAATCTGTTTAAAAAATTCCTATTTCACTATTCTGATAAATATTGGATTTGGAGAATTAAAGAACTCATTTAAATAAAATACTTACATGCTTATTCCCATCAGGAAGTGTTTTGTGACACCCAAAACAGGTGCAAGAAACTGGACTGATTTCTTCGAAAGGATCCAATGGAAAAATATGCAGAAAAGATCTTGCTAAATGAGGAGCAGAGACTAAAGTCAGTCCACACGCTTTGCACTCGACGGGTAGTTCACAGTATTTACTCTTGCACTGGGGGCATATGTATCCTCCAATAGTCATTTTCGATGCGACAGGATCGTCTAAATGACAAACGCACATGGCAGGTTTTTCTGATTGGTTACGTTGTGGGAATCCCATTTTGATTAAAGATGAGTCTGACTTTCCTGCGACAGCAGGAGGCTCGATATGTTCTCTAATTAAGTCTTGAAAATGGCCTTCATCTAATACAACTCCATAAGACCCATTTGTCTCCTTACTAGCAAATTTACAGGCCCTAACTTCCGCTGACAATGAGATTACGGAACAGCGAACGGCAGATTTTTTAAGTTCCTGAAATAATAGTGAATTTCAGGCTTGAGATCGGTTGAAATAGTTTGCATGATAAAGTTAAACAACGCCTTAAGCAATTGTTAAGCCTTACACATACCTCAATAGTTACAGTTATATCAGAGGGATCACAGGTAGTCAACGAGGCATGAATAATTAGAATTTCTCGCGATGTATGAGATGGCATGTGTTTTAGCGTGCTTAAAGCCATCTCCAATGCATTTTGGAAAGACGGTTCTCCGTCACATGTGTATTTATCCTTTAACGTTTTAATTAGTTCTAGATGAGTCCTCACATTTCCCGACATTTCTGCAACTTTTTCTGCCATTTTATTTCTAGTAATAATCCATCCCAGCTGACTCATAGGGTTGCTGTCAAAAAATTCGTCCACAAATTTTTCCAAAATCTAGTAATCAAATATAACATAGCTTTTGAGTGATTAAGCAAGATTAGCATGAGATGAGATCAAGAGCTAAGACGATAAGAGTAATTTATATGAAATGATATGATTTCCGCCTTGTGCTGCATGCATACTTTCGTGGCAGCGATCATTCGATTAGGCTTTAAATCTGGGTCCAACATGGCCTGAGAGAAATCCAGAATAATGTACATATGACGCATGATCCCAAGACGAACTTGCCCAGCCGCACGGCGTTCTTCAAGACGTCTTCGTCTAGTCTTTTCAATAATATCAGCAACCGCACTGTCAAGAAGACCATGAGCATCTTCCTCGATAGCCTCCCTTAAAAGCCGAATAATACAAGTCAGCACGAGCCATCAATCCAAAATATCATTAATGGGCAATGGGCATTTGCAGTGTGAACTATACCATGTCTTTTCGTAGCCACTTTCCCATCGGTATTCCCGGCCATCTCCATCGTTTTTATCTTCCTCTGTTGCCATCTCTAAAAATTCCGAAGTAGAATCACTTAAAGTACATTGAATACCAGCAAAAATTCGGTCGATCTTGAGTAGGAAAAATTTAATCGCTACTGTTGACACGAGGGTAATTAATGATTAATAAATCTAAATTAATACGACTCACGCACGTGCGCGAGCTTCACTATTGAGTACTGAACCAAAAGCCAACTAGCGATAGCGACTATCATCCAATTTTGACTTCACTCTCACTGTTCACTTGATAAATATTCTTCTTCTTGTCTTGGAGTCTTGGCGCGATGACTTTTTTTATTGGCCAATGGATAGCATTGAGTTAAGAGTACTCAATTTCCATTCAATTCCTTTGTTGCCCTACAGTCTTAAATCTCGAGTTTGACTTTGTAATCAAGCAATGGTTATGTTTGGCGGGACCAATATTTTCACAATGTTATTTTTTAGAGAAATAAAAATAAACAAAAACCGATTTTAAAATAAATTAGTCTGCTCCTCTGCTCTCTTATCATCGATTCAACATTAAGACAAGTCGCCGACGGAAAACTAACATTAGATGATAATAATCATATTACTATTCTTCAACGTCAACCGAACAGTTCTTTCTTAATCAACGGCACGAAGGTAAGCCTATGGATTTAGCAAATCTCTGAAGATGTATTATTCAATAGGAATAGGAATAGGATTTTATGAAAGTAATCAGATAGATATAAAATTATTTGTTTTAGTAAAATCTTTGTATCATCCTTAATCCACCCCACGCTACATACTAGCCCATCATCATGTACTGTCTAGTCTATAATAACTGCAATTATTTTTATTTATAATAATAATTTATAATAATAATTAATTATGTAACGATGTCTAAAATTAGTGACATTTGCTGTACTATTGTTCCACCACAACCACAATAGCTTTTATACATGTACGCGCATGCGTCATCAGTTGACGCTGGCTAGAACGGCTAGAACCAAGAAAACCTTTTCCATCCTTCCATAAGCCAGCTATAGAAAAATAATATCGAATAGTATTTGCAATTAAAACTACGGTTGCAAAGTTAAGTTTGAGCCATTGTCAGTAAACTCTGGAACTAGAGAATTTAAATAATCTACCAAGGTCTAAAAGTATTACTTACATAACCTGACAAAACAGGTCATGGGAATATTTGAATAGCTCTTCCACGGCACAATTTTCAGGAAATCAAAGATCATTGAAACTCAATTTGGTATAATATAAATTACTTTTCTTATATCCAAATCACACATACAGGTACTGAACAGTCATTAATATTAGGAGGATATGAATCGTCCTCCGAATCCTGGCCCTTCACGGCCTGGACGAGTCCCATGGAGGTGGATATACGGAAAGAAAAAGAGTTTAGAGACTTCTGGAGGTGCTAATGTTTCAAAAAATTCCAAAAAACCGGCAGGTGGACAAGCACAGAGAGGAAATTCAATTACAAATGCTCCTACTGATGCAAATCGACAAACTGCAACCGCTAGAGCAGGCATTCCTATTCATGCCTTGGGGGATGAAATTGACGGGGATTTACCCCCTCCACCGCCACCTAAGCGAAGACGGAGAGTGGCCCCAAAAATTCATTCTGCGATTGTATCTCAATGGATGAAAAAATTTCCTGGCTATCTGTTGTATTACCATGCATCACATCCCAAGCTAGAAAATGCAGAGCACAAAATGAATATTGTCATAGATTATTTAAAAAGAATAGGATATACTTCGCGTTCTAAAATTCTGGCTGTAGAAGAAGCAGAATACTTTTCAGTTCCTTACGAAAATATAATAAAAGATTCTATAATCATCGAAGAATGGCCTACTTTTGCTGAAGATTTGATGGAGGACCCACAAGAAGTATTAAATATTTGGGGATTATCAATGCACAAAGTAAGTTTATAGCTTTCATTACTCAAAGCTGTGTCAAAATAAGTCAGTTACGCTCCGCAAAGTGGCATTTTGTCCACCTGCGTTATCTTAGACTTTTATAAATATTATAGGTTGTTCACGATTTTATTGGAAATGATGACGAATTACAAATAACAGAATCTCAAGAAAATATGGATCCAGAAGAAAGTGCCAATTCTGCAGGATGCTATCAAGTCAATTGTATTCGCGCTGGAATAATGAAACTGGAACCTGTCGTATCTTTAATGTCAATTAAATCTTCTATGTTAGGTATTCTTTTATATAGTAGTTGGCTGACGCTGATTACTTTTTTCATTTTCTGAAATGTAGTTATTACTATTCTATGCAAAATGTACAAATACTGTTCTATATACCTTGGTTATGATAGGCTTTTTTATTTTAAGGTAAGTTTGTAACTATGCGAGGAGCTGTTGTGCGAACTGGAAACATCAAGCCTCTTTGTGTCCGCATGACCTACGAGTGTAAGATTTGCAGTGGACGATTCACAGTTAATTTACCCGATGGTCAGTTTAGAATGCCAAAGAGATGCGGAGCAGATGATGACTGCGAAAATAAATCCCATTTTGAAATTTTAGAAGGGGCTAAAACTACCAAATTGATAGATTGCAGGCGCATGAGGATGCAAGATATTCAGCATAACGATGTGAGCACTTATAATGTATTTTTTACGATTTTTATTAAGATTTTCCCTCATTTTGCTAGCCAAAACAGCTCATAGGATAATATTACAAATGATGAAATGTTGAAATTGAATTAGAGTGATCGTGGTGCTGTCCCAAGAACAATTGATTGCGAATTTTTTAATGGCTTAGTAAACCACTGCAATGCTGGAGATGCTGTTAGTCTTGCTGGAATAGTGAAGGTACGAGCTGAGTGTTTTGTTGCATATGCTAGCAAAGTAAGCTGATCTTCACTTAAATTCCATGTTTTGGTTTTAATTTATTAGATGAGCAAAGAAGTCAACTACGGTAAAGAGCAATCCCTACACAATCTTTATTTAGAAGTTGTTGCTGTTAAAAATCATAAAGAATCGGAGAGGACAATGGGTGGTCACTGGTTCAGTTTCAGTAATCTAGATTTTTATGCTATAAAGGTGAGTACAGTGCATGCTCTAAGACACACAAATAATAAGAAAAATCAACTCCTGATTAAAAGAACAAAATTGCAGGAAATATACGATACTCCGCAGTTGTTTCGACTTCTCATTGCGTCTTTATGTCCTTCAATATACGGTCACGAATTAGTAAAAGCAGGATTGCTCTTAAGTTTATTTGGAGGATCGGTACAGTCGGGTGAAATAATTTCGAGACGTAGTAATATAAACTTGCTCATGGTTGGTAAGTTTCGCACGGCATTGAATATTGTTTGTGATTGTGATAATAATATGTGTAGGTAGTTTGAATCTATTCTATTCGGTGTAGGGGATCCTGGTATTGGTAAATCGCAAATGCTCAAAATGGTGAACGATGTTGCCCCACGAGGTGAGTGCTTATAATGTTGGAACATTGATAGAGAATGCGCTCTATTTTTTTAACGTAAATGTGTATTTGCAAATGCAGGTGTATATGTTTGTGGAACGGGAAGCACTGTTGCTGGTTTGACAGTAACACTCACCAAAGATGGCGACGAGTATTCACTAGAAGCTGGAGCGCTTGTAATGGCCGATAGGGGTAAGTCACAAAAGATCTTATTTCCAAATTATTTTCTTTTTTCAAACTTTAATTTCGTGCTACAGACGTTCTAAATCATTATTTAGGAGTTTGCTGTATTGATGAGTTCGATAAAATGCAAGCCCAGCATCATGTAATAATTTTGCGCTTACCAATTTACCAATACCATCGTATTGTATCTATTCTTATAATATGATGGCCCTAAAATTGTCTTTGAAATGTATTTCTATCAGGCATTGTTAGAAGCCATGGAACAAATGAGTATAAGTGTTGCTAAATCAGGTGTGTACCGAACTCTGCCAGCAAGGACTACTGTTGTTGGTGCGGCGAACCCTGTTGGGGGGCACTATGACCAGCGGAAGACTGTCAGCGAAAATATTAAAATGAGTCCTGCTTTGATGTCAAGATTTGATCTCATATTCATTATGCTTGACAAACCAGACCAGGTTCGTAACATATGCAAAATAGTGGTATAAAAGATTCAAAGCCGCCATAAAAGTTAAGATGAATTTTATGAATAATAGCAGGGTATATAGATTAAATATTGTGAAATGTATAATTGTATAATTTGATGCAGGAATTTGACAGAAAAATGGCTGAACATTTGATGGGTATGAAAGTTAATGCCCCAAAATCGTCTCAATTAGACCCTGATCTCCTAAATCGATCGGAAGAAAATATTGATGCTTCACATTCACAATCTAGTTCTCGATTGCCGTTAGCGTAAGTTAATCATTATCAGTAATTTTTTTGGTTCATTATTGCAGTTTCACATGTGCGCAATTATCGTTTTTTCTGGATATAGTATGCGAGTTAAGTTCAAGAAGGAAGAAGAAGTAGACTTAATTCCCCGTCGTCTTTTAAGGAAATTTATTTCCTACGCTAGGCAATATGTGAAACCAAAGTTATCTCCTGAAGCAGCTGCTATTTTGAAAGAATATTATTTGCGATTAAGAGTAAAGCACAGGATGGTAAACTCAACTCCTGTGACAACTCGACAATTGGAATCCTTAGTCCGTTTAACAGAGGTATGCTCAAAGAAAATACTTATAGAAAATACAGTGGATAAAATCGAACATTTATTTTATTAAAACTATAATTAGGCCCGTGCGAAGCTAGAATTGCGTGAAATAGCTACAGCTGAAGATGCCAAAGATGTGCTAGAAATATTTGAATTCAGCTTATCAAGTGCCTTTGATGATGAAGTTATTGCAATGTCCGCTTTATCTCAACCAGTCATTATAAGTACCGCCATGTCGCAAAGTCAATCGCGTGGAAATGTAAGTTTGCCATTGTTGACAAAAAAACGCAGCTACCAAAGGGCGGAAAGCTTAGCGCACAAAATTTTTTAAGGATTTTTCTTATCAAAATGTTTAAAAAATTTGGTGGTCCTAACTTAATAATTGCGATCGTAAAAGTTGGACATTGTTTTAGAAGCTATAGCTTTCCGTTCGAATAACCATTAATACTAAAATGTTTTTTATTACAACGATAGGCCAAACGATTGATTACTGCTCTACAAAGCTACGCTGAGAAACAGTCGAAAAACATTTTCACTGAAGAGGAGATTCGGCAAATCGGATCAGCTTTGGGTCTGAAAAGCATCGTAGGCTCTTTAATTTGCGCTTTAAACAATGAAGGGTTTTTACTTAAAAAGGCTGGCAATACCTTTCAGTTACAAATTGTCGATTGCTAGTTCCATGTTGCAAAGGACTGTATCAGGTTAACATTGAAAAAAAAAGTTTCAAACTGAGACGGCCATTTTGTAGCCCTTGAAAAGCTGTATCGGAATCCGCTTTGAATTTCTCAAAAGTCTTTACCGCGGTGCGCGTAG
>Ga0210040_10009826_pt1 | contig 11068 bp, 9 predicted proteins | sample CryGeyCG12114_NA_FD_185462 | JGI IMG/M metagenome (GOLD analysis project Ga0210040, IMG submission 185462) | Groundwater microbial communities from aquifer - Crystal Geyser CG19_WC_8/21/14_NA (SPAdes) (version 2) | ecosystem: Environmental > Aquatic > Deep subsurface > Groundwater | place: USA... | reverse complement strand
TTTTATGCAGCAGCTGGAAGAGGCCCCCTACGCCTTTGAAGTCACGCTATTTGCCGCCAGCATGCAGGGCCAGGAAGCCCCGGCCAGCATTCGGGCGGCCCTGGACCTGGTGCGCCCTACCCGCCAGAACTTCGACGTGGTAGTCATTATTCGCGGGGGCGGCTCCAAAACTGATTTGTTGGCTTTCGATGATTTTGGGCTGGCGGCGGCCGTGGGCAGCTTTCCGGTGCCCGTCCTCACGGGCATCGGGCACGAGCGCGACGAGGCGGTGGTGGACCTCACCGCCCATCTCAGCCTAAAGACCCCGACCGCCGTAGCCGTGTTCCTGATTGAGCGGCTGGCCCGGCTAGACGCCGTGCTGAGCGGCTACGCAGCCCGGATTCGGGAGCGGGCCTACTCCCACACCCGCGCCGCCCAGGCTCGCTTCGTGCGCCAGGCCCGCGCCACCCAGCAAGCCGCCCAGCGCCAACTCGACCGCTGCCAAGAGGCCCTGCAACAGCGCACCCGCCGGGCCGCCACCACGGCCCGCGCCCACCTGCGCCAGCAACACCGCCACCTAGCCCGGCAGCGCCACCGCCTACCCCGCGCCACTGCGCAGGCCCTGGGCCGACAGCAACAGCACCTGCGCACCCTGGGCTACCGCCTGGCCCGCCGCTTCCGTCGCCTGCACCGCCGCCGCCGCGAGCAGCTGTTGCACCGCCGCTACCAGCTCCAGCTGACGACGCAGCGGGCGTTGCACCGCGCCGAGCTGCGCCTGGCCCGCGCTACCGCCTACCAGCTAACTGCGCCGGACGGGCTTGCTGCTCTGCCCTCTCCCCAAGCCTCGGCGCCTACTCCCCTACCCGGCGCCGCGCAACTGCTGCGCCCCAACGGCGAGCCCCTACCCCCTGACGCCCTCAGCGCCGGCAGCACCGTGCTGCTGCGCCTACCCACCGCCGAGTGGTATGCCCGCCTCACCGCCCCGCGCCCTACCTCGCTGTGAGGCAGCTTGCGTGGCGTGGTCCTACGAATTGCCCGCAGGGCATCATAACATCACATCGTTTAGGCAGCCCATCTTTTAATTTTTAATTCTCCATTTTTAATTGGAAAAAGTGCCCGACCAGACCTACCGCCAGGCCATTGAAGAACTGGAAACCATTCTGCGCACGCTCGAAACCGACAGCGTGGACGTGGACGACCTCACGGCCCAGGTGCAGCGCTCCGCCGACCTGATTCGCCTGTGCAAGCAGAAGCTACGCAACATCGAAACAACTATCGACCAGGTATTTGAGAATCTGGACGAAGAGGAAGACGAGCCTGATTACGCCGCCGACGAGGAGTAACGTGTTTCAAATAGAAGACTTTGCAGAATACTAGCAATTATCTATATTTGGGAATACCTATACCGTTTTGGGCTGCGCTTCTGGGCCCCTAGCGCCAGCAGCTCGCGGGCTCTGGCGATGCTGGCTTTCGCCCTACTCTAACGCCACTGCTCCTGCCTATGCAACTCTCGCCCTACAATGAAAACGTTGGTAGCAACATCTCGCTGAGCCAGGCCGAAAAGTGGATCCAAAAGTATCAGCAGCAGCACCCGCGGCCGCGCGCCGGCCGGCTCTGGAAAGAGCCGACGTACGCCACCTTTTTCGGCCGCAAGTTTATCCTGGATTTCATGGACCGCTGGGGCGATGCGTGCGTGGGGCTGCGCGTCTATCAAGCCATTGACGACACCGACCCCACTACTCCCCACCGCCACCGCGTAGTGCTGATTGCCGTGGACCAGGATGGCAACGACTTACTCGACAAGCCGCAAAAGGAAGCAGATGGCTTGGACGACGTAGCCGGCGACGATGGCCTCAATTGCCCCGATCACTGCTCGGGTACCGGCACTTTACTCGAAAAGTAGCGCGTTGTGGAATGGTGGGCAAGAATTCTGCACAGCTTGACCCTTGGCGCTGAGGCCTTTGCTTTGGCGCCTTTTGCTACGGCCCTTATTCGGCGCCGTCATATTCCGTACGGCTTTCGACCCATCTATTATTACACGATTAGCCTACTCGCCATTTGGCAGCTTGGTTGGTACGGGCGGGTGTTTTTGCACAACAATTTGTTTTGCTTTCACTTGACCACTCTTTTCCAGGTTTCCTTTCTGTCCTTAGCCTACTATCAGTTGATTCCGCGACAGGCTTTTCGGGTAGCTACAGCCATTTTGTACGGTCTTTTTTTGCTGCTTGCCCTGGCCGATGCCTTCTATTTTCACCCATTTATGACCGCCACAAACTTGTATGCGCGTTCATTTGGCAACCTGTTGCTGATTGGGTACGCGCTGTATCACATTCTGCTGTTAACCAACCAGCTCCATCCAGCCATTGAAAAACGCCCCGAGTTTTTGTTGGCCGTTGCCGTCATATTTTACTATTCTACCCCCCTCGTCGTAACGTTTATACAGGCCTACTTAAACGGTGGTCAGTATCCCGATTCATTCGTTTACCTAACCCTACTTCCCTTCGTGCTCTCCGCCTGGGTAACCATGACGCTGTTGTCGCTCATGTTCACGCGGTTTGAGTTGAACTACAGCCCACGCGAGGCCCTGCCGGCGTGGCTGCGCAGGTGGCGCAAACGACCAACGCGACCAGTAGCCGAATCGTAGCAGGCCGTGGTGGCGAAACGCGTAATGCGGGTAGGTACGCTACCGTAAAAATTCTATCTTCGTGACTAGTGTGCAACTTGCCAGGAAGGCAGGAGTTCTCCTAGTATGTTGCTATGCCCGAAGCGCTACTCCCTCTTATGCTGGTCACCCCCATTCTGCTGCTGCTAGCGCTAGGCATTGTGGTGTTCGTGATTCGTTACCAGCGGCGGTTGCTTCGGCAGCAGCAGCAGCTGCGGGCCGTGGAAGACGCCTCTCAGCAGCAGGCCCTGGAGGCCGCCCTACTGGCCCAGGAAGAGGAGCGCCGCCGCATTGCCGCTGAGCTGCACGACGGGGTAGGCACCACCCTGGCCATCGTAAAAATGCACCTCAGCGCCCTCGGCCGCGCCGACCTCACCCGCGAAACCACCGACCTGCTGGATCAGGTTATTGGCGAAGTGCGCCGCATCTCGCGCAACTTGCTACCCGCTACGCTTCAGAAATTTGGTCTCCCCTTTGCACTGGAGGCGCTGGCCCGCACCGTGCCCGCCGATGGCCCTACCCACGTCGTCATCGCCCAGCACGGCACGCCCCGCCGCCTCGTGGCACAGCACGAGTTGATTGTGTATCGCGTGGTGCAGGAGCTGCTGGGCAACGGCTTGCGCCACGCCCAGGCCACTACCATCACCATCACCGTTGATTTTGGGCCCGACTCGCTCACCATTCACTACGAAGATAACGGTGTGGGCTTCGACCCGGCCGCGGCCGATGCCCTACCGGCTAGTCATGCGCGAATGGGCCTGGGCTTCACCAACCTGCGCAGCCGCGTAGCTGTGCTCCGGGGCGTTTTGCAGCACGATTCGGCGCCCGGCCACGGCAGTCGGGTTTGGATTTCGCTCCCACTTGAGTATCTTGCTACCGTCCAAGCTATATCCGCTATATCCCCCTTATGAAGACTTCCGTTATCCGCTTGGCCGTGGTTGATGATCATATTTTATTTCGTAAAGGCTTGCACGCGCTGATTAGTGGTTTTGCCGGAATGGAAGTGCTGTACGAGGCCGGCGACGGCGAAGAACTCCTTGATTATTTTGACCGGGGTCAGATTCCCGACGTGGTGCTGATGGATCTGCAAATGCCCAATCTGGACGGGTTGCAGACCACCCGCCTGCTGCGGGCGCAGTACCCGCATGTGCGCATTATCATCATTTCCATGCACGACGAGCCGGAACTCATCGAAAGCCTGCGCTTGGAAGGCGCCCACGGCTACCTCCTTAAGAATGCCGACCCCGAGCAGGTGCACAGCGCTATCTTGGCAGCTGCCCGCAATGCCTACGTACCGCCGCCCCGCATGGCCAGCGTGTAGGCCCCGCCCCTGATCCTCCTGACCTTCTGGTACCAACCAGAAGGTTTTTTTTAATGCGGTTGCCTGAAGCACTCCGGCAAATTCGGCGAAGGTTTTGTAGGGAGCGAGGTAGTAGCCCCCTAGGCAGACGCATTGTTTCATTCTACTTTATCCTTATGCCAACTGTTTTTACGCTCCGTTTTATAGTCCTGTGGCTACTTTTCCTCCCGCTATCCGTGCGGGCCCAGGTGCACTTCGTGGAGTTGAGCGCGCAAACGCTTGCCGTACCGGAGCGCAACTTCTACATAGCCAGCGTAGTGGATGCCCGCCCCCAGCAGGCTAGCATTGGCTGGGTGCAACGCGGGCTGGTCAATGTGCGAACACCCGCCGCGCTCCGCAACGGCCTGGCCCCGGAACTCACCACCTTCCTGCAACAGCAGCTGCCCCAGCGTCCTACCGACCAACCCCTACTCCTGCGCGTGCAGCAGTTGGCTATTTCGGAGCATACCGGCACTTTCTCCGAGCAGGCCCTAGCGCAGGTCACCCTCGACTACCTCGTGCAGCAGGCCGACGGCTACCACCTGGCGCTAAGCACCACCGAAGCCGTAGAAAGCAGCGGCATGGAAGTAACGGCACAGCACCCCAAAAACATTGCGAAAGCGTTGCAACAGAGCCTGGGCCGATTAGCTACCGTGCAGTGGGAGGCCGTAGCGGGGCCCGCTCTGACGCTGGAGGAAGTACAAAATCCGCACGGGGCGCTTGCCAACGAAACCGTTGACTACCCCGTGCTGACGGCCACTACACCGCAGCCGGGCATCTACCGGGATTTTCTGCAATTCCGCAACGACACACCCGAAACGACCACCGTGTTTGTGGTGGACCGCAAGCCGCGCACGAGTGCCAACTGGGCTGGTACCAGCGAGATACTACCGTATGCGGTGAACATCGCCAACGGCCAACGCACGGCCCTGCGCAACGTCTGGGGTTTCTCGGATGGCCAGCAGATTTTTGTACTGCACAACCGGCACTACTTCCCGCTTGAGCGGCAGGGCAACGGCTTTGGCTTCACGGGCTATTCGCTGGCTGACCCCGGCGCGGTAGGCGCAGCGAGCGTTGTGGGCGGACTCGTTGGAGCGGGCATCGCGGCGGCAGCTACCAGCGGCAAGCCTACCCCCTACGTGGTAGATATGCGCACGGGCCGCATCAGCGACGCGTATACGCCCGTGTCTCGCCCCCAGGCCGACACTACCCACCTCATTATTTACCGTCGCCCCGGCGGTTCTAAAGAATCCGTTGCCGTATCGGTGAACGGCCAGACGGTAGGAGAACTGAGCGGCGCTGCCTACCTCGACGTACCCTGGACGGAAAAGCAGCACGAGGTGAAAATATGCTTGTCTGGTGGGGCCAGCCATTGCCTCACGCTCCAGCCCACTTTCACGGGGTCGCTCTATTTCGAATGCAGCCGCCAGCCCACCGACCCTACTGTGCCGCCTCTAACCGCCGTAACCAGTAAGGTAGGGGAGTTCAACGTAAAAAGCATTCGGCTACACCAGCAGCAGGACGCCAAAAAGCAAGCTGCCAGGTAGGGCCCTACTCTAGCTCTGTGCTGGGGTCCCAGAACAGCTTCTTGAAGTTCTGTACCTGGTCGTCGACCACCCGCACGCCTTCGGCTTCCAGGGCTTCCTGCATAGCCGTGGGCGTGGCAAAGTGCTGGCGCCCCGTGAGTAGGCCGTTGCGGTTTACCACGCGGTGCGCCGGCACATCGCTTCCCCCGCTGGCCGGGTGGGCTGCCATCATGGCCCACCCCACCATGCGGGCGCCGTGGCGGGCACCCAGGTAATTGGCAATAGCCCCGTAGCTAGTCACGCGGCCGGGCGGCACCAGGCGCGCCACCGCGTGCACCTCGTGGAAAAAATTGCGGTGGGCTTCCGTAGGAGTACGTGGACCATTCATGCCGGCAAGATACGCCAAGTAGACGGGCTGCCCTACCCCTATCACCTGCTGCCCAGCCCGACCTGCACTGCAACCTATACGCTTTTTTTGTGTCCTACACACGTTTAGGCAGCATAAGTCCATCGGAGTTAAACCCATTGGCCCGCTCCGGCGTTGTTGTAACCTCACCCACCCTTTAGGATTCCCCCGGACTACTTGGGAATCATACTTTTACCCCATGCAAACCCAGCAGAAAGAACGCGAAGAAGTAGAAACCTATACCCCTTCGCGGCCGGGCAGACGCCTACTGTGGATAGTGGTAGCCGTGGCCCTAGTGGGCGCGCTGGCCTTTGTGAAATATCACTACTTCCCTTCACCGGAAGCTGGTGGCAAAGGGGGAAAAGGTGGGGGTAAAGGCGCTGGGGCAAAAGCCGGCGGCGGTGCCCGCGTCCCCGTGCAGGCCTACGTAGCGCAGCCTACCAGCCTGGCCAACGTCGTATCCACGACCGGCTCCGTGCTGGCCGACGAATCGGTGACCATTCAGAGTGAGATATCGGGCAAGATTACCAGCCTCAATATTAAAGAGGGCCAGCCAGTGCAGAAAGGGCAGTTGCTGTTTACCATCAATGCCGACGAGATTCAGGCCAATCTGAAGCGGCAAGCCTACAACCTGAAGATGTACCAGGACCAGGAGGAGCGGCAGCGCACCTTGCTGGACAAGGAATATATCAGCGCCCAGGAGTATGAGCAGACCAATAACCTCCTACTCACGGCCCGCGCCGACCAGCAGGCGTTGCGCGCCTCACTGGCCAAGGCCTACGTGCGGGCGCCGTTCAGCGGCATTCTGGGCCTGACGACCGCCACGGTCGGCACCTACGTGTCGCCGGGTACGCCCATTACGACGCTGGCGCGCGTGCATCCCGTCAAGATTGATTTTGCCGTGCCCGGCCGCTTTGCTAACGCCGTGAAAACCAAGGATCCCGTGACGGTGACCGACGAGGCCACCACCAAAAAATACACGGCCCAGGTGTACGCCATCAACCCCCAAATTGACCCCGCCTCGCGCACGCTGCAAGTGCGGGCCCTCTACCCCAACACCAAAGACGAGCTGCGTCCCGGCGCTTTCGTGAAGGTAAACCTACAATTAGGCACCACCGCCGACGCCCTACAAATTCCGACCGAAGCGGTAATGCCCGATGCCAGCGGCTACACGGTGTACCTGATCAAAAACGGCAAAGCCGTCACGCAAAAGATAAAGATTGGCAACCGCTCCGATAAGTTCATCGAAATCACCGACGGCCTGACTGTAGGCGATTCCCTGATCCGCACCGGCATTTTGCAGGTGAAGCCCGGCGATAAAGTGGCCGTGCAGAAATAAAAAAAGAACGACACTCGCCTCCTCTATGAGCTTATCCTCCGTCAGCATTAATCGCCCGGTGCTTTCTATTGTAATGAGCTTGCTCATTATCATCTTTGGCGTTATTGGGTTTCGCTACCTCAGCGTTCGGGAATACCCAAGCGTAGACCCTCCATTCATCTCAGTATCAACTACCTACACGGGAGCCTCCGCCGACGTTATTCAGTCGCAGATAACCGAGCCGCTGGAAGAGGGCATCAACGGCATTGCGGGCGTCAAAAATCTGACCTCTACTTCCCGCGATGGCCGTTCACAGATTACCGTAGAGTTTGACCTGGACTCCGATTTGGAAGCCGCCGCCAACGACGTGCGCGACAAGGTGTCGTCGGCGCAGCGGCAGCTCCCCCGCGACGTGGACCCACCAACCGTCAGCAAGGCCAACGTCGACTCCCAGCCCATTGTGCTGGTATACCTGAGTAGCAACAAGCGTAACCTGCTGGAACTGACCGACTATGCCAACAACGTGCTGCGCGAACGGCTCCAGACTATTCCCGGCGTCAGCGAGATTCGGGTGTGGGGCGAGCGGAAGTATTCCATGCGCCTGTGGCTGGACCCCGTGAAGATGGCCGCGCTCGGCGTGTCGCCGGTAGATGTGCAGGCCGCCCTCACCCGCGAAAACGTGGAGCTGCCCAGCGGTTCCGTGCAGGGCGACGCCACGCAGCTCACACTGCGTACCATGGGCCGCCTTCACTCGGTAGAAGACTTCGACAATCTTATTCTACGCAACGACCCAAGCTCCCTGGTGCATCTTTCCGATGTTGGCTATGCTGAGTTGTACCCCGAAAACGACCAGTCGTCGCTAGCCCGTAACGGTATTCCGATGGTGGGCATCAACGCCGTTCCGCAGCCGGGCTCCAACCAGATTGAAATTGCCAGCGAGTTCAACAAACGCATTGATCAATACCGGAAAGACCTACCCAAAGACCTGAAAATCAGCACTGGATTCGATAACTCAGTATTCATTCAAGCTTCTATCACTGAGGTGCAGGACACGATTATCGAGGCATTCGTGCTGGTAGTAGTCGTTATTTTCCTATTTCTGCGCGACTTCCGGTCTACCCTCATTCCGGTAGTGGCTATTCCAGTGTCGTTGGTCGGCATTTTCTTCATCATGTACCTGCTGGGTTTCTCCATCAACGTACTTACCCTACTAGCTATCGTATTGGCTATTAGCCTCGTAGTGGACGACGCTATTGTGGTGCTAGAGAACATTTACTCCCGCATTGAGGCCGGCGACTCACCACGTGAGGCGGCACTGCAAGGCTCGGCGGAAATTCTGATGGCCGTGGTTTCCACGACTGTTGTGCTGGCGGCGGTGTTCCTACCGGTTATTTTCCTGGAAGGTATCACCGGGCGTCTGTTCCGCGAGTTTGGTATTGTGCTGGCCGGCTCGGTACTGATTTCGGCGTTCGTGTCGCTTACGCTCACACCCATGATGTGCTCCCAGATTTTGAAGCGGCAGGAGAGCCACAACTGGTTCTACCGCAAGACGGAGCCCTTCTTCGAACGCCTCACCGCCGGCTACCGGCATAGCCTGGAAGCCTTTTTGGCCAATCGGTACTGGGCGTGGCTGATTATAATCGGTACGGGGGTAGGCATCTGGTTTTTCTTGAAAGCCGTTCCGTCGGAGCTGGCGCCCATTGAAGACCGGAACCGCATCAGTATCAACGCGACGGGGCCGGAAGGTGCTTCGTTTGAGTACATGACCGACTACATGGCCAAGCTCACCAAGATTATTGTGGACTCGGTGGGCAATAAAAACCTGGATAACGTGCTGACTGTAACCGCTCCCGGCGGCGGGGGCGGTGCAGGCGTGGTCAACTCGGGCATTGCGCGCGTACTGCTTGTAAATGCCGAGGACCGCACCCAGACCCAGCAGCAGCTCACCGATAAGCTCACCAACAGCGTGAAAGAGCTGACCGGTGGCCGCACCTCCGTGTCGCAGGACCAGAGTATTGGCAACGGCGGCGGGGGCCTACCGGTGCAGTTTGTACTTCAAACCCAGGACTTTGAAAAGCTGCGGGCCGCCGTGCCGAAGTTCCTGGAAGCCGCCCGTCAGGACCCTACCTTCAGCTTCGTGGATGTGAACCTAAAGTTCAGCAAGCCCGAGCTGCGGGTGATTATTGACCGCGAAAAGGCGCAGAGCCTGGGCGTATCGGTCCAAGATATTTCCCAGACCTTGCAGGCTGGCCTGAGTGGCTCGCGCTACGGCTACTTCATCCGCAACGGCAAGCAGTACCAGATTATCGGGCAAGTAGTGCGCGAAGACCGCAACCAGCCGCTCGATGTGCGCACGCTCTACGTAAAAAGCCGCGACGGCAAGCTGGTGCAGCTCGATAACGTGATTCGGCTGGAAGAACAGAGCACGCCGCCCCAGCTCTACCGCTTCAACCGCTACGACGCGGCCACTATCTCGGCGGCCCTGGCTCCCGGCGAAACCCTCGGCGACGGCATCGCCGCCATGCGCTCCATTGCCGACAAAACCCTGGACGATTCCTTTTCCACGGCCTTGTCGGGCGCTTCCCGCGACTTCGAGGAAAGCTCCTCGTCCCTACTCTTTGCCTTCGGCCTGGCCCTGGTGCTGATCTACCTGATTCTGGCGGCCCAGTTCGAAAGCTTCCGCGACCCTGGCATCATCATGATTACGGTGCCGCTGGCCCTGGTGGGCGCCTTGCTCAGCCTGTGGTACTTCAATCAAACCCTGAATCTGTTCTCGCAAATTGGCATTATCATGCTGGTCGGGCTTGTGACGAAGAACGGTATCCTGATTGTGGAGTTTGCCAACCAGCGCGTGGAGCACGGCCTCGATTACATGACCGGCCTGATAGAAGGCGCTACCGCCCGCTTCCGTCCCATTTTGATGACGTCGCTGTGCGCCGTGCTGGGCATTATGCCCATTGCCCTGGCCACGGGCGCGGGCGCGTTTAGCCGCCGCGCCATGGGTATTGGGGTAGTAGGGGGGCTGCTGTTTGCCACAGTGCTCACGCTATATGTGGTGCCCGTGATGTACTCCTACTTCGCTACGGCCAAGAAGCACAAGCCCGTATCCGGCGCCGACGACGTGCCCGACTCGGAAGAACATCAGCCCGAGGAACAGCGCGAGCTGCAACCCGCCTAAGCCCTGTCACAACATTGCTTTCCTACCCCTTTTTGCCCAGTCTGCCTCGCATGGTTTTCGCCTTTCATCCTGCTTCTTTTCTGCTTTTTTTCCTGCTGATAGCTACGGCAACCAGGGCCCAGCTGCCTACCCCCGAGGCTAAGCCCCAAACGGAAAAGCCCGCCACGGTAGCGCCCGCCCCGCCGCTGTCGCTGGAAGATGCCATTCGCTTGGGACTGGAAAGCAACTACGGTATCCGTTTGGCGCAGCGCGACGAGCAGATTGCTACTAACAACGTGACGCGCGGCAACGCGGGTCAATTGCCTGTGATTAGCGGTAACGCATTGCGCACGTTTAACATCAACAACTCCCGGCAGCAGCTCAACGACAACGACCCGCGAGTGGTGCAGGGCGGCAAGGCCAACGCGTTTGCGGCCAACGTCAACCTGAACTGGACGATATTTGATGGCCTGGGTATGTTCATTGCCTACGACCGGCTGCGGACGCTGGAGCAGTTTCAGCGGCAAGTGGCGCGTGCCACCGTGGAACAAACCATTGCCGACATCACCGACGCCTACTACGCCGTGGTGCGGGAATCGGGCAAGATCAAGTCGTTGGAAGAAGCGTTGGCTATTGGTCAGGCCCGCATCGACCTGACGCAAGCGCAGGTAGAGGTGGGAA
>Ga0210040_10009825_pt1 | contig 11068 bp, 9 predicted proteins | sample CryGeyCG12114_NA_FD_185462 | JGI IMG/M metagenome (GOLD analysis project Ga0210040, IMG submission 185462) | Groundwater microbial communities from aquifer - Crystal Geyser CG19_WC_8/21/14_NA (SPAdes) (version 2) | ecosystem: Environmental > Aquatic > Deep subsurface > Groundwater | place: USA... | reverse complement strand
ACCTTCGCCAAGGGCACCGATCCCGATATCGCGCAGGTGCAGGTGCAGAACAAGATCCAGGCCGCCATCCCGCGCCTGCCTGGTGAGGTGCAGCAGCAGGGCGTGCGCGTGACCAAGTCGAACGCGGACTCGCTGCTGCTCGTGGCGGTGTATGACGTGACCGACACGCGATCATACCAGGACGTGTCCGACTATCTGTCGTCGAACATCCAGGACCCGTTGTCGCGCGTGCCGGGCGTGGGCGATGTCAACGTGTTCGGCAGCCCGCACGCCATGCGCATCTGGCTCAACCCCCAGCGTCTCGCCGCCTTTTCGTTGATGCCGAGCGACGTCATCAGCGCAGTCCAGACGCAGAATGCCGAAGTGGCGGCGGGCGATGTCGGCGGGCTTCCCGCGCCTGAAGGCCAGTTGCTCAACGCCACCGTGACGGCTCAGTCCCGCCTGCAAACGCCTGATCAGTTCCGCGCCATTGTGCTGAAGACCTTGCCGAACGGCTCCTCGGTGACGGTGGGCGACGTAGCGCGGGTCGAGATCGGTGCCGAAAGCTACAACATCATCCTGCAGATGAATGGGCATCCGGGCGCGGGCATGTCCATCTCCCTGTCGCCGGGTGCCGACGCGTTGCGCACGTCCGACCTCGTCAAGGCGAAGATGGATGAGCTCGGCCGCTCGCTGCCCGACGGGCTTGCTTACGCTTACGCAGACGATTCCAGCAACTTCATCCGCCTGTCGGTGGATGAGGTGATCGAGGCGCTGCTCGAGGCCGTCGTCCTGGTGGTCATCGTCATGTTCGTGTTCCTGCAAAGCTGGCGCGCTTTGCTCGTACCGGCGGTCGCCGTACCGGTCGTGCTGCTGGGAACGCTCGCGGTATTCTACCTTGCGGGGCTGACGCTTAACACGCTGACGCTGTTTGGCATGGTGCTGGCGATTGGCCTTCTGGTCGACGATGCGATCGTGGTGGTGGAGAACGTTGAGCGGCTCATGGAAGAGAACCCCGGCATGACCGCCCGGGAAGCGACCATGCAGTCGATGGACGAGCTGCAAGTGGCGCTGATCGCCATCGCGCTGGTGCTCTCCGCCGTGTTCTTGCCGATGGCGTTCTTCGGCGGCTCCACTGGGGTCATCTACCGGCAGTTCTCGGTCACCATCATCTCGGCCATGGTGCTGTCGGTCCTGGTCGCGCTGGTGCTCAGCCCCGCTATCACCGCTACCCTGCTCAAGCCCAAGACGGCCCATGCGCTCGATAGCGAGGGGAACGCTGTTGCGGCGCCTGGCCCGTTCGGGAAGGTCCAGCGCGTGCTGCGCAGGGCCGGAGATCGGTTCAACCGCGGTTTCGAGCGGCTGATCACCCGCTATCTTCGTGCCGTGCGCAAGGTGGTGGAGCGCAAATGGCTGTTCATGGGGATCTACCTGCTCATCGTCGGCCTGCTGGTGGGCTTGTTCGTGCGCCTTCCCGGCGGTTTCCTTCCCAATGAGGACCAGGGCCGGGTGCTGGTGCAGTTCCGCCTGCCGCCTGGCGCCACGCAGGTCCGCACGCTGGAAGTGCGCGACATCGTGCGCGAATATATGGTCAACGAGGAAGGGGCGAACGTGGACTCCATCTTCCTCGTGGCGGGCGGGGGAGGCGGCGGCGCTTCTGGGCAGAATACCGGCCAGGGGTTCATGAACCTCAAGCACTGGGACGAGCGGCCGGGTGCAGAAAACACCGCGCAAGCCATTGCCGAGCGGGCCGGCGTCGCACTTGGCGGGCTACGCGATGCGCAGGTCTTCACGCTGGTCCCCGGCGCAGTACGGGGCCTGGGTTCTTCCTCCGGCTTCGAGATGCAGTTTCAGAACGCCAGCGGCATGTCTCGCGCCGCTTTCGCCGAGGCGCGTGATGCGCTGCTCGAGCGGGCCAATGCCGACCCGATGCTTTCGCAGGTGCGGCTGGGCGATCTGCCCGACGTGGCGACGCTCAAGATCGACCTCGATACCCAGCGCTTGAGCGCCTATGGCCTCACGCCTGGCGACGTTAATTCAACGCTCGCCGCCGCTTGGGGCGGGCGCTACGTGAACGATTTCATCGAAAACGGGCGGGTCAAGCGTGTCTACGTTCAGGGGGAAGCGCAATACCGCGCAGCGCCCGAGGACTTGGCGCAATGGTATGTCCGCTCGGCAGATGGCGGCATGGCGCCGTTCTCCGCCTTCTCGCAGATCGGCTGGGCGACCACGCCTGCCACCACCAGCCGCTTCCAGGGCGTGCCGGCCTTCGGCATTTCCGGGCAGGCGGCGCCCGGGGTCAGCTCGGGCGAGGCGATGGCGGAGATGGAGCGCCTCGCATCTGAGTTCACCGGCACCAGCGTGGCCTGGTCCGGTTCCTCCTACGAGGAACGGCAATCCTCCGGGCAGGCACCGCTGCTCTATGGGCTCTCCCTGCTGGTCGTGTTCCTGTGTCTTGCCGCGCTCTATGAGAGTTGGTCGATCCCGCTCGCGGTTCTGCTGGTGATCCCGCTCGGCCTGGTCGGGGCGGTGTTTGCCGCCACGCTGCGCGGCCTCGAGAACGATGTCTTTCTGCAGATCGGCCTGCTGACCACGATGGGGCTCGCGTCCAAGAACGCGATCCTGATGATCGAGTTCGCCGAGCAAGAAGAGAAGAAGGGGGCCCGCATCATCGACGCGGTGGTGGCGGCCGCGCGCATCCGTTTGCGGCCTATCCTGATGACGAGCTTCGCTTTCATCTTCGGCGTGCTGCCGCTGGCGATCGCGAGCGGGGCAGGCGCCAACAGCCGCATCGCGATCGGTACCTCGGTGATCGGCGGCATGCTGACCGCAAGCCTGCTGGCGATCTTCTACATCCCGCTGCTCTTTGTGCTGGTACGGCGCGGCACCCGCGATGGTCTGGAAGCGTTGCGGGAGCGCTTCGGACGCAAGAAGCGCGGCGAGGCCATCGCCTGACAATGCGCGCATGGGCCCTGCCACCAAAGCTGCCGCTTGCCTTGCCGCTTCTGCTGGGGGCCTGCTCGCTTACGCCCGATTATGCGCGGCCCACAGCGGCGGTGCCGCCGGCCTTCCCACAGGGCGACGCTTATGCCGCGCCTGCGGCTGAAGCACTGCCCTCGGTTTCCTATCCGGACGTCCTGCGTGACCCGCGCCTTGTCGAGCTCATCGATATTGCGCTTGCGAACAATAGCGACCTGGGGATCGCTGCGGCGAATATCGCCGAGGCGCGATCGCTCGTGCGGGTGGTGCGCTCTGCCCAGTTTCCCAATCTGGCGGTCGGCGCCTCCACGAATTATTCAGCGCAATCCGGGGCCGATGGCCAGAATTACGCGCTGCAAGGCGGCATCGCCAGCTTCGAGCTCGACCTGTTCGGGGCTCGCGCCAGCGCCACTCAGGCGCAGCGTGAATTGGCGCTGGCGAACGAAGCGTCGGCGCAGACCGTGCGGATTGCGCTGGTGGCCGACATCGCTTCGGCCTGGGTGACTTATGCGGCCGACCAGGACCTTATGGCCATCGCTCAGGAAACGGCGGACAATGCCGGGCGCAGCGTCTACCTGACCCGCGCGCGCTTGGAGGGCGGCATCGCCCCGCGCACAGATCTGCGCCAGGCCGAACAGGTCCTCGCCACAGCCGAGGGCGATCTTGCCCGACAACGCGCCGCGTTGGCGGAAGACGTGAACCTGCTGCAGCTGCTCCTCGGTACGCCGTTCGACCCGTCACTATTGCCGGCCGGGCTCGCCGAGATCCTGGATACGATCGCCACGGTACCCGTGGGGACCAGTTCCGACGTGCTGCTGCGGCGGCCGGACGTGGTCGAGGCCGAATACTTTTTGCGAGCGAGCAATGCCGATATTGGCGTCGCTCGCGCCGCACTTTTTCCGAGCATCTCGCTGACCGGCGTGCTCGGCCTCGCCACCGATGCGCTCGGCTCGCTCGTTACCGGCGACTCCATCGGCTTGGATGCAGGTGCCGACGTGGCGCAGACGATCTTCGATGCGGGCGGGCGCCGCGCGAATGTCGAGGCGAGCGAGGCGCGCAGGGATGCCGCTCTGTTCGCTTACCAGCGCGCGATACAGACCGCCTTCCGCGAGGTGGCGGACGCGCTGGCGACGCAGGGCACGATCGGGGAACAGCTGGCTGCCGCAAGGCGCAACACTTTCGCCGCGAGCGACACCGCCGATCTGACCGAAGCGCGCTATCGCGGCGGGGTCGACAGCTTCCTCGCCAACCTCGTAGCCCAGCGCAGCCTCTACAACGCTCGCCGCGAAGAGGTGGCAATCACGCTCATCGCACTGCAGAACCGGATTGAGCTCTATAGAGTGCTCGGAAGCGACGCCCGCCTGTCAGGGCTGCCCGTGGCCGATACAGGGGCGATCCCCGGACAATAGAAATCAGGGCAGATGCCTGGCTGGAAGCAGCCGGCGGTCCGCACGCCGATCAGCTGCTTGGCGGACCGGCCGGACGATCCGAGCCTTCAGGCGAACCAGTAGCAGGTCCCGCGCATTTCCAGGCTGGTGCGCGCAGGTGCGTCTGCAGGAGCAAGCGGGTTGTCGAAGGCCCCGTGTGGCATCAGCTGCGCGCGGGCGGGATCGCTCTCGCTGGTCTTGAAGACCAGCGCCTCGCCCGGGTGCATGTCGGCGTAATAATGCCAGCGATGGGCGGGATTGCGGGCGAGCAGGTAATTGGCAAAGCTCCATTCGGGGCTGCCGTCGAGCGGATCGAAGATTGCGTCGCAATCGACAAGGTCGGCGGGCGACAGGCTGTCCCACGAACACAGGCCCAGCGGCACGTCCTGCGGCGGCTCGGACAGGACGCGCCAGACATTGTATTGCGCACTGCGGGCGATAGCCCTGCCTTCCGGCGCGGTGCGCGCCCGTATTTCGGCGGCAGCGTCGCGTGCCATGTCGACATGGACGAAGCGCGCAGGATGCGAGTTGTCATGTGCGGCATTGGTGCCGAGGCGTTCTGAGAAGCGCAAGATGCCCATCGGCGTCATGGCCACGTGGTCGCAACCGGTGACGCTGCGCAACAATCCGACGATTTCGCCTAAATGGACGCGGCGCACCGCATCAAGGTCAGTCAGGTCGGCCAGGGCGCTGCGATGTTCGACCAGCGTGAAGCCTTCCTGGTCCAGCGAGGCGGAGATCGTGCGCGCATCGCGGATCTCTACCTCGACGGGGGCCAGCGGCACGTAATCCTTCTCATGCGCATTGGCGTAGAAATAGGGGCGCTTACCGGTTCGTTCGGAATAGCCGATCCGCGCACGCACATCCTTGGCCCCTATTTCCATGATCAGGCGTCTTCGAATTCCTCGGTGTCGATGGTGGGACGGATCGCATCGTGGTAGCGGTGGCCATGCACCGTCCGCTGGTTGATGATCCGCCCGGCCTCGGCAAGCACGTCCTGGCTGATCTCGAGGTTCGCCGCTTCGAAGTTCTGCTCCAGATGGACGATGCTGGTGGTGCCCGGAATGACATGGCAATCATCGCCTTGCTCGAGCACCCATCGTAGAGCGATCTGCGCGGGCAGTACGCCGGAATCGCGTGCCAGGGCGACTAGCTGGTCGATAAGCGCGAGGTTACTGGGCCAATTCTCCGCGTTGAAGCGCGGCATCTTGGTCCTGAGATCCTTTTCTTCCAACGTGGAAGGGTCCTTCAACTCGCCACCCAATGCGCCGCGTCCCGTGGGGCTGAATGCGACCAGCGCGATGCCGAGTTCCTTGCAGGTTTCGAGCACGCCAAGCTCAACATTGCGCGTCCACAACGAATATTCGGGCTGCACCGCAGCCATCGGGTGCATGCTGTGTGCCTCGCGAATGTGTGCCGCGCTCCACTCGGACACACCATAGGCACCGATCTTGCCCGCCTCAATTGCGCGCACCATGGCGCCGACGCTGTCCGCGACGGGCACTTTGGGATCGTAGCGGTGCATGTAGAACAGGTCGATCCGCTCGCTGCCGAGCCGGGCAAGGCTCTCATCGAGCGAGCGGGTGATGGCTTCGGGGCTGCAATCCACGCCGCGGCGAGGGCCATCCACCACGATGCCGGTCTTGGAGGCGAGCAGGAATTCGTCGCGGCGATGCATCACCGCCTCGCGCAGCAATTCTTCGTTCGCCCCGCCGCCATATATATTGGCCGTATCAAGATGGTCGTAGCCCAGGTCCAGTGCCTTGTTGAGCAGCTTGACCTTGTCCTCATGCGGCGGCGGCGAGCCGTACGCCCAGGACAGGTTCATGCAGCCCAGGCCCACCGGATGAACGGCGCGGCCGGCGATCTGGCGCTTGGCGAGTGCCATCAGGACCAGCCGTCCTGCTTTTCGAGATCCGCGGCAAGTTGGCCAATCACCCGATAGCACTCGATCGTCTGCTGCACCGAGGAGTTGGGCTCACGCCCTTCGCGGATCGCGGAGATGAATTCGCGATCCTGCAATTCGATGCCATTTGTTGAGGGGACATCCACGCCGCTGAGGTCGATCGGCTCGTCCTTGCCGGTGAACAGATCGTCATAGCGGGCAAGGTAAGTGCCGGTATCGCCGATATAGCGGAAGAAGGTGCCGAACGGCCCTTCATTGTTGAACGACAGCGAGAGGGTGAGGATCTGACCCTTCTCGGTCTTCATCTGGATGGATTGGTCCATCGCGATGCCCAGCCGCGGGTGCTGGGGCCCTTGCAGGATGTTGGCGGCAATCACCTTGCTGCCGGTCATGTACTGGAAGATGTCGATCGTATGCGCCGAATGGTGCCACAGCAGGTGGTCGGTCCAGCTGCGCGGCTCGCCCTTGGCGTTCTTGTTCTCGCGGCGGAAGAAATAGGTCTGCACGTCCATCGACAGGATTTCAAGATCGCCCGCGTCGATCTGCTGCTTGACCCATTGGTGGCTCGGATTGAACCGGCGGGTGTGGCCGGCCATGCAGACGAGCCCGGTTTCCTGCTGCTTCTTCAGCACCGCCTGCGCATCGTCCCAGCTATCGGCCAGGGGGATCTCCACCTCGACATGCTTGCCGGCATCCATGGCCGTGATCGCCTGGTCGGCATGCATCTGCGTGGGCGTGCAGAGGATGACGGCGTCGATCTCGTCCTTGGCCAGCATCTCCTCGTAATTGGTAGTCGCATGCGCAATGCCGTATTTGTCGGCCATTTCCTGCGTTTTGTCCAAAGTGCGACCGACTAGGCTGACGACCTCGACATCATCGATGTTCTTCAGGCCGTCGAGGTGCTTTTCTCCAAAGGCGCCGCCGCCTGCGAGTGCGATCTTCATGCGGATAGTCTCCTGTCTCGGGCCCTTCCGGTTGATGGGCAGGCTCAGTCTAACATGGTGGCGAAGCCGTGCGGGTCCGCCACCATGCGAATGCGTTTACTCGGCCGGTTCGAATTCCGGCTCTTCCTTCTTCAGGACGATGTGGCCGAGCGCAGTGTTCGAACAGGGTACGTGATAGTGCCGGTGGAGTTCCGTGACGTTCTCGCCCAGCGCGCCCCGCATGATGAGCCACATCACCATCTCGATGCCTTCCGAACCTGTCTCGCGCAGGTACTCGATATGCTCGAGATGGCGCAGCCGCTCAGGATCGCGGGTGAGGTCATTCAAGAAGCGCTGGTCCCATTCCTTGTTGATGAGCCCGGCGCGCGGGCCCTGGAGCTGGTGGCTCATGCCGCCTGTGCCCCAGATGTGCACGTTGAGGTCTTCCGGATAGCTTTCCACTGCGCGGGCGATCGCTTCGCCCAGCATCCAGCAGCGATTACCCGAGGGAGGCGGGTAGGTGACCACGTTCACCGCTACCGGGATCACCCGCGCCGGCCACTGGCTCGGGGTGGAATTGTCCCTGTTGCCGAGGATCACGTTGAGCGGCACGGTCAATCCGTGGTCGACATCCATCTCGTTGATGATGGTCATGTCGAATTCGTCGAGAATGCAGCTCTGGGCGATATGCCAGGCAAGATCCGAATGGCCTTGCACGGTCGGTACGGGCCGGGGGCCCCATCCCTCGTCGGCAGGCTGGAACTCGTCTGCGCACCCGATCGCGAAGGTGGGGATCACCTTCATGTCGAAGGCGGAGGCATGGTCGTTATAGACCAGGATGACCACGTCGGGCTTGTGGTCCTCCATGTACTCCTTCGTCCAGTCGAACCCGGCGAAGATCGGCTTCCAGTAATCGTCGGTCGTGCGCCCCTGGTCGATCATCGCGCCGATCGCAGGGATGTGACTGGTGGTGAGGCCGTGCGTAATGCGCGCCATGTTACTTGCTCTCCTTTTCGGCAATCGCGGCCACGGCAGCGAGCGCATCCTTTTTCGAGCGCACGCCTTCCACGCTGCGCCCGCCGGCGATCATCATCGCCGCATATTCGTCCCTGGTCATGCCGGTCATCGAGCCGGCGGCGTCCTGGAAGCTCTGCTTGTCGGTCGAGAACAGCTTGGCGAGGAAGTAGATATTGCCGCCGCAATCGATCATCGCGTTATAATCACGCGCCCTGACCGCCTTCTTGGCCTCCTCGCTCATCTTCCACTCGGAAAGATACGCATCCTCATCGGCAAGGAAGCGCTCGCGGTTTTCGGCTTTCATCAAGCTCATGGCGAACTGGTTCAAGTGATAGCCTTGGCGAGCCCGGTTGGCGGTGAACACGCGTGTGCCGGGAATGTCCTCGAACTGGGCGAGATACGCGGCGACGTCGCGTGGCATGGTCTTGGTCATTGCTGTTGCTCTTTCCATTCGTAGCTAAGCGGCGCCTCGCGGAAGGCGAAGCGGTCGATGTGGCGCTCGATCACGCCGCGCATCCGCTCGTTCTCGTCCCGATCGGCGGTGGTGAGGGTGAGGCCGATGCCGCCCTCACGCGCTGTCATCACGGCATTGGTGACCTCGGAAAAGGGGAATACGCCCATTCCGCTGTCCTTGTCGTAGCTAGTGGCCATCTTGTGGCTCCAATGGCTGACGACCTGCTGGATGTAGCGTTCGGGCTTCTCGCAGGGCGCAAAGCCGGTGGCGACATAGCCGGTCTCTCCGTTCTCGTCGGGCACCTGCTCGTCGGCGGGACTGGTGACAGGATCGTTCATAGGCCTCGCTCCTTAAGCTGCGCATCCAGGCGAGGATACACCAGCCGGGCATTACTCTCGAAGATCGCGTGCTTCGCCTCGCCCGGGATGTCGAGTGCGTCGACATAACGCTTCGTGTCGTCGAAATACTGGCCGGTCTGCGGGTCGATGCCGCGTACCGCGCCTACCATTTCGCTGCCGAACAGGATGTTCTTGGTCTCGATCACCTCGGCCAGCAGGTTGATGCCGGGTTGATGATAGACGCAGGTATCGAAGAACACATTGGTCATGATGTATTCGTCAAGCGCGGGCTTTTTGAGCATGTCAGCCAGCCCACGATAACGGCCCCAGTGGAACGGCACCGCCCCGCCGCCATGCGGGATGATGAAGCGCAACGTCGGAAAGCGGGAGAACAAATCGCCTTCCATCAGCTGCATGAAGGCGACGGTGTCCGCGGCGAGGTAGAAGCCGCCGGTGGCGTGCATGGCCGGGTTGCAGCTGCCCGAGACGTGGATCATCGCCGGCACGTCGAGCTCGCACATCGCCTCGTAGATGGGGAACCAATATTCGTCAGTGAGCGGCGGATGCTCGAAATGGCCGCCGCCCGGATCGGGGTTCAGATTGCAGCCGATGAAGCCCAGCTCCTCCACGCAGCGGCGCAGTTCGCGCACGCTCGCCTCGAGGCCGGACTTGGGGCTCTGCGGCAGCATGCATACGCCCGCGAACACGCCGGGGAAGAGCTGCGTCACGCGGTAGATCAGATCGTTGCAGCGCCGCGACCATTCGTCCGACACGGCCTGGTCGCCGACATGGTGTTCCATCTTGCTCGCGCGTGGGCTGAAGATGGTGAGGTCCGCGCCGCGTTCCTTGATGAGCTTGAGCTGGTTCTGCTCGATCGTCTCGCGGATCTGCTCGTCGGTGATCTCGGGGTAGGGCGGGGGCGTGCTGCCGTTCTTGAACGCCGCGACTTGCGCCTTGCGCCATTCGTCATGCGCGGGCGGTGCGGTGGTGTAATGTCCGTGGCAATCGATAATCATCGTCATGCGGCAGCAATCCTCTCGCTCGTCTTGTGTACGGCGGTGGCGCGCTGGCGTTCCACCGTGCCGCGGCTCATTACCGGTTCAACGCCCAGTTCGGCCAGCGTGCGGCAGACTTCTTCCATCTCCGCTGCACGCCGCATTCCGTGCGTCTCCATCCGTTCGCGATTATACGCGACGCGGCGGCTCCAATTCCAGTCGCGCTCGGATGCATCGAGCGATGCCATCACCTCGTCGAACACGCCCGCCTCATGTGCGGCAGCCGCGCATTCATATGTCAGTGCCTCGATGCCTTTGACCATCACCGAACGGATCATCTTGATGGCCGAGGCGCGGCCGATCTCCTCACCAACCATCCGGATGTTGGTGAAGCCGAGCTTCGCCAGCAGGCTTAGGGCTTGTTCCGCGCGCCGCCCGGCGACCAGCAGCGGGACGGCCAATTGCCTGTCGACCGGGGCCATGACCGCGACATCGACATAATGCCCACCTGCCGCTTCCACCGCCTTCGCAGCCTCGCGCTTGGTCCCGGGCGCGACCGAGTTCATGTCGCACCACAACGCGCCGCCAGCCAGCAATGGTGCGCATTCCCGCGCTGCCGACAGTGCCGCGTCGGCAGTGACGAGCGAGAGCACGATGCTGGCCCCGGCGAGCGCTTCTGCGGAATTGGCAGCGGCCTCTACGCCGCAGGCAGCCATCAAGGCGCGACGCTCGGCCAGGAGGTCCCAGCCGCGCGCATGGCGACCCCAGGCCCCCGCGCGACCAAAGGTTTCCCCGGCCTCGCCGAAGCCGATCAGTGCCACTTCCGGCTGCGGATTATGCGTTTCTGTCTGCGGCATCCTGTCTGGGCAGGCTCCTAGGGAATGTATGTAGTGCTTACAAGTTTGCGCGAGCCGTGTGCTTGATTGTGCGCAAACCTTGACGCAAGGCGCTGCCAAGGTCCACCGGCTTCGCCATTGAACGTAGCCGATAGGGAGAGTCGCAGAAATGGCCGGTGTCGTCGTCCAGAACATCTCGCGCGCTGATGCTGAT
>Ga0210040_10009824_pt1 | contig 11068 bp, 6 predicted proteins | sample CryGeyCG12114_NA_FD_185462 | JGI IMG/M metagenome (GOLD analysis project Ga0210040, IMG submission 185462) | Groundwater microbial communities from aquifer - Crystal Geyser CG19_WC_8/21/14_NA (SPAdes) (version 2) | ecosystem: Environmental > Aquatic > Deep subsurface > Groundwater | place: USA... | reverse complement strand
ATACGCTAGTCGGGTCTTCATTGGCCACTAGTCTCTTCTTCAAACTTTGTACGAACGGCATAGCCTTTTTCATCTCTGGCCCTTTAGCCATCTTGGCTACCTGACCATTGACCACTTTGTCGTCGGCAAGTGACGATTTCTCAAACATGTCCCTTACAAAGTCAACGTACTTATCTTGCCAAGCAGGATATGACGTCGCGGCGAATATAGTCAATCTCTTTGGCTTCTTGGGGTCAAACGAAGAACCTTTGCCCTTTGCCAACTTCTTTGCTGCCTGAGCCTCGGCTGACGTGATATTGCTCGAGGTTCCTTTGACATACTCACGTGCTGCCGTAAGCGCTGGATCAGGTTTCGGAGATTGCGGCCATCGAGCATGCTGGATGGACTCCTTCTTCCCTAGGACTTCGAGCCACATGTGCTCTGCCCAATGCGGAGCGATCGTCGCGATGAGCAAGGACTGGAGCTCAACATACTTCAATACAAGGGATCGTGACATGCCTGTGCCGGAAGACGTGCAAGCTTCTCGGTAGAAGTCCCGTGCAGACATGAAGTCGTACAGTGAAGACTTCAGTGCGAGCTTGTAATTTGTACTAATCCCTGTTAGCAAGTGTCTCAATCATCCTCATAATGACTTACTCCGAGTAGTGCTTGTATGATTCATGAACCAACGAGTTCATTTCATCCTCGAATAGCTTATCCCAGATAACATCGTCTTCTGTCCCACGGAGCTTTTCGTCCTTGACAGTATCTTCAATCCAGTCTTTTAGGGTGTACATTCGCATAATGGCAGCGTTTGCTCCCTTCTCTTCAAAATTGGCATCTTCTGTGCCATCACCACCATCAGCAAGAGCTATCCTAGTTGCATCAGCGCCGTATTTTTTCACTGCGTCGCTCAAGGTCAAGAAATTGCCAGTAGACTTGCTCATCTTGTCTCCGTTGAGGAGCAGATGCCCATTCGCTCGGACTGATCGTGGCCAGTATTCGCGTGGGAATAGGGCAAGGTGTATGTAGAGGAAGAATGTCAAATGGTTAGGAATGAGATCCTTTCCAGATGATCGCATGTCCAAAGGATACCAGTACTCAAATTCTCGTCGCATGGTCTCGAGGTCCGCTTTTGAAATGCCAGTGTCCTTGCTCAATTTGTCTGGGTCATTTGTGCGCGTGAAGATGTAGTCCCAGACTTCATCTGTCATCTGATCTGGCTTGATGCTGAGTTTGCCAGGCGTCTTGCCAAACTTGTCGCCGTGAAGAAAATGGGCTACGGTGTAATAGGACATATACACAGTACTATCACTCAGACTCTCCACCAAGAATTTCTCATCCCACGGCAATTTGGACCCAAGACCGTAGGTCCTGGCACAGGCCCACTGGTTCAGCCATTCCAAGTTGGCAACAAACTGGTTCTCGGTCTCCGGAATATAAGTTTCCAAACCATTCTTGTCCTTGACATAGTCAAGTACCTGTTGTTGCCACTCCTGGTCGTTCTCACCATAATTCAAGAACCATTGGGGTATGTTGGCGACCACACATTCGTCGGCACTGCGGCTAATGACTTCACCAGAAGGGTCGGCGAATGGGAAAGCATCATTGGATTTCAGCAGAAGACTTTTGACTTTCTCCTTTGCATCCTGCACTTTCTCGCCCTTGAACTCCCCATAGACCATGGTACCCTCGTAAAACCCTTGTTTGTATGCTATATCTTTGGCTTCTGCCAGAAGCGTAGCGTCCTTGGGCGAATTAATCTTCATCTTTTCCACTAGAGCTTTGGCGATTAAGTTGCCGTAACCAGGTGTCTCAATGATAGGGAGTATCTCAAGGTCGGCCCATTCCTTTTTGATTCCGTAAAATTCCGGCTTTTTGACGAGCTCTCGAATGGTTGCATAGTCGTCAGGGCTATCAGACGGAACACATGTGACGACACCTGTACCTTTCGTAGCTGAGACTGTTTCCATGGGCAAGATTCGCACGCCTTCGGTGTACACCGAGAGTGGTGCCTTGATTAGGGTGCCAACAAATGCTGAACCTGGCAACTCAACCACGGGCTGGAGCTCGTTCTGGTCTTTGGGGAAATGTGCTTGGTCGAAGAAAGTGCCTTGAAACGCCATGTTCCATGCTGCCCTCTTTGTAACTACGTAGTATTCTTTCTCAGAAACCTTGAAGACTCCATACTTAATCTTCGGACCAACAAAACAACACATCTGACCGTACATCGTCTCGGGTCTCAGAGTAGCCGGTACGAAATAGACCTTTGCATCCTCTGGAAGCTTCGATGCTATTTCCTTCTCAGCATCTGGTGACCATTCCTTGACCAGCAATTTCAGGGCTGTATACTCTGTTGGCCCTACACCTTCACCTTTCGTTCTGTCGTGATCCATACATGGCTGTCCGTCCTTGGGGCTGTAGATGGTGTATCGCTTGCCGTACAAGATTTTATTGAGCTCCCTGAGGCGGTTCATCTGCCACCGTACAAACGCATCATAGTAAGGATTGGCATCGGTCGTGACAAATTTTCTCCGCCAGTCTATCCTCGCGCCGAAGTTAATCAAGTCTTGCTCGCAGATGGGTGGAAAGTACTCTAGCCAGTAGCTGGCGTCCGCGAACTTGTGAATTTCCTCCTTCGGTATACCCATGGCCATCATGGTCTGGAATTGGTGCTTCGCTTTGACGGTCTTTGCCGCGGCTTTTGACTTGCTACTCTTGAATTTTGTGATGTCGTCCTTGACATTGATGTCTTGTGTTGGCGCAATGGGTACGCCATTGCTATGTGTTTCTTCCTCCTCATCTTGGTAATTCTCGAAGTTTTGACCAAACTCCTGCACGTCTTTCACAAGCTTATCAGCGCATGCCTTGATTGGCATACCGGTACAGTGGAAGCCCAGTGGGAACAGCACTCGCTTGCCATCAAGGCGGGAGAAGCCTGCAGTGAATTCCACTTTGCTGACCGTGAAGCTGTGACCGGCGTGCAAGGTTCCGTTCATATATGGGTATGCGAATGTTCCAAAGTATTTGGGATGTTTCTCGCGTATCTCTGCTGCGGGCACTGAATTGAAGGGTATTTCGCTTGTCGTCGGCGCATCGGATTCGAAAACTTTGTTCTTCTGCCATTCGGATTGGTATTTCTTTTCAATTGATATGAGAACATCACGATTGTGAGTCTGCCGGTGGTCAGTTCTGTACCCGTATAACACTGAGTGCGACATACATTCTCGAGCTTGAGAGTATTGGCCGAGCTTTGGCTTGGATCAGCTGGGATTTGGACCGCCATGTTGGCGGAGGAGTGTCAAATGCCTCTGAGAGTAACGAATGTACACCAGTCCAGTTCTAGTACTGTCTCGTCCAGCCAACGAGTTTCTTCTGAGAAAATTATGTGAATCCCGACACAAGAACTTTTTGTGTTGAAGCACAAAAGCCGAGTCACACATTACTGCGGAGAGTTGGAGGGCAGTGACACGTGACAAACTTATCGATAAGATCAACATCAGTCAATTAGCAGACTGGTCACGTGATATTGTCGAGGCGCTCACAGCGCTGCCAGGCTGTGGGTGCTCAGGAGACGAAAGTAGACACATTCAAAGAAAACTCAAAGGGTTCTTCGCAGAGCACCTGGGGAACGAAGCTGAGTGTCAAGAGACGGTGGTGGTAATGTCGTCCATAATCCAATTTACACTGTTGGGATATGTTCCATCACCAATTACCCAACCATTTTTCTACCTTATCTGGTATTAGCCAGCCGTTCGTATCATGTCAACATCTTTCCAACTTTCGTTCAATATTTACAGTGTATTTAGCATGGTGAGAGGGCACTCAAAGCTGGGTATCTGGGTGAAACAAAGGTCGAAAGATCATAGTGAAGGAGCTTCCCACGAGTCTCTATCGATCCTCATAAGGGCCGACTGTTTATGAGGAAAGGTAACCTCGCCTTGCTTATAAAAGCCGGATTGCTGGAGATATTCAATGAATCTAGACAAGTGGTTAATAGGTCATCAGAGACCAAGTCATTGCTCGCACTTACTTGGTGTTGTCAACTCTTGGCTCCAGCATGACAGTTTCTGTGCGACTGTCCACCAGCCAGCAGTAATGCACAAGGGCGTCAAGCCATACCTTGACTCGGTGAGGGCCCCGAAATTCATCCTCACCTATAGCAACGTGGAGGCCTCTGGCCCAGTTACCGACGTTGCCACCAACCAGAGAACCAAGTCTATCTTCTTTAACCCAATAGATCTCGAAGTAGCCAAAGGGCTTTCCATCAAAGCAACCGAAAACTGGGAAGGAATGCCGACTGGACAAGCCTTCTTCAAGAAATTTCTGTTGTGTCGCCTTTCGTCCAGCCACACCCCAAGCAGCATTTACACGTGGCTGGTTCATCCACTTATGCAAGATCTCGATGTCCGAGGAGCGGTCAAAGCTAGAAAGCGTCGGTAATGTGGCGGCAGAGGCCGCGCCACCGCTGCTGGTCATAACCGTCGACATGGCGTTACCACTGGGTCCAAAGTCTGGACATGGCTTCGATGACAAAGTGGGGACGCGGAAGGAAAGCCATTGCTCAAGACTGGGAATGTAGCGAGTATAGAACGTTTCGCCTTGCCGTGGTGGCTTTGGCCTGATCGGGTGACGAATATTGTTGGTGAAAATATATTGCGTTGGTGGAGGCGGATAATAAGTAGGCAGATGACTTCCGGTATTGAAGGGCCCACCTGGCGAAGAGATACCGGCTGATAATGCATCTGATAAGACGCTCGTAGTGGCTGTGATGAAATCAGGTATGCGTGGTGATCCTTTTCCAGCTGTCATGTTTGGTCCACCCGCCGTGACTGACCTATCTGGGGAAGCTGGCCTTGAAGGATGAGGGGATGCGGTTGGGTAAGGCGAATTTTGCAAGGGTGCAAGTGTGAAAAGGAAAATGCGGCCGTCGATTTGCCAGAAGGATTTTCTGCTCACGAACATGTCGGTCCAACCATCTGGTAGCCTCAAATCCGTGTCTGTGCCGACGGAGGACACCTCAGTTGCAATTAGTCCCATCCTCTCGAGCTTCTGAAGTGTGTTTTTGCCCTTGAATATTCCTTCCCGTTTAATTCTGATTCGCCAAGCAGCCTTCGGCCTTCCATCTTGTGGCGTGAGGGCAGAGGCATCTGTCGTAACATGCTCGTCCGGGGCCTCTTTGTGAAAATACCAATATAAAGTAGCCCACAGCATCATGGCAATGTTTCGTGTCGGAGAGTGTGGACCCTTGAAATCGGTACTCGACGGCATCGAGATTGACGATATGAACAGAGAGTCGCTTTGCAAAGTAGGTCTGGTAAAGCGGTGTGATATAACGTGTTTTTGCGGCACTTGATCGTCCGAAGGCTCCCTGTCCAGGGTTATCTTGCTTCTCCTCCGTATCCTTTCGTCCATTTCATCCACCTCGTCCTCTGTCTGAAGGATGACTGTCCATCCTGGTGGTAGGGCAGCATGGTGAAGGTCGAGATTGGTCGACTTGAATGTGAAACCGCCGAAGACGGGAGTGATTGTGTATGTTTGCCCGTTGGGCAGGTGTACGTGTTGCACCATTACACTTCCAGCTGGTAGTATTGCGGTAAGCACCGTATGCAATTTAGGTTGTGCGTAGGTATACGGTTGTCGCTAGGTCGGGTGAGATTTGACTGCTATTTCGGCCTCCGTTGCCATCAGCGCCATCCTGAGTAGAAGCTGTGACGGCCAAGCGAGGTGGAAGAACAGAGAGACGACCGGTCGCAAATAACGCTAACTAACCTAAGAGCATTTGCTTGTGAGGGACAACCTACCTACAATGACGTGAGAGAGGGCGAGGAGTCTCTCCGCATGCGACTTGCTGGGACGCACAGGCTTCAGCGCCTCTGGTTGGGTTATCAACGCTTCGCCTGTCAAGGCCTGTCGAGCAGATCGGTGCCCCACCCAGCGATAAGGGTATTCTGGGGTTGACACGAGACTGTCTCGCCGATTGTCTGACCAATCGGGCACAATAATAGGATGAGATGTGGGTTTTGATTCTCAAGAGCATGCAAGGATAAACCGTCTGTGCTTCGAATCTGTTAGGATGGGCCGTCATATCATTAATATATAACGCCTCAAAGAACCGTTGTAAGGTGAAACACGACTTGTTAATTTTTCGCGGTCACGACACTTCAAGTTACATTTTCATCCCGAAATCATCATTAGCCACGGCGGGCGCTCGGGCTCCACCCACTGTTTGCCCGAGCAAAAAGCACGTACGCCATGGAAGCATGCCCCATAAATCTCAGGCTTCGGGCCTTTTTGATATGACGGCCATACTGGGAGATTTTGGCGCGTACGAATTGTTTCTCAGTAAGCAGAAGAACCGTCCTACCTAGGTAGATAACCAAAGTTTCATGCGAGACACTGCGTGCGAGTTGTGAGTCGCGCGACATTTTGCGCCTCAACAGAAGCCAGCAGGTTCACGAGGCCCCGTTTCGTCTCTTGGGTCGTACCAGAACACCGGGACCTACGAGTAGACTCCAACTAAAAATCCACTATGGTGGTTCCGATGTCTCGTTCCCTTGCCAGTCGTATCAAATCGCCACCGACCACGAGATCCATCAGACCCAATCCGACGCTTTTGTAGATGACGTTGCCATTGGTGAGCCACTTCAAAAGAAGTCAGTTTCGCAGCCACTCGCGCGTCAGTAATTCACTCACCTCCAGCAGCCCTTTCTCACCAGGTCCACCGAGCTCGAGCTCCTTTGTGATCGCCTTCTTGACCATCATGAGTTCGCCTACCTCTACCAGGTGGTCTGGTTTGAGCTTAGCTTGGATCACTTCGCCTGCCTCCTTCATACACGCTTCCAAGCTGTCGACAATAATCACACCCTCAGTCTTGGCATGCTTGTGGTGATGGTGTCCATGGTCAGGCGCCACAGCCACGCGCAGGATGTCCGGGTGTAACTCGACCATATGAGGCGCGTAGGAGCCGATGGCTGATATGTACCTGCCTTTCCTCTGCCCTTCTCGTGATGTCAGGAACTCTGCCGGGAACAGTGGTTCCAAAGATGGCGTGGTACAGAAAATCACGTCAGCCTTTCGGACCTCCTCTTTCAACAACCTGCCATAATCCACAAAGTCAGGGCTAAGTGCGGAGAATTTGACCTTCCGCCACTGCTCCGGACAATCTTCGCCATGAAAGGATTTCATCAGGCGTATCGACCTCTCAAAACTCCGATTGATGATATTGATGTGGTGTATCTGCTCGCCCTTGAAGAGCAAGGCCAGACGTATGTGCCAGTATGCCTGTCTCCCAGCGCCGAATACTGTGATGGTACGAACAATTTGTCTTCTCTGGAAGCATATCGTAGCTGCCAATGCTGTGCGAAAAGCCGTGAGCTCTTCGGCGTTGATTATGCCCATTGGGTAACCAGCCGCATCGAGCATTGTGACTGTGCCTCGAGGCGTCGTGCCTTTCGAACTTGCTACAGAGGGTGGAGGCTGAAATGAAGCCCCACTGGTTGACGAAGCCAAGCTTGAGTCTGTGGAAGTATGCTTCAGAGCCACGTTTCTGAGGCCTGCCGTGGCCGAGTCGATGGTCGATGCTTTGTTCGGTGGTGCATCTGGAGCTTCGAGCGATACTATTTTCATGCCTACAGACTTCCCTGTCGTGGCAGGCATGAACAACGAAGTAATTCCATTCTTTTTGATGATCGTTCTCTGTGGTTGGTAAGACGAACAACATGGAGAGTCGCTATCCCCGGTTGAGTAAGAATGTAGTGCTTCTGCTAGATTCGACTGCAACTCGGTCACATCCTCCTTATCCAAAGTAAGCAGTAGCTGCTTGACTTCTGTGTCTGTAAGCACAGTGAGAGGCATCGTGCCAGAAGATGCGTACTTTGTGGGACTTCTGTGCCGTTCGACGATTAAGCAGTGCTTTGGCTGTGTTGAGTGTGTTGATATGGGCAGTCCCAGGATCGTTATCACAATACTCTTGGGAGTCTGGTATCTTATGTAGGAATATTCTCTATATCAATCAGTCACGACGCACTCGGCAAACTTTCTGCGAAGATGCATAAAAGAGAGCGACAGTCAGCTGGCCCAGTATCTAGGTAGATAACATGGGCAGCTGTTACTAAGCATACCTGTGACTCGTGAAGACGTTCGATATTATGATTGGTTTACCACTTTCGGGGATTCGGAGTCAAGTCAGACCACCTCATCGACTTTGGACACTGATACGCCAATCCGAGACATACCAGTATTCTACTATGCGTATCGCATAGCTGGCTGTAATCTTCAGCGACTAAGGCGTACATAACGACGCAACTAGACAGTGGGTGGTGAGGACAAATAGTCTTATGCTGTTAAGCTTGTACAACATAAGAGTGGGAAGATGGCGACGCACGTAAAATGATTTCTATTCAATGGTGGGTATCTAACAACTGTAAGGCCGAATGTGTACATAAAATGCCTGCCAATATCCCGTATCGGATCTCGGCCCTGCGTATGAAGGAAGAAGACACTGACAAGACTGAAAGGAAAAAGAAATGCAGGCTCAATTGACCGCACCCCACATGTCTTCGTCACTCCTAACCATGTCATCCTCGCTGACGACTTTCAGACCTTCTTTCTTCTTGTTTTGTTTCATCTCGTCTTTGGTCACAAGCCGACGGGGGGTTACCGGCGTCATCGGAGTAAAAGGCATATACGGACTGTACGGGGTTCGTGGGATACCTGTCTTCGGTGCAATCCCAAGCACACTCTCCCTTCGCTCAACAAAGGTGGTTTTTGTCGGAGGAGCACTCTTCATGGAACCTGCATAGACTTGCCGGAAAGGCAAACTATTGCTGCTGTTCGTCGCGGCAGCACTTCGGAGAGATAACGCTGAAGGAGCAGGTTTTCGACCCATCTCCCGTGCCGTTGCGGCAGCGGATTTCTGCTCTGGAATTGGTGGGGGAGGCCCCGGGTTGTAGAGCTTGGGAGAGAGGGGCTTCTCGTCGGAGTTTCTTGACGACTCCCGCATGTCCGCTGAGCCCAGTGGTGGAGAAATGGGTAGATCACGGATAGAGATGCGGCTTGGTCGGTTTTTGCTCGAGCCTGAGCCCGTACGTGAGTGCGACATGGACCCCAACGGGAGCGGCGAAACCCGGACTTTCCGCCCATTAGCACGTGAAGCCGTGGCCTCTGGCTGCTCGTCAGTGGGTGTTGGCGCAAGCGGATGGATCAATGGATGATCTGGAGAAGCAACAACATCTCGTAAGTGCTGCAGTTCAGGTGGGCAAAAATGCGATTCCTGCGGGTAAAATGGCGACCTCGGTGATTTCGGAGTACGAGGGGATCTTGGGATGATGGGAGATGATTGGACACTACTTCGAGCTTTCTGTGAGATCTCCTCGTCGTGTTCCATTACAGCTGCATATAGCTTGGCCATCTCGTCCAAGTTTCTTGCTCGATCAGCTTCGATGACCTTCTCATCCACCGTGGACACGCTGATATTGGAGTCTTTGTAACCATGGCCCCTGCGGGGATTGATCCAGGATTTGAAACTGGATCGACTGGGACTTAGAGGACCGAGCTGGACAGCAGGCGCTGCCTGCGTCGATTGAAGCTTTAACATCTCCATACTCAAGGTCCTGTTTGATGTTTGGCTCTTTCTGCGTAAGCGACCGCCAACGAACACTATCAAGACCACCGTGACTAAAGTCCAAATCACGTAGGCGAAAATAATCCCGACAATTTCGTACTTGAGCTTCGAAGGGTTCCTGAGAGCAGTAGCGGATAGAGGTGGGCCTTGGTCTGGGGGTGGCGCAGGACCTTTGAAGATGTCAACGTGCCAGATGCTAGTAGGACGTGCGTAGACCAAGGTAAAAGGCAGAAGTAGTGTTAGAAACAACAAGGTCAAGACCATCTTGGACGATGGATCAGCTTATCAACATATCTACCTTTTTGTAGATGAAACTGCGACGCCCCTGAACGGAGACTGGTGAAGCAACATGTTCCACGTGAAGAGCGCACGCGCTTGTAGATGTAGCTGGCCATGGAGGGTTTGGAGAGGGTCTGCTGGACGCGAGGTTGAGAACTACATATTTTACTGGTGCACAGCAGAATGCCGGAGCTGTGAAGGGGACGATGGTGGCATGCATGAAGCACAGCCGGAAGCCAATTAAAACGCTGAGGATGCATGTGGGGCAGGACGCTAGTCCGCGTGCTAACTAGCTTCTCGACGTCTGTCGAGTAATCGTCCTCTACCCAGGCATCTGAAGCTATCTTAAGCGCCCACCATGACACCGCAGATTCGAAGCCTGCTGTGGCACTGGCCCAGATCTCCAACCACCTTTTGGCTCACAGCTCCATCACTGTGCTGTACGCGGTGGGTGGAACGCTCAGACCAGCATGGTATGAGCAATAATGTTTGAGTAATGGATAGTGGTTGCAACAGTGACTCTGCAGAAGTGAGCTGCGCCTTTGGTCGATCATCTCGATCATCACTATCAACAATGCTTCGTCTTGAAAGGGTCGAAGTCCTTTGCTGGCGTTCTCCAAGCGCCTTTCGCAGCTTCTGCTCGTTGATGGGCTTCGTTGTAGCTGCAGGAAACCCCCTATCAACCAGGCAGGATGTTGCAAGCCATGGCCAACATCGATACCAGTATTTGCTCTCGAGATCGTCTTTCAGTGTGTCCACTGTAGCTTCACAACACCTGCTCCATACAGCAGAACTGTGACACACATGTGCCATCGAAGCCCGTGCAGTTGTGCCGCTTCTTTTCATAGTCACTCCACCACACCATCGTCTGGCGCTCCTGGCACGTTCGACGCTCGCTAGCTAGCATCGTGAACACCTCGTACTTGAGCTCTTGCCTCTCGACTCAACAGACTCAGCCTGTATCTATATTGTAGAGTTCGTGCTAGCAGGAGGAGCCTTAGCGCAGAGTGTCCCAGCACAGAGATCCTGCAGAAGTAAACCCTCTTCAGAAAACTCCATGCTTTGTTGATCTCGAAAGATGAACAGGTGGGGCTGCGTGATCCGACGAGAACGGCTCATCGCCAGCTACTACCGGTTCCCGTGGCCCACCCTAAGCCAGCGAAAGGGCTACCCCGTCCAAGGCTC
>Ga0210040_10009822_pt1 | contig 11069 bp, 10 predicted proteins | sample CryGeyCG12114_NA_FD_185462 | JGI IMG/M metagenome (GOLD analysis project Ga0210040, IMG submission 185462) | Groundwater microbial communities from aquifer - Crystal Geyser CG19_WC_8/21/14_NA (SPAdes) (version 2) | ecosystem: Environmental > Aquatic > Deep subsurface > Groundwater | place: USA... | reverse complement strand
CCCCGGTGCCTCGCGCCCCGAGACGATCACCGACTCCGCCACCGCGCCCGAGCTGGAGCTCAGCAGCGACGAGATGGACCGGCTGAACGCCGCGGGCTAGAGCCTGATCGGACAGCGAGGCAGGTTATGCACCGAACTCGGTGCACAACCTGTCTCGTTCACGGGCTCGTAGCCCGGTGCGTGCTTCAATCGCCGACGTGAGCGGGTCTGACGTGCGGCCGGTCAGCCGTGGCTCCCTCGTCTGGCGGGTGCTCGCGGCCGTGGCGCTGGTCGTGCTGCTCGTCAACGGGTCGTTGCGGATGGAAGACGACGCCTGGCCCTTCGGGCCCATGTCGCAGTACGCCTTCTCCCCGCCCGAGGACGACACCGTCGTCATCACGCGCGTGGACGGGCTCCTGACCGACGGCCGCCGCGTGGAGCTGCCGCTCCGGGTGGAGACCGCGGGGATCAGCCGGGCCGAGATCGAGGCGCGGATCCCCGCCATCGAGGCCGACCCGAGCCTCCTGCGCGCCGTCAGCGACGGCTGGGTGGCCCGCAACCCCACGTCGCCCCGCCCGGTCGAGCTGTTCCTGGTCCAGGACGAGACGCGCCTGCACCGCGGTCAGCCCACGTCGACGTCCAAGGTCACCCTGGCGCAGTGGCGGGTGGTCCCGTGAGCGCGGACGCGACGCCGCTCCGGGGGTCCGTCGCCGGCTGGTTCGCCCCGGTCGTGCCCGAGGCGCGGGTGGCGGTCCTGCGCTCGGTGCTCTACGTGTTCGTGCTGCTCGACCTGCACCTGCTCGTGCGCGACCCCATCCCGCTCAGCCACCACCCCGACCTCTACCGCCCGCTGCTGCTGGCCCGCGTGCTGCACCTGCCGCCGCCCAGCCTCCCGCTCGCCTGGACCCTGTACGCCGTCCTCGTCGTCGGCTGCCTGGTCGGCGCGTCCGGCCGCGCCCCACGGCTGGTCGGCTGGGTGGTGGCCGCGGCGTTCACCTGGTGGGTCGCCATCGGCTTCAGCTACGGCAAGGTCGACCACGACCACCTCGCGCTCGTCGTCGCGCTGTGGGTGCTGCCCACGGTCGGGGCCGTGCCCGGCGGCTGGTCGGCCACCCGGCGCTCCGCGCAGGCCGGCTGGGCGCTCCGCTGCGTCCAGGTCGCCGTCGTGGCGACCTACTTCCTGTCCGCGCTGGCCAAGATCCGCAGCGGCGGCTGGACGCTGACGAGCTGGCCCGAGAGCTACATCCTGACCTGGGCGATCGTGCGGCGCCCGCACGGGCTGGGGCAGCTCCTGCTGCCGTACCCCGGGGTGCTGCGGGTGATGCAGTGGTTCTCGATCCTGGCCGAGCTGTCGTCGGTCGTCGTCCTCTGGCTGCGGGGCCGGGCGCTCCTCGCGGCCGCGCTCTTCTGGATGGGCTTCCACGTCTTCACGGTCGCGCTGCTCTACATCCACTTCGCCCCGACGGTCGTGTGCTGGCTGGCGTTCGCGCCCCTGGAACGGCTGGTGCCCTGGTGGCGCGCGCGCCACCCGCCGCTCGAGCCACCGGTGCCGGTCCCGTCACGGGCCACCCGGGACCTCGCCCGGCGCGAGGGCTGACCGCCCCGCCACCGGGGGTGTGCACAACCGGGGGCAGGGGTGCGCTGCCGCACTAGACTCCGGGCGTGGCTGGGCGGATCAACGACGAGGACGTCGTCGCCGTCCGCGAACGGGCCCGCATCGAGGACGTCGTCGGGTCGTACGTCGCCCTGCGCAACGCCGGCGGCGGGTCGATGAAGGGCCTGTGCCCCTTCCACGACGAGAAGACGCCGAGCTTCCAGGTGACCCCGGCCCGCGGCTTCTTCTACTGCTTCGGCTGCGGCGAGGGCGGCGACGTCATCACCTTCCAGCAGAAGATCGACAGCCTCTCGTTCGCCGAGGCCGTGGAGCGCCTGGCCGACCGCGTCGGCATCGTGCTCCGCTACACCGAGCAGAGCGGCCCGCGCCAGGAGCCCGGCATCCGGCTCCGGCTGATGGAGGCCAACCAGGCGGCGGCGGAGTTCTACGCCGAGCAGATCTCCACGCCCGAGGCGCTGATCGGGCGGCAGTTCCTGGGGGAGCGCGGCTTCGACCGCGCGGCGGCCGAGAAGTTCGGGGTCGGCTACGCGCCGTCGGACGGACGCGCCCTGCTGAAGCACCTCCGCGGGCGCGGCTTCTCCGACACCGAGCTGGTCCGGGCCGGGCTGGCCCGTGAGTCCGGCTGGGACTTCTTCCAGGGCCGGCTGCTCTGGCCGATCCGCGACTCGGGCCGCCAGGTGCTGGGGTTCGGCGCCCGGCGGCTGCGCGACGACGACCGGATGCCGGCGAAGTACCTCAACACCCCCGAGACGCCGCTCTACAAGAAGTCGCACGTCCTCTACGGCCTCGACCTGGCCCGCAAGGAGATCAGCAAGCGGAGCCAGGCGGTCGTCGTCGAGGGCTACACCGACGTCATGGCCGCCCACCTGTCGGGGGTCGAGACCGCCGTCGCGTCCTGCGGGACCGCCTTCGGCGACGACCACGCGCGGCTGCTGCGCCGGCTGATGGGCGACCACGACGCCTTCCACGGCGAGGTCATCTTCACCTTCGACGGCGACCAGGCCGGGCAGAACGCGGCGCTCAAGGTCTTCTCCGGCGACCAGAACTTCATCACCCAGACCTACGTCGCCGTCGAGCCCACCGGTCTCGACCCCTGCGACCTGCGCCTGCAGCACGGCGACGCGGCGGTGCGCGAGCTCGTCGCCCGCCGGATGCCGCTCTACCGCTTCGTGATGACCAACATCCTCGGCCAGCACGACCTGGAGCGCGCCGACGGCCGGCTCGCGGCCCTGCGCGCGGCGGCCCCGCTGGTCGGGAGCATCCGCGACTCCGGCCTGGTCAACGGCTACGCCCGGGAGCTGGCCGGGCTGTTGGGGATGGACCAGGACGAGGTCCGCGCCGAGGTCTCCCGCGCGGCCTCGCGGTCGTCCCGGCGGACCACGCAGCCCGAGCCGGAGGCCGAGGTCGCCGAGCCCGCCCGGTCCGCCGGCATCCCCATCCCCAACCCGCGGGACCGGATGCTCGCCATCGAGCGCGAGACGGCGCAGCTGCTCGTGCAGGCCCCTGAGCAGTTCCCCGAGCACTGGGACGGGCTGAGCCCCGCCGACTTCACCCACCCGGCGTACGCGGCCGTCTTCACCGCCGTGGAGAAGGCCGTGGCCGACGACGCCGACGGCGACTGGACCCACCGGGTCAGCGACGCCGTCGAGGACGAGCGGATCCGCTCCCTGGTCGTCGCGCTCGCGGTCGAGCCCCTGCCGCTGCAGGGTGAGCCCGACGAGCGGTTCGTGGTCGCCCACACGGCCGGCCTGCAGCTGCTGACGGTGATGCGCAGCATCGCGACGCTCAAGTCCCGCCTGCAGCGCACGAACCCGGTCTCGGCCCAGCAGAAGTACAACGCGATGTTCTCCGAGCTCGTCGTCCTCGAGGCGCGCCGCAAGGCCCTGCAGACGCGGAGCATCGGCGCGCAGGACTGAGCTCCGGCGCGTCCGCGTCGGTCGTGACGGCGGCGCCGGGCGTGCCGATCGTCCACAGGGCGGGCCGGAGCGGCGACGTTCTCCACAGCCGGTCGTCGACGGGCGGCTCGTCGGGCCCGCGCTGACCAGACTCCTGGCGTGACCGTCGTTCTCGCCACCCCGACCGCTGCGCCTCCTGGCTCTGTCGCTGCTGCCCCGACCTCTGCTGTCCCGACCTCTGCTGTCCCGACCGCTGCCGTCGACGCCCGCGCTCTGGAGGCGGCGCGCCAGGGCGTCCAGGTCACGCGATGGGCGGCGGCGGTCGAGGCGGGCGTGCTGGCCCGGGCCGCCCGGCAGGACCCGGCGGTGCCGTGGCGCGGGGACGCGACGGAGGAGGAGCTGCGGGAGATCGAGGAGGCGGGCGCTCGGGCGCAGCAGGCGTTCGTCGCGGCCAACCTCGGGCTCGTCGGCGCGGTCCTGTCGCCGTGGGCACGCAGCGGGGCGACCACCGCCGACCTCTTCCAGGAGGGCTGCCTCGGCCTGATCGCGGCGGTGGTGCGGTTCGACCACACCCGCGGGGTGCGGTTCTCCACCTACGCCACCTACTGGATCCGGACCTGCATCAGCTCCGCGGCCTCGCGCCAGGCGTTCGGCGCGACGGTCCCCGTCAGCCGCCACGACCAGCTCCGGGCGGCCCACGGCGTGGAGAGCGTGCTGATCCAGGAGCTCGGCCGCCTGCCGTCCGTCGCCGAGGTGGCCGACGCCATCGGGCGCGACCCGCGGTGGACGGCCGACCTGCTCGGGCACCGTCCGGCGCGGTCGCTGGACGACCTGGACGAGCGGTCGCTGCACCGCGTCACGGGGACGGGCGACGAGCCCGACGGTGGCGCCGGGCGGGAGCCGGAGACGTGGGCCCGGCGGCTGCTGGCGACCCTCACCGGCTTCGACCGCCGGGTGCTGGAGCTCCGGCTCGGGTTCGGGGGCGGGAACCCCAGCAGCCTGGCCGCGGTGGCCCGCGACCTCGGCGTCCCCGTCGGGCGGGTCCGGCGCGCGGAGGCCCGGGCGCTGGAGCAGCTGCGCGGCCGGTGCCCGCGCTCGGTCGCCGGAGCCGCCTCGTGAGCCCCCGCCCGCGTCCGGCTCCGCGCGGAGCCGCCGGGTCAGGGCTGGTCGACGACGAGGAGGTCCTGCCAGCTCTCGCCGACGAGGCCGTCGAGCAGCCCACGGACCTCGGCGGCCCGGACGGTGGAGGCCCGGTCCTGGGTGCCGAGCCGACGGTAGAGGTCGCGCACGTGCTTGTCGACGGTGCTCGGGCTGATGCCGAGCCGCGACCCGATCGCCCCGGCCGTCCGGCCCTCCGCCAGCAGGTGGAGGACCTCGGTCTGCCGCGCCGTCAGCGCCGGGTCGGGTGGACGCAGGAAACGGCCGTGCGTGGCGACCACGACCGGTTGCACCGTGCGCACGTCGGCGAGCTCCCCGTCGTCGAAGGGCCCGTCGTAGCGCAGGACGAAGTAGGCGGCGATGGTGGCTCCGGTGCGGGCGACCGGCACGACCAGCAGCTCGGCGAGCACGCGTCCGTGGTGCTCGAGGACGAGACCGGGCTCGGTGGCCCACCCCGGCGCGACGTCCTGCACCCGCGAGGCGGGCGCGACCCCGGTGCGGCGGATCCATCGCGTCAGGGCGCCGTCCTCCCACGAGGCGCTGAGCGTGTCGCGCAGCGTCGCCGCCCACTCCAGGTCGGGGGGCCAGCACCGCACGCCGGCCGCACGCGAACCGGCCACGGCGAAGACCGTGACGGTGGCCGCGCAGAGGGAGGCGAGGGCGGGCAGGGTCGTGTCGACCAGGTCGGTCAGGGAGCTGGTCGTCGCCAGCCGTCCGGCCAGGTCGAGCAGCGGGTCCTGGGGGTCCTGGGACGGCTCCTGCGGCGACGGGGTCGGGGCAGGCTGGCCGCCGTCCGCGGGGTCGGCCCGGGACCGCCCGGGTCCGGCCGGGAGGTCCGGCTCGGGAGGCGTGCGGACGAGGGGCACAGGGGAGGACTAGTCGATCGCCCGCGCCCTGTCAATGGCGAGATCCGGCACTGGGGTGGATCCGCGCCGTGCCGGAACCTTGTCGAGCACCGGTACGGACGGTCCTCGGGGGGGAGATCCGATCGTCCGGATGCCCCCGCCCCGGTCGGCCGCACGTCGGCCGCCCGGGGCGGCTGGGGCCGCCGGCTCGGGCTGCACCGGGCAGACTGGGCCCGTGCTCCCGACCTCCGCCCGCCGCCCGTGAGGACGCGTCTCGGCACCCGGGGCCTGCCGTCCGAGGCGTACGACTCGTGGCGTCGGTCGATGGCGGCCCGCACGGGCGGGCACGAGCGCGTGCTGGCCTGGACGGGCTCCCCGGACGGGTTCGTCGTCGGCGGCCCGGCCGCCCTCTCCGTCGGTGGGGGCGACCCGACGGCCGGGGTCGACGCCTGGCAGCACGTCGGGTGGCACGAGATCGAGCACGGCGGCTGGAACGCGGAGTCGCGGGCGCTGTCGTGGACCCTCTACGGCGGCCGACGCGGGCGGGTCGAGCTGGCCGAGCCGGGACGGCTGCCGGAGCTGTTCCGGGAGCGGGTCGCGGCCAGCATCGCCGTCGAGCGGTTCGTCGCCATCCGCGGCGAACGCGGGGTCACCGTCACCGCGCGGCGCGACCTCGGGGGTGACGGGACGCTCACCTGGCACTCGTCGCTGACCCGCGGGCTGAGCTGGAGCACCGAGGGAGTGGCCGAGGAGGCCGCCCGCGTCTCGTCCGAGCTGCAGTCGGAGTACGGATCCAGCTCGCCGGGCTGGTAACGTCTTCCAGGCCGATCCCCTGTAGCTCAATTGGCAGAGCAGCCGGCTGTTAACCGGCAGGTTACTGGTTCGAGTCCAGTCGGGGGAGCCACCAGCGGTTGTCACGACCGTTCCCCGGGGTCCGTCACGACGGGCCGTCCGCGGCTATGCTGCCCGGACGGCGGGGACCCCCGCCCCGGGTCGGACCCCCTCGTGCCGACCCTCACGGAGCCGCGGGGCGCTCATGGTCCAGGAGCACGCATGACGGCACGCGCCGAGCACGACCTCTTCCCGCAGTCCTCCACACCCGGCAGCGCCGCGCTGCCGCGCCGTACGGTCCTCGTCGGCGCGCTGGGGCTCACCGGCGCGGCTCTCGTCGGCGTCCCCGCGGCCCAGGCCGCGCCCCGGGTCAGCGGACGGATCCTCGAGACCTACCTGGCCGCCGGCGGGGCCGACGTGCTCGGGGCCGCGACGAGCTCTGAGGTGAAGCGCCGGATCTCGCGGCACAACACGTACGGCCAGCACTTCGCGCACGGCACGGTCTGGTGGGGCTCCGGCGTCGGCCGGGTCGACGAGCCGGGCGCGCGCGTCCGGCTGGAGTCCGCCCCGAACTTCCGTCCGGTCACGGGCGTGCCGGACCTGTGGCGCACCGGCGACCTGGACGGCTGCACCGCGCTGGACAAGCGCGTGGTCGCCGATCTGGGGATCGAGACGATGATCGCCATGAACGACGGAGGCGACCCCGCCATCCCCGGCGTGAAGAAGCGGCGCTACGTCATCAGCAACGCCGGCGAGCGCCTGGAGTTCTACCGCGGCTACGTCACCCGCAGCGCGAACCGCGCCTCCGTCGGCAAGGTGCTGACCCGGGTCGCGCGCTCGGACCACCCGGTCCTCGTGCACTGCCGCGCCGGCAAGGACCGGACGGGCTGGGTCTGCGACCTCATGCAGACCGTGGCGGGCGTGGACCGCCAGGTGCGCGACGCCGACTACCTGGCCACCCGCGCCTACTCCGGCGCCGACGTCGACCTCGCCTGGCTGACAGCCGCTCGCCAGCAGCTCGTGGACGACTACGGCACCGTCCGGGACTACCTGGTGGACGGCTGCGGGCTCAGCCGCGCCGACCTCGCGGCGCTGGTGGCGCGGCTGCGGTAGCCGTACCCGTCGCGGTCGCTCGGGGCACGGCCTCCGGTCAGTCCTGAGCGGTCGGGCCGCTGCCGGGCTCGTGGCGGCTCTGCGCGGGCCCGTGCAGCTCGCCCTGACCGCCACCGCCGCCGCTGCCGACGACGGGCCGTGACGGCCACTCGACCTTGCCCTTCACGATCCGGCTCAGGTCGTCCAGGAACGCGCGGGCCCAGGAGTCGATGTCGTGCTCGAACACCTGGCGGCGCAGCAGCCGCATCCGGCGGGACTTGATCCGGGCCGGGGCGTTCATCGCCTCGACCATCGTCTCCTTGAGCCCGTCGATGTCGTGCGGGTTGATCAGGTACGCCTGGCGCAGCTCACGGGCCGCCCCGGCGAACTCGCTCAGCACGAGCGCCCCGTCGTCGGCCTGCCGGCACGCCACGTACTCCTTCGCGACGAGGTTCATCCCGTCACGCAGCGGCGTGACGATCATGACGTCGGCGGCGCGGTAGAGCGCCGCCATCTCCTCGCGCGGGTAGGACGCGTGCAGGTAGGTGATCGGCGGGCGTCCGATGCGGCCGACGTCGGAGTTGATCCGGCCGACCTGCCGGTCGATGTCGTCGCGCAGGTGGCGGTACTGCTCGACCCGCTCGCGCGACGGGGTGGCCACCTGCACCAGCGCCGCCTCGTCGGGGTTGATCCGCCCCTCGGCCACGAGCTCGCCGAAGGCCTGGATGCGCTCCGGGATCCCCTTGGTGTAGTCGAGCCGGTCCACCCCGAGGAACAGGGTCTTCGGCTCGCCGAGGTCGGCCCGGATCTCGGCGGCGCGGGCCGCCGTGGCGTCGCTCGACGCCAGCTCGTGCAGCGCCGCGGCGGCGATGGAGATCGGGTAGGCGCGCGCCATGACGGTGCGTCCGTCCGCCGCGTGCACGTGCTCGCGGCGGGTCTCGAGGTGCAGGCGCTGCCGGACGAGGCGCAGGAAGTTCTGCGCGCCGCCGCCCAGCTGGAAGCCGACCAGGTCGGCGCCGAGGAGGCCGCGCAGGATCTGGTCGCGCCAGGGCAGCTGGATGTAGAGCTCGGTGGGGGGGAAGGGGATGTGGAGGAAGAACCCGATGTTCAGGTCGGGGCGCAGCTCGCGCAGCATCTGCGGCACGAGCTGGAGCTGGTAGTCCTGCACCCAGACGACGGCGCCCTGGTCGGCGACGTCGGCGGTGCGGTCAGCGAACCGCTGGTTGACCCGGACGTACGCGTCCCACCACTCCCGGCGGAACTCCGGCGGTGCGACCACGTCGTGGTAGAGCGGCCAGAGGGTCGCGTTGGAGAAGCCCTCGTAGTAGTCCTCGATCTCCTGCGCCGACAGCGGCACCGGGACGAGCTCGAGCCCGTCGTTCTCGAAGGGGTCGAGCACCTCGTCGGGCGCCCCGTGCCAGCCGACCCACGCGCCGTCGTGCGAGTGCATCACCGGCTCGAGCGCCGTGACGAGCCCGCCCGGCGACGTGCGCCAGGTGACCGACCCGTCCGCGCTCTCGACGCGGTCGACCGGCAACCGGTTGGCCACCACCACGAAGTTCGCCTTGCGGGTGGGCCGACCCCCCGTGCCCGGCTCGTCGTCCGGTCCGGTGCTGTTCCCCGCGTCCTGCCCTGCTGCCGCAGTCGTCACGGTCGCTGTTCCTCCACGAGCCCGAGGGTACGGGGAGGAGCAGCGTTCAGCCGCGCGGGAGCGTTGGGCAGCGGGCCCCGACGTCTGTCAGGCTTCGCTCATGACCTCCGACGCGCTGGCGCAGACCCGTCTGCAGGCGGTGCTCGAGCACCCCGACGAGACCCTCGTCGGGATCGACTTCGACGGCACCCTCGCGCCCATCGTGGCCGACCCCGAGCAGGCGCACGCCGACCCCCGTGCGGTGGCCGCGCTGGCCCGGCTCGGCCACCTGCTGGGCACCGTGGCGATCGTGACCGGTCGTCCCGCGCACACCGCCGTCCGGCTCGGCGGCTTCCGGGGCGTGCCGGGCCTCGACCGCCTCGTGGTGCTCGGCCAGTACGGCGTCGAGCGCTGGGACGCGGCCACGGACGAGTTCGTGATCCCGCCGGACCCGGGTCAGGTCGCCGCCCTGGAGCAGGAGATCCCCCCGCTGCTCGACCGCCTCGGCCAGGGCGCCGCGCACGTGGAGCACAAGGGCCGCGCCGTCGTCGTGCACACCCGCCAGCTGCCGGACCCGGACGCCTCGTACGCCGCCCTCTCCGGGCCGCTGAACGACCTCGCCGAACGTCACGAGATGGTCGTCGAGCCCGGCAAGAACGTGCTCGAGATCCGCTCGCCGGGCATCGACAAGGGCGTGGCGCTGCGCGACATCGTCGCCGAGACCGGCGCCCGCCAGGTCGTGTTCGTCGGCGACGACCTCGGCGACCTGCCGGCCTTCCGCTACGTGGAGGAGCTGCGCCGCGACGGCCGGGGCGGCCTGCTGGTCTGCTCGGCCTCTCACGAGGAGGACGCGCTGTCGGCGCTGGCCGACGTCGTGGTCGAGGGACCCAGCGGCGTGGCGACCTGGCTCGAGGAGCTCGCCGACGCGCTCGAGGCCCGCCGCGACGGTCGCTGAACCTCCGCCCGCCTCAGACGGCGCGCAGGGCGGCGAAGTCCACCTCGCGGCGCAGCACGAAACCCATCGCCAGGTAGAGGTCGATCGCGCGGGTGTTCGCAGCCCCGGTGTGCAGGAACGGGGTCTCGCCCCGCTCGCGGATCAGCTCGGCGACCCCGCGGACCAGCCGGGTCGCCAGCCCCTGGCGCCGGTAGGCCGGGTCCGTGCAGACCGCGCTGATCTCGGTCCAGCCCTCCGGGTGCAGCCGTTCGCCGGCAAGCGCGACGAGGCGGCCGTCGCGGTGCAGCCCGAGGTAGGTGCCGAGCTCGTACGTGCGGGGGCGGAAGGGTCCCGGCTCCGTCCGGAGCACGAGGTCCATGGCCTCCGCCGCGTCAGCGGGACCGACCACGAACGCGTCGTCGGCGGGCGCCGTGGTCAGGGCGTCGGTCGCGACGAGCTGGACGCCGGGGATGACGCCCTCCGGCACCCAGCCGGACGACAGGTCGCGGGCGAAGCCCGTCGGGCCGGAGAGGAGGGCCACCTCGTCGACGGCGTAGAGGTCGCGCAGGTCGTGCCAGGAGCGGGGGTCCGACGGGTCCGCGACGGCGGCGAAGGGGGAGACGTGGGGGTCGTAACGCCGGGCCTGCCCGGCGCCGACGGCGAACCGGGCGTGCGCGCCGGTCAGCGAGGCCCACGCGGGGGAGTCGAGCGGGTGGGTCGGGACGGTCGAGGCGTCGCTCACGTCCGGCACGGTGATGGCCACGCGGGAAGAACTCCGACGCCCGCAGTGCTGTTCCAGGCGAGGGCTCCCACCGGTCCGACCCGTCTGCTGAGCGGACGGCACGGGTACCGCTGGAATTCCCGAGTAATCCTGTAGGCAATGCGCTCGCCGGTGGCGGGCACGACGACCGAGGAGACCCGTGCCGACGACCGACGCACGCCCGAGCCTGGTGCTCTTGATCGTCGGGCTCGGCCCACGCGGGGCAGGCCTCCTGGAACGCCTGGTCGCCAACGCGTCCGCCGAGGGCACCGGCCCCGTGGAGGTGCACCTGGTCGACCCCCACCGGTCGGCGGCGGACGGGTGTGGCGG
>Ga0210040_10009821_pt1 | contig 11071 bp, 12 predicted proteins | sample CryGeyCG12114_NA_FD_185462 | JGI IMG/M metagenome (GOLD analysis project Ga0210040, IMG submission 185462) | Groundwater microbial communities from aquifer - Crystal Geyser CG19_WC_8/21/14_NA (SPAdes) (version 2) | ecosystem: Environmental > Aquatic > Deep subsurface > Groundwater | place: USA... | reverse complement strand
GCCGCGTAATGGCCGAGCTGAAGGCGCGCCACTCCACCGAACTCGACATGGGCCGGGCGAGCGGCTGGGTGAAGGAAGCGCTGCAGTGAAGGTTGGTTCGCGCCGCTTCGCGCCGGCGCTGCCGGCGCTGCTCGCGCTGGCAGGCTGCAGCGGCGGTGCGGAGGAGGCGACGCCGGCACCCTCTCCTTCGCCCTCTCTCGATTCGGAACCGCGCACTTTGGTCGCGGCCGATCTCGATCTCGACGGCCTCGGACCGCGCGTCGAGGGGCCGCAGGGAACGGAGTTGGAGAGCGCCATTCCCGGCCTCGGCGCGATGACCAGCTATGTCGCCTGCCCGGCGGATGTGGCGGCGGAGCGCTGCGACCCAGGGACGCTGCCCGCCGGCACGCTCTACACCTACGTTCACCAGATCATTGTCGACATTCCGCCGAGCGAGCGCGCGGAAGACCAGTTCAGCGGCGTGACCCTGTTCCGCACCACGCTGCCGGCGCCCGGCTTCGCCAACGCCATCGGATATTCGCGTGAGCAGGCGGCAGAGGCGCTCGGCGAGGACGGCGACATCAAGGTGCAGTCGGAAGCCGGCCGCCTGATCTGGCGCGTCACCGCCGGCGACGGCTGGATGCCGGGCGAGACGCTGACCTTCTTCTGGCAGTCCACTCTACCGCCGGCAGGGCCGCAGGTGGCCTATCGCCTGGAGGGCGAGGGACTGGGCGGCGAGGCGACCGGCCCCTTCCCGGCCGAGGCTCCGCTGGCCGAATCACCCGAACCGCAATAGGCTCCGCGCCCAATGGCGCTGACCCCTCAATGGCTGGACGAGTTGCGCGCGCGCATCACGCTGTCGAGCGTGATCATGCGCACCACCAAGCTCCGCCGTGCGGGCCGCGAGTGGAAGGCCTGCTGCCCGTTTCATAACGAGAACACGCCCAGCTTCACCGTCAGCGACGAGAAGGGCTTCTACCACTGCTTCGGCTGCGGCGCGCATGGCGACGCGATCCGCTGGATGACGGACCAGCGCGGCCTCTCCTTCATCGATGCGGTGCAGGAGCTGGCCTCCGAGGCAGGGCTGGAAGTCCCCCGCCCCGATCCGCGCGAGGCGAAGCGGGCGGAGCAGCGCGCCACCTTGCATGACGTGATGGCCGCCGCGCAGGAATGGTTCGCCGACAACCTGCGCAGCGCCGACGGGGCGAAGGCGCGCGAATACCTTCAGCGCCGCGGGTTCGACGCCCACACGATCGAGCGATTCGGCTTCGGCTATGCGCCCGACAGCCGCGGCGCCCTCGCCCGCGCGCTCTCCCGCTTCGAGGAGCCGATGCTGATCGAGGCCGGCCTGCGCATCGCTGTCGAAGACAAGGACCCCTACGACCGCTTCCGCGACCGGCTGATGCTGCCAATCCATGACGCACGCGGGCGGGTGATCGCGTTCGGTGGCCGCATCCTCAATGCGGAGCGGAAGGATGCGCCAAAATACCTGAACTCGCCCGACACGCCGCTCTTCGACAAGGGTCGCACGCTCTACAACCTTCATCGCGCCGGCCCCGCCTCGCGCAAGAGCGGGCGCGTGGTGGTGGTCGAAGGCTACATGGACGTGATCGCGCTCGCCGCCGCCGGGATCGAGGAAGCGGTCGCGCCGATGGGCACCGCGCTGACCGAACAGCAGGTCGAACTGCTCTGGCGCATGGCCGACAAGCCGGTCCTGTGCTTTGACGGCGACGCCGCCGGCCAGCGCGCCGCCATCCGCGCGGCCGAGCGCGCGCTGCCGCTGCTGCGCCCCGGCTGCTCGCTGCAATTCGTCCACCTCCCCGCCGGGCTCGACCCGGATGACCTCGTCCGCCGGGAGGGCCGCGCCGGCCTGGAGCGACTGCTGGAGCAGCCCGCCACTCTGCTGGACCTGATCTGGAACCATGAGCGGGAGAACGCCCCCCACGCCTCGCCGGAGGACAAGGCCGGACTGAAGGCGCGGCTGATGGCGCATGTCGATACCATCGCGGACCGCGACATCGCCCCCCTCTATCGACGCGAATGGCTCGAGCGCTTCTCCGCCTTCGCCTACCCCCCGCGCGAGCGGCCCCAACGCGGCAAGCCGTGGAGCGGCGGAAAACACGCAGCGGCCGAGGCCCTCGCTCCCGGCACCGCCGACCGGCTGCGGCGTGCCAGCAAGCGCGACGTCCTGGCGCAAGGCGTTGTCGCCGGCCTTGCTCGCCACCCGGACCAGATCGTCCGCCATACAGAGGCGCTGCTCGGCCTCGCGCGCACCAGCCCGGCACTGGCCCCGGCGGTCGATACCCTGCTCCACCTGTCGGACGCGCTTGAAGGCGGCGCGCATAATCCTATCTCTGCAGACGGACCTTTGCTGCAGCCGCCGGATGGCACCCCCTTTTCCTTCCTGCTGGAAGGCTCCGACCCAGGGGCGGCGCGAGAGGACCTGGCGGAGGCCGTTGCGCTGCTAGTGGAGCGGCCGGCGCTCGACGCCGCAATCGCCGCCGCCACGGCACGCTTCGACAGTGACCCGGAAGGCGCTTTCGCCGAGCAGCAGAGGCTGCGCAAACGAAAGCTGGAATTCGAGTCGCGGCTGGGGCAGATGGCAAGGAAAAGGGCCGCAATGGCCACAGACGATACGATTGAAACCGCCGGAAGGGGTGAAGCGTATCGCCAACAGGAAATGGATTGAACCGAAACGATGGCGTCCGAAGCCAAGACCCCCCAGCAGGAAGATGCTCCGCTGATCGACCTCAACGAGGCATCGATCAAGAAGCTGATCGCCAAGGCCAAGCGGCGCGGCTACGTCACCATTGACGAGCTGAACGAAGCCCTGCCTTCGGACCAGATCGGCAACGATCAGATCGAGGACATCATGTCCGCGATCTCCGAGATGGGCGTCAACATCGTCGAGAACGACGAGGACGCGGCCGAGGAGGAGGAAGGCGGCTCCAGCGAGCCCGCCGCGCCTGATGAGGACGAGCCGGAGGCCGAGGACGAGGAGGCTTCCGCTCACGTTCCCGAAAAGAAGCGCAAGGAAACAACCGAGCGCACCGATGATCCGGTGCGGATGTACCTGCGCGAGATGGGCGCGGTGGAGCTGCTCAGCCGTGAGGGCGAGATCGCCATCGCCAAGCGGATCGAGGCCGGTCGCGACACGATGATCATGGGCCTGTGCGAGAGCCCGATCACCTTCCACGCCATCATCATGTGGTCTGAGGCGCTCAACAACGGCGAGATGCAGCTGCGCGAGATCCTCGATCTCGACTCCATGCTCTCCAAGCAGCCGCCCGTCGACAAGATGGAGGAGGAGGACGACGATTCCGGCGAGATCAGCGCCGAGACCGCCGGCCCCACCTACAAGGAGGACGAGGAGGAGGAGGAAGAGCCCTCCGCCGACGGCGAGGACGAGGATGGCGAAGGCACGCCCCGCCGCCGCGAGGAAGAGGATGAGGAAGACAACACCCTCAGCCTTGCCCAGATGGAAGCCGCCCTCAAGCCGGAAGCGCTGGAGCGGTTCGCCCGCATTACGGACCTGTTCAAGAAGTTCGAGAAGGTGCAGGCGGAGCGCGTCGACGTGCTCGGCCGCGGCGAGGACTATCCCGCCTCGCGCGAGAAGAAGTACGAGGACCTGCGCGAGCAGCTGACCGCCGAGGTCGAAAGCGTGCAGTTCCACGCGACCAAGATCGAGTACCTGGTCGACAACCTCTACGGCTTCAACCGCCGGCTCACCACGCTCGGCGGCCAGATGCTCCGCCTGGCGGAGCGCCACAAGGTGAAGCGCAAGGACTTCCTCGATTCCTATGTCGGCCGCGAGCTGGACGACGCCTGGCTGCCGGAGATGGCCGCCAAGAAGGACAAGAAGTGGGCCGCCTTCGCCGCCAACGAGGGCGAGGCTGTCGAGCGCATCCGGCTGGAGATCGCGGATATCGCCGCGCAGACGGGCATGAGCCTCGATGAGCTGCGCCGCATCGTCAACATGGTGCAGAAGGGTGAGCGCGAGGCGCGCATCGCCAAGAAGGAGATGGTCGAGGCGAACCTGCGCCTGGTGATCTCCATCGCCAAGAAGTACACCAATCGCGGCCTGCAATTCCTGGACCTGATCCAGGAGGGCAACATCGGCCTGATGAAGGCGGTCGACAAGTTCGAGTACCGCCGCGGCTACAAGTTCAGCACCTACGCCACGTGGTGGATCCGGCAGGCGATCACCCGCTCGATCGCGGACCAGGCGCGGACCATCCGCATCCCGGTCCACATGATCGAGACGATCAACAAGCTGGTGCGCACCAGCCGCCAGTTCCTGCACGAGCAGGGCCGCGAGCCGACGCCGGAGGAAATGGCCGAGCGCCTCTCCATGCCGCTGGAGAAGGTGCGCAAGGTGATGAAGATCGCCAAGGAGCCGATCTCCCTCGAAACGCCGATCGGCGACGAGGAAGACAGCCATCTGGGCGATTTCATCGAGGACAAGAACGCCGTCATCCCGGTGGACGCCGCGATCCAGGCGAACCTCAAGGAAACCGTCACCCGCGTCCTCGCCTCCCTCACCCCGCGTGAGGAGCGCGTGCTGCGCATGCGCTTTGGCATCGGCATGAACACCGATCACACGCTGGAGGAGGTCGGCCAGCAGTTCTCGGTCACCCGCGAACGCATCCGCCAGATCGAAGCCAAGGCGCTGAGGAAGCTCAAGCACCCCAGCCGCAGCCGCAAGATGCGCTCGTTCCTGGACCAGTAAGACCGAAAAGCCCCGCTCCGGCGGGGCTTTTTGCGCCGAGCCATAATGGCGAGGATGCAGCGGGCTTCCCCCGCGCAGCGATCGGTCGAGCCTTTCGGAACCGACCTAAATGCCTGTCGTTGCTGGCTTTGGCTGGAAAGTCGGTGTTCTTCCGACCTGGACTTGTCCCGTCGACAGAAGGACTTCTCTGATGTTCATTCGGACGGCTACCAGCTTCGGCTTCCTCGCGCTTCTCGCGACACCCGCCGCGGCGCAGGACAGCGCGGCGCAGGACGGCACCTACGTCTCGCTCTCAGGCGCCTATGTCCTGTCCGAAGAACTGAGCAGCAGCATCGATCTCGAAGCCGATACAGAAGAGGGCTACGCGATTGCGGCCGCTGTGGGGCAATCCTTCGGGTCCATCCGTGCGGAGCTGGAGGGCAGCTACCGCGAAAGCGGAGTGGGCGAGGCGCGCGGGCTCGGCCTTGTGGTGGAAGGCGCCGGCGAGGTGTCGGCTCTCTCGGCGATGGCCAACGTCTACTTCAGCCCTGCTCTCCAGCTCGGGCCGGTTCAGCCCTATGTCGGCGCCGGCGCAGGCATCTCCCGTTTCGAGGCGAGTGACGTGGAAGCGGTCGGCGTGCCCGGCCTTGGGCCCGTGACCGCGAGCGAGACCGGGTTTGCCTATCAGTTCATGGCCGGCGCGGAGTTTGCGCTGACAGAGGCTGCGACGCTCACGGCAGGATACCGGTACTTCGCCACGCCCGACGTCGAAGCGAGCTTGGCACCGGTCGGCGACGTCACGATTGACGGCCTTGGCCTGCACGAGCTGGTCCTCGGTATTCGCTTCGGGTTCTGAGCTTCAGCCGTCCAAGGCAGCCGGGCCCGCCGGCACCCACACCGCGCCCTTGATCAGCTGGATCAGCCCCTCGGCATTCAGCAGATAGTGGATGTAGAACTCGACCTCCACCGTCACGCCCTTCGGCACCACGCTCATGCCGGAATAGCCCTTCTCCGCCAGCACCTCGGCGGAGAGATCCTTCACCCCGGTGAACCGGATCACCACGTTGGCGACGAAGCCATCACGGCCAGGGAAGAACTCGCGAAACAGCACCTCTTCGCGGCAATATTCGTGGAAGAAGGCGTAGAAGGCGCGAAAGGCCGGCTTGCCCTGCACCCGGAAGCCGGCGTTCTCCAGCGCGAAATCGTCCGCGAAGAAGCTTTCGAGCGCCGCATAATCGCGCGCGTTGAAAGCGGCGATGTAGCGGTGATAATCGTCCTCGGTCACGCGCTTCCCCTCGCCAGCCGCCGACAGCCTATAGCGCAACTCGCCGGGGACAAAGCCCGTTTGCGGTGGCGCGCGTGTTGGACAGGCACTATGTGGCCGCCATGAAGATCGCGATAGCATCGGACCACGCCGCGCTGGAGCTGAAGGCGGAACTTGCCCGCTGGCTCGGCGAGCAGGGGCATGAGGTCTCAGACCTCGGACCGCACGCCGCCGATTCCGTCGACTACCCCGATTACGGCTACAAGCTCGCCGAGCAGATCGCCGCCGGCTCGGTGGCGCGCGGGATTGCGCTGTGCGGTTCGGGCATCGGCATCTCCATTGCCGTCAACCGCAACCCGGCCGTGCGCTGCGCGCTGGTGAGCGAGCCGATCTCCGCCGGCCTCGCCCGCGAGCACAACGATGCCAACGCATTGGCGATGGGCGCGCGGCTGGTCGGGCCGGACATGGCCAAGGCCTGCATCGCCGCCTTCCTCGGTACCGACTTCGCCGGAGGGCGCCACCAGCGCCGCATCGACAAGCTGAGCGCCCCGGATTTGGCCCCTGAACTGACCTCCGATAGCACCAAGGAATCGGCATGAGCTCCCTCGCCGCCCCAGCCACCTCTCACCAGGCCGCGCCCTCGCGCGACGAGGCTCCCAATGCGCCCGCCTCCGCGCAGTTGCACGGCTTCTGGAACGAGACGCTGGAGGAAGCCGACCCTGAGGTCGCCGCGATCATCGGCAAGGAACTCACCCGTCAGCGGGACCGGATCGAGCTGATCGCGTCGGAGAACATCGCCAGCCGCGCCGTGCTGGAAGCGACCGGCTCCGTCTTCACCAACAAATATGCCGAGGGCTACCCGGGCAAGCGCTATTACGGCGGCTGCGAGTACGCGGACGAGGTCGAGCGGCTGGCGATCGAGCGCGCTACCCGCCTGTTCGGCTGCCGCTTTGCCAACGTGCAGCCCAACTCCGGCAGCCAGATGAACCAGGCGGTGTTCCTGGCGCTGCTCAATCCCGGCGACACCTTCATGGGGCTGGACCTCGCCGCGGGTGGCCACCTGACCCACGGCTCGCCCGTGAACATGAGCGGCAAGTGGTTTAACGCCGTGCCCTATGGCGTTCGGCGTGAAGACAGCCGGCTGGACATGGACGAGATCGCCCGCCTCGCGCGCGAGAACAAGCCCAAGCTGATCATCGCCGGCGGCACCGCCTATCCGCGCCACTGGGATTTCGCCGCGTTCCGCGCCATCGCGGACGAGGTCGGCGCATGGCTGCTGGCAGACATGTCGCACTTCTCCGGCCTCGTTGCCGGCGGCGCGCACCCCTCGCCGTTCCCGCACGCTCATGTGGTGACGACCACCACCCACAAATCCTTGCGCGGCCCCCGCTCCGGCGTGATCCTCACCGATGATGAGGACCTGGCCAAGAAGATGAACATGGCGGTGTTCCCCGGCCTGCAGGGCGGCCCGCTGATGCATGTCATTGCGGCCAAGGCCGTGGCATTCAAGGAAGCGTTGCAACCCGCTTTCGCAGTCTATGCAAACGCGATTGTCGAGAATGCAAAGGCACTTGCGGCCAGCCTCGAGGAGCAGGGGCTGCCGACCGTTTCCGGCGGCACGGACAATCACCTGATGCTGGTCGATCTCACCTCACAGGATGTGACCGGCAAGGCGGCGGAGATCGGCCTCGATCGTGCCTTCCTTACCTGCAACAAGAACGCGATCCCGTTCGATCCGCGCTCGCCGTTCGTCACCTCCGGCGTCCGCCTCGGCACCCCGGCGGCGACCACCCGTGGCTTCGGCCCGGCGGAGTTCCGCACGGTCGGCGTGCTGATTGCCGAGGTGGTCGAGGGCATGCGCCGCAACGGCGCCGAAGGCGATGCGCAGGTGGAGGAATCCGTCCGCCGCCGCGTCAGCGAGTTGTGCCAGGCCTTCCCTGTCTATCCCGGGAGATAAGCGAATGACCGATCCGAACAGTCCAAGCAACGGCAGCCTGCTCGATAACGCCACGACGGAGATCAAGGGCATGGCGAAGGAGGGGCTCGGCCATCCCTCCACAAAGCCGGTGCTGACGGGTGCCGCGGTCGGCGCCATCGCTGGCGCGCTGCTGCCGGTGGTGAGCCTGCCGCTCGGCCTCGTCGCAGGTGCGGGCTTCATGCTCTATAAGCGGTTGCGCCCGTAAGCCTCTGAATGCGTTGCCCCTTCTGCGCGCATGACGACAGTCAGGTCAAGGACTCGCGCCCTACCGAAGACAACACGGCGATCCGTCGCCGTCGCCAGTGTGAAGGCTGCGGCGCGCGGTTCACCACGTTCGAGCGGGTGCAGCTGCGCGAGGTAATCGTGGTCAAGAGCGGCGCCACTGACGGAGTCCAGCGCCGCGAGCCGTTCGACCGCGCCAAGATCGAGAAGTCGGTGGCCCTCGCCTGCCGCAAGCGCGGCATCCTGCAGGAGCGGATCGACCAGCTCGTCTCCGGCATCCAGCGCCAGGTGGAGATCGCCGGCGAGAGCGAGGTCCCCTCCTCCCGCATCGGCGCGATGGTGTTGGAAGGACTGCGGCAGCTTGATTCGGTCGCCTACATCCGCTTCGCCAGCGTCTATCGCGACTTCTCGGAGGCGCGCGATTTCGAGGAATTCGCCAGCGCCATCCAGCAGGCGGGCGCCCGAGACTCCGATAGCAATGCCGGCTGAGCCGCCGATCATCGTCCTCGTCCGGCCGCAGCTTGGCGAGAACATCGGCAAGGCGGCGCGCGCGATGCTGAATTTCGGCCTCGTCGAGATGCGGCTGGTCGAACCGCGCGACGGCTGGCCCAATCCCTCCGCCGGTCCCGCCGCGGCCGGCGCGGACCTCGTGCTGGAGCGGGCGCAGGTCTATCCCAGCACGGCCGAGGCGGTCGCGGATTGCGCGCATGTCTATGCGACGACGGTGCGCAAGCGGGGCGTGACCAAGCCTGTCCTGACCCCGGAGCAAGCTGCTTCCAGCGTGGTTGCAAATCAGGGCCGCAGCGCGATCCTGTTCGGCCCGGAACGCTCCGGGCTGGAGACTGATGACGTCGCCCTTGCCCGCGCGATCATCACCGTGCCGATCAACCCGGAGTTCGGCTCGCTCAATCTCGCCCAGGCGGTGATCCTCGTCGCCTACGAGTGGTCCAAGACCCGCGATCTGCGTCAACCCACCGTTGAAGAGCTGCTGCCCCCCGCGCCTCAGGAGGAGCTCGAGGGCTTGATCGAACACCTCAACAAGGCACTGGAGTCGAAAGGTTTCTTTAGACCGACAAGCCGCGCCACTTCCACCCGACGGACCTTGCGCTCCATGCTGACCAAGCCCGGCTGGAACCACCTGGAGGTGCGCACGATGCGCGGTATCCTGAGCTACCTGGAAAAGCCCGAGCGGGAGCGCTGACGGCGGCGGCACCGCTCCTCGGCGCATCCCATTGACTTTTCGCGCTCGCCGCTTCATGGGCGCCGCTCACTTCGGCACCGCGCCTCCTTTGGCGCGCCCGATTGGCCCCGCACCCCGGTGAAGCGGCGGCCGCGGCAGGTGTTTCGGCCTGCTGGTGCAATGCCGGGTTCAAAGGCGGGCAGAGGGCCCGTCCTGCAAATTGGAGACGACTCATGTCGAAGCGCAGCAGCGCCAAGCACAAACTCGACCGCCGCATGGGCGAGAACATCTGGGGCCGCCCGAACAGCCCCGTCAATCGCCGCTCCTACGGCCCGGGCCAGCACGGCCAGCGCCGCAAGGGCAAGATGAGCGATTTCGGCATTCAGCTTCGCGCCAAGCAGAAGCTGAAGGGCTATTATGGCGACGTCACCGAGAAGCAGTTCAAGCGCACCTACAAGGAAGCGGCGAGCATGAAGGGTGACACCGGCCAGAACCTGATCGGCCTGCTGGAGCAGCGGCTGGACATGGTGGTCTACCGCGCCAAGTTCGCGCCGACCATCTGGTCCGCGCGTCAGATCGTCAACCACGGGCACATCCGCGTCAACGGCGAGAAGTGCAACATCGCCAGCCGCCGCGTGAAGCCGGGCGACATCATCGGCCTGGGCGAGAAGGCCAAGGAGATGGCGCTGGTGGTCGAGGCACAGAGCCTGCCCGAGCGTGACATCCCCGACTACGTCGCGCCCGATGGCACCGAGAAGGTGACCTTCACCCGCGTTCCGACGCTGGACGAAGTGCCCTATCCGGTTACGATGGAGCCCAACCTGGTGGTCGAGTTCTACTCGCGCTGATCCGGGCTTCTCGGGATAAACACAAAGGGCGGCCCTGCGGGGCCGCCCTTTTTCGTTGCACCATCCTCAGGCAACATTGCCCTAGCTCCGACGAGCCGCTCGACTGACGGAACTCCGCTTCTGATGAAGGCGCGCTAGCCGAACGGATCGTCCATCGAGCGCGCCGAGGTGTTGAGCCAGCGCGGGTCGTCGTTCGTGATCCAGAAGCATCCCTGCAGCCTGAGGCGGAACTCGCCGGGGATGTAGATGCCGGGCTCGTTCGAGAACCATATGCCAAGAGCGAGCGGGGTCGTCTCCCCGCGCACGAGGTTCACCGGCTCGTGCCCGTCGAGGTCGATCCCGTCGCCGGTGCGGTGCGAGGTGCCGGGAAGCTGGTGGCAGGGTCCGAGGGTTCTTCGGAAGAACGGCGCGACAATGGCAATCTCACCCTCGCGGATGCCGCGCCGATCTCTCCTGCGCCCCATCAGGGCGGCGGCCTTGGCCACGCTGGCTCAGCGTTTCTCGGAGGTAATCGTCACTGCGTCCGCGGCAAGGTCCGGCAAATCACCGGCCGACGTCGCAGCGCAAGGCGCGGAACGGCGCGGCGGTGAAAGCGACGGCGGTGCCTGCCAGGTTGAGAACCTCCCGCCTCCGCATGCTCAATAGAGCAGGAGCGGTGCGATCTCCTCGCGCCATTGGACCTCGTCTGCGGCGGCGAGGGAATCGAGGTCGCCCGGCTTGGCGCCTGCATCATCAACCCATTCGCGCAGGGCGGGGCCGCCGTTGATGACGTCGATCGCGAGGCGATCAAACTCGTATTCGTAGGGAAAATCACGCCAGATCGGATAATCCGGGTAGAGGTTCCGGATCGCTTTGAAGGCGAACGCCTGGAGGCGCCACGGGCGGAAGGCGG
>Ga0210040_10009820_pt1 | contig 11073 bp, 4 predicted proteins | sample CryGeyCG12114_NA_FD_185462 | JGI IMG/M metagenome (GOLD analysis project Ga0210040, IMG submission 185462) | Groundwater microbial communities from aquifer - Crystal Geyser CG19_WC_8/21/14_NA (SPAdes) (version 2) | ecosystem: Environmental > Aquatic > Deep subsurface > Groundwater | place: USA... | reverse complement strand
GTCGAGATAAGGCACGATCGCTTCTGCACGGGCGAAGGGGAAATCCTTGTGGAACTGCAGGCGATACGTGGCAGTCGGGATCATTCGCGGGCTTTCTTGATCAAACACATCCGGCGGTGAACTTCCTTGTCACCGAGCAGGTCCTTGGTCGGGGCCGGCATGCGGCGGCGCCAGTTGGGGTGCTCGTCGGTGGTGCCGGGGATATTGGGTTGCTCTTCGAACCCGGCGATATCCTCGAGCGGGAAAATGGCGAGTTCGCAGGCCGAGGAGGCGACATGGGCCGCTGCGGCGTCGGCGACGGGCGCGGTGTCGCTGGCGTCAGGGCATGGACCGTCTGCCGAGCCTGACCGGGTGAAGGCGCGCCAGAGCTGGTCGCGATCCTTGCCGCGCTCCTCGCGGTCCTCCGCTTCCTGATCCTCGCTGGGCATGCGTCCGAGCCTGCTGGCCCAATCGATATCCCGCTCGCACCACCATCCGGCCACGGTGGGCAGATCGTGCGTCCCCGTCATCGCCACGGCGGAATGGCGCCAACCGGAGGGGGGCGTGAAGCGGCCGTCCTTCTCGCGCTCGAACCAGAGCACGTCCATGCCGAACACGTTGCGCTGGTCCAGCTTGGGGCGCAGGTCTTCGGGAACGGTCCCCAAATCCTCGCCGATCACGATGGCATGGGCGCGCTGCGATTCGATCGCCAGGATGCGCAGCAGGTCATCGACCGGATAGGACAGATACGCGCCCTCGGCCGAGCTTGCTCCGTGCGGGACCAGCCACAAGCGGCGCAGGCCCAGTATATGGTCGATGCGGATGCCGCCGGCATGATCGAAGGCGGCGCGCAGCGTATCGATAAACCCGGAATAATTGGTACGCTTGAGCCCCTGCGGCGAAAAGGCGGTGAGGCCCCAGTTCTGGCCGTCAGGACCCAGCAGATCGGGCGGCGCACCGACCGAGAGGTTGGCAAGCAGCTCACCCGGACGGCTCCAGGCATGGCTGCCGCCGCCATCCATGCCCACCGCAAGGTCGGCGATGAGCCCGACGGCCATGCCCGCATCGGTGGCGGCCTGCTGGGCTGCATCGAGGCTCGTTTCCGCAAGCCATTGCGCGAAGACGAAGAAGTCCACCTCCTCGGCATTCTGCGCGGCGAACCGGGCGACCGCTTCTGCGTTCCGGTCGTGGAATGGCTCGGGCCAGTCCTGCCAGCCGCATGCGCCGTCCTTGAAGAAATGGGCGTGCAGCGCGTCGAATATGCAATGGTTTTCAAGCTCGCGGCCACTCTTGCGGCGATAGGCGGCGACCTGGTCCTTCACACCATCGTCCCGATTGGCGAAGGCTTCGCGCAGGGCCTTCATCCGGGCCGGGGCAGCCTGTTCCCAATCGATCAGGTCCGTCGATGAAGCCGGTGATTGCGAGGGCGCTGCGCCGATCAGCCCGGGATCGGCGAACAAGATGTTTAGGAACAGCCGGCTGGACGGGCCATAAGGGCTCGACCGGCTCGGATCGGCGGGAAACAGCGCGTGCGTGGGGCTGATGGCAAGAGCGTCCGCGCCCGCTGAGCCGAACGCCTCTGCGGCATCGCGCAGCGATCCGAAATCGCCGAACGCGGTGTCACGCTGACCTCTGAGCGCCGGCACCTGCACCGAAGCGCCCCAGAGCGAGCGGCCGGGCGCCGCGTCCCCGACACCGAAGCAGCGGCGCGGAGCAAGCGCGACTGTATAATCCTCCTTACCAAAATGCAGCGTGTGATAGCCGGGCGCATCGACGAGCGAGGTCATTACCCGCAGGCGCCCGCCTTCCGCCTGCGTATCCAGCGGAACGATGCGGCCGTCTCCAAGCACCAGTTCGACCGCGGCGGGCGGATTACCCTTTAACGGCAGGACCATGTCTTCGCCCAGATTGACGGAAACGAAGCGCACGCTTCGCTCCTCCGCGCGCTGGCGTTCAAGGCTGGCGGCGATCTCGGAATCGCTCTCGGCAGAATAGCCGATGGCGCCGAGGACGCGGCGCAGATCGGCATCCTTCACCCGCTTGGGATCACCGGCAGCGTCGGTCCAGTCGACCTGCAGGCCCACCTTCTCGGCAAGGCCCTTCACGCTGCTCATTTGCTCAGCCAGGCCTGAAAGCTGCCCGGCTGCCCGGCTTGCAGCAATTCGAAGAGCACCTCGCCTTCAGGGGCAGGAAAGCGCACCGGCGCGCTGCCGAGATTGAAGGCGATCGCGAGATTGGCTCCGTCGCCCAGACGCCATCTGGCGAGGATCGCGCCCTCCCCGAGTATTTCCGCCTGCGATCCGCGTGCCTCGCTCAGCCGGGGAACAAGGTCGCGATGGCGGATCGCGAGAAGATCAGCGTAGAGCTTGCGCCATTCTTCTGCATCGGCGCCGGGCACGGGCGTCGAATCGGTGAAGGTGGATTTGGCGTTCGGATCGGGGATGCGTTCGCGCGCATCGGCGCTGGCAAAGGCGGAAAAATGCGCGAACTCCTTGCGGCGACCGTTGCGTACCGCCTCTGCAAGTTCGTCGTGAAAATCGGTGAAGAACAGAAATGGCGAGCGGCTGCCGCTTTCATCGCCCATGAACAGAAGCGGGATCTGCGGGCTCAGCAGGAGCAGCGCCGTCGCTGCACGCAGGGCGGCAGGATCGGCCAGGACGGTAAGCCTTTCGCCCATGGCCCGATTGCCGATCTGGTCATGGTTCTGGAGGAAGCTGATGAAGGCCGTGGTCCGCAGATGGCTGCTCGGCTTTCCGCGGCCCTTCTCTCCCTGGTAGATGAATCCTTCGCTGAGGCACCGGGCAAGCCGCTCGGTCGGCTGGTCGGCAAAGCCTTGATAATAACCTTCGTGCTCGCCGGTGAGCAGGACATGCAGCACATTGTGAAAGTCATCGTTCCACTGCGCATCGTACAATCCGGGCGCTAGCCGATCGGCATCGTTATGCTCGTTCTCGAGCACGAGATGGATCTCCCGATCTGGCAGAGCGGCGCGGATCTCGCGGGCCATGTCGTCGAGGAAGCCATTGTCGGCAATCGCGTGCACGGCGTCGAAGCGGAGCCCGTCGATGCGGAACTCTTCGAGCCACATCAGCGCATTGTCGATGAAGTAGCGCCGCACCGGCTCCTGCGAGACGGCGACCGCGCCGCCCCAGGGCGTCTCCGAATGATGGTCGAAGAACTCCGATGCATAGCTTCCAAGGTAATTCCCCTCGGGCCCGAAGTGGTTGTAGACGACGTCCAGCAGGACCATCACGCCAAGCTCGTGCGCCCGGTCCACCAGCGCCTTCAGTTCGTCAGGCGTGCCGTATGGCTCGGCGACGGCATAAGGCAGGACACCGTCATAGCCCCAATTGCGCGAGCCGCTGAAGGCGGCCACCGGCATGATCTCGATCGCGGTGATGCCAAGCTCGGCAAGCCGCGGCAGATGCTCGGCAATGCCGTCAAAGCCGCCGAGCACGCCTGCATGGACCTCCTGGATGACGGCCTCTTCCCACGGACGGCCGCGCCATTCCCGGGTGCGCCAATCATAGGCTTGCGGATCGACCACCACGCTCCAGCCATGCACGCCATCCGACTGGCGGCGCGAGGCAGGATCGGGGACCGCGAGGTCCTCGTCCATCTGGAAGCGATACAGCGCACCCGGCCCGGCATCGGCTTCGCAGCATAACCAGCCATCATCCGATCGCTCCATCGGCTGCGCGGCTTGACCCTCGATCTCGAGCTGCACGTCCGTTCGATCGGGAGCCCACAGCGCGAAGCGCGTGCGGCCATCGGGCAGAAGGCTAGGACCCCACAACATCGCTGCCACCCCTTCCCACGATGATCACCACCGCATGCGCCTCGACCTCGACGGTGTCGCCGACTTCCGATTCCGGGGCCAGCGGCTTGGCGCTGTCGATCACCAGCTTGCGCTCGAGCTGCGGGGGTGGCAGCCGGAAGGTCAGCGGATCCTCCGACGAGTTCATCAGCATGGAGACCACTTCCAGCGAATCATCCTTCTTGCGGCGAACCCTGCGCATCACGAGCGCGCGCCCTTCGGGGTTATGCCAGTCGTCCTGCGACAGATGCTCGCCGCGCTCATCGAACCAGTCGATGTCGAGGATCCCCTCGGCAGGCTCCACCTCGCCATGCAGGAAATGGTTGGCCTTGATGAGCGGGTAGGAGCGCCGGGCCGCCGTGAGCCTGCGGACGAATTCGCTGAGTGCCTGGCCGCGTGGGCTTTCCAGCTGGTCCCAATCGAACCAGCTGAGCGCATTGTCCTGGCAGTAAGCGTTGTTGTTGCCGCTCTGCGTGCGGCCGAATTCGTCGCCGCCCAGCAGCATGGGCGTGCCGAGCGAACCGAGCAGGGTTGTCAGCATCGAGCGGGTTACTCGGTCTCGGATCTCCTGGATATCCGGGTTCTCGGTGGGGCCTTCCTCGCCCCAATTGCGCGAATTGTTGTCCGAATGGCCGTCATTATTGTCTTCGCCATTCGCCTGGTTGTGCTTGCCTTCGTAGCTTACCAGGTCGGCGAGGGTGAACCCGTCATGCGCCGCGACGAAGTTCACGCTGGCCCAGGGCCGGCGCGCGCGCCGGTCGAACAGATCGGCCGAGCCGGCGATGCGGTTGGCAAATTCGGGCCGCAAGCCGCTGTCTCCGCGCCAGTAGCGGCGGGTTGAATCGCGGAACTTGTCGTTCCACTCGGCGAAGCCGGGCGGATGATTGCCGAGCTGGTATCCGCCCGGGCCGATGTCCCAAGGCTCCGAGATGAGCTTGAGCTGGTTGAGAACGGGATCCTGCCGCAGCACGTCGAAGAAGCCGCTGCGCGGGTCGAACCCGTCATTCCCATCGCGCCCGAGGGTTACGCCAAGATCGAACCGGAACCCGTCCACATGGTAGCTCTCGGCCCAGTGGCGCAGTGAATCGGCTACCATCTGCAGGACGCGCGGGTGGCTGAGATCGAGCGTGTTGCCGGTGCCGGTATCGTTCACGCAATAGCGCGGCTGGCCTTCGACCAGGCGGTAATAGCTTGCATTGTCGAGCCCGCGGAAGTTGAACGTGGGGCCAAGTTCGCTGCCTTCCGCGGTGTGGTTGTAGACCACGTCGAGGATTACCTCGATGCCCGCCGCGTGCAGCCGCCGGATGGCGATCCGCAATTCGTCCGCGCTGTCGCTCGCCATGTAGCGCGGCTCGGGAGCGAAGAAGCTGAGCGTGTTGTAGCCCCAGTAATTGATAAGACCCGCCTCCTGCAGGCGGCGATCTTGCACGAAGGCGTGGATCGGCAGCAATTCCAGCGTGGTCACGCCGATCCGCTGGAGATGCGCGATGACCTTGGGATGCGACAGGGCTGCATAAGTGCCGCGCTCGCGCACGGGAACATCGCTGAGGAGCTTGGTCAGGCCCTTGGCATGCGCTTCGTAGATTACCGTGTCGGGCCATGGAACGCGCGGCCGCTTGTCCCCCGTCCAGTCGAAACTGTCGGATGTCACGACCGCTTTGGGCATGGCCGAGGCACTGTCGCGCCGGTCGATGCTCAGATCCTTGCGCGGGGATGCGAGACGGTATCCGTGCAGCGCATCGGTCCAGCGCACTTCGCCCGCAAGCGCCTTGGCGTAGGGGTCAAGCAGCAGCTTGGCGGGATTGAACCGATGTCCGTTCTCCGGCTCATGACGGCCATGGGCACGAAAGCCGTACAGCAGACCGGGCCGGGCGTACGGCAGATATCCATGCCACACCTCGTCGGTCCATTCCGGAAGCTCGAGCCGCGCGATCTCCTTGCGGCCGGTAGGCTCGAACAGGCAGAGGTCGATCCGGTCGGCATTGGCCGAGAACACGGCGAAGTTGACGCCGAGCCCGTCAAACGTGGCCCCAAGCGGATAAGGTGATCCCGCTTCAAGCCGATCCGGCAAACCCATCATGCATTCGTTCCTTCATATCGCAACATGATGGCAGCGAGCGGCGGCAGCGTAAGTTCGGCGGAACTGGGCTGGCCGTGCTGGGCAGACCCATCGGCGGTAACGGTACCGCCATTCCCAACATTGGTTCCGCCATAACCTGCTGCATCCGTGTTGCAGATCTCTCGCCAGGTGCCGCGATGCGGCAGGCCTATGCGGTAGCCTTGCCGAGCGTCGGGGGTGAGGTTCAGCGCGATCGCGATGGGCGCACCGCCTCCCCCGGTCCGAAGGTAGGCCAGTACGCTGTTGTTGGCATCGTCGGCCACGAGCCACTGGAACCCGCCGGGCTCTGTGTCCAATGCGTGCAGCGCCGGCTCCTCGGCGTAGAGCCGGTTGAGATCGCGTACGAGCACCTGGATGGCTGCATTGTCTGCCTCGTCGAGCAGGTCCCAGGGCAGCGGCGCATCGTGGTTCCACTCCCGCTCCATGCCGAGCTCCGAGCCCATGAACAGCAGCTTCTTGCCCGGGTGCGTCCACATGAAAGCGAAATAGGCGCGCAGATTGGCGAACTTGCGCCAGCTGTCTCCCGGCATCTTGTTCCACAAGGAGCCTTTGCCATGGACCACTTCGTCATGGCTGATCGGAAGGACGTATTTCTCGGAATAGGCGTAGACCATCGGGAAGGTCAGCTCGCCATGGTGCCACTGCCGATAGAGCGGATCACGCTCGATATAATGCAACGTGTCGTGCATCCAGCCCATGTTCCACTTGTAGTTGAAGCCCAGTCCGCCCTCCTGGACGGGCTTGGTCACTCCCGGCCATGCGGTGGATTCCTCGGCAATCGTCATCGCGCCGGGGCAGCGATCCGTCACGAGCTGGTTCATGGCTTTCAGGAAGCTGACGGATTCGAGGTTTTCCCGCCCGCCATAGATATTGGGCACCCATTCGCCAGCCTGGCGGCTGTAATCGCGGTACAGCATGGATGCGACCGCATCGACGCGCAGGCCATCGACGTGGAAAGCCTCCAGCCACCACAGGGCGGATGCGAGCAGGAAGCCCGAAACCTCACGCCGACCCAGATTGTAGATCAGGGTGTTCCAATCCTGGTGAAAACCTTCGCGTGGATCGGAATGCTCGTAGAGATGCGTCCCGTCGAATTGCGCGAGGCCATGCGCATCGGTGGGAAAATGCGCCGGAACCCAGTCGAGAATGACGCCGAGCCCCGCGCGATGGCACGCATCGACGAAGGCGGCGAAATCAGCGGGCGTACCGAACCGCGCCGAGGGCGCAAATTGCGAGAGCGGCTGATAACCCCAGGATCCGCCGAACGGGTGCTCCATGATCGGCAGCAGCTCGACATGCGTGAAGCCCATTTCCGCCACATAGGGCACGAGCTTCTCGGTGAGGTCACGCCAGTCCAGCGCGCGATCGCCCTCGCCTTCCGGTTTCATCCACGATCCCGGATGGACCTCGTAGATGCTGATCGGCGCATCGGGCGCGTGGCGGCGGGCCCGCTCCTCCATCCAGTCATCATCGCTCCAGCGGAAACGGGGAGGCGCGGCCACGATCGATGCCGTAGAGGGCGGCGCCTCGGTCTGGCGGGCAAGCGGATCGGCCTTCTGCACGATGCTGCCATCCGCGCCGGCGATCTCGAATTTATACCGTTCGCCCGCTTGCAGCCGCGGAATGAACAGCTCCCACATTCCGGCCGAATGGCGCAGGCGCATGGGATGGCGGCGGCCATCCCAGCTGTTGAAGCCGCCCACGACTGATACGCGCCGCGCATTGGGCGCCCAGACGGAGAAGGTGACGCCCTCGACCTCGTCGACCGTGCCCGGCTGCGCTCCGAACACGCGCGCCATTTCGAGATGCTGGCCCTCCACGAAGAGGTGGAGGTCGAAATCGGACAGGATCAGGCCGAAGGAATAAGGGTCCTCGGTCTCCTGCGTCGCTCCGCCGGGCCAGGTGATGCGCAGCGCATAAGGCACGTCCTGCGCAAGCGGGCCCGCGAAGAGGCCGGGCGCAACTTCCTCGAGCGTGGCCAGCTGCGCTCCGTCGGCGCGGCCGATTGCCGTGACGCTTTCGGCTCCGGGCTGGAATGTGCGGACATGAGTCCGCTCGTCTTCCCGATGCGGCCCGAGCAGCGCGAAGGGATCGTCGAGACGGCCTTCCAGCATTGCGGAGGCGGCGGCACCGAGCACGTTATCGATCGCGCTCATCAGCTTGTTTCCCCTAATAGATTTTTGGCAGCGCGGGCGAGGCCCGCGACCGGAACGGCAATCCAGTCAGGCCGGTTCGCCGCCTCGTAGGAGACCTCGTATGCGGCCTTCTCGAGAATGAAGAGTTGCAGCAGCGGATCGGGCTCCGCAGCCTGGCTGTAGCCTTGCAGGAATGCCTCCACCGCCCGGGTTTGGAACCTGGTTGCGGCGTCTTGAGCTAGCGCCTCCCAGGTGTCGGCACCGGCCGGGCGGGCACGCTCGGCAACGGCTGCTGCATAATCGAAGGAGCGGATCAGGCCCGCCACGTCGCGCGCGGGAAGGTCCTTGCCGCGCCTTTCCGCGAGCGGACGCGTGGGCTCGCCCTCGAAGTCGATGATCATCACATCATTGCCGGCGACCAGCACCTGCCCGAGATGAAGATCGCCATGGATGCGCGTGCGCATCTGGCCCTCGGCCGACCGCGCCACTTGCGAGATCCGCTCCATGAGGCTGTCGCGGTTCTCGACCAGATAAGTCGCCTGCTCGGCTCCTTCTCCTTCGAGCTGGGCTTCGTGCAGTCGCCCAAGGGCTTTGTCGAGCTCGCCCTTGATCCGTCCGCCGAGCTTGTCCGCATCACCCAGCGACATCTTTTCCGGTGCGAAGGCGGGATCGTCAGTGTCGCGGGCGAGGACGGCGTGCATCTCTGCAAGCCGGTTGCCGAGATTGGCGGCGAAGTTCGCATAATTGGAGAAGCTTGCATCGGCTTCTCCGCCGAGCCTTTCAAGCGAGCCCAGCGTCCACTGCCAGCCATCGCCCTGATTGTAGACGAAGGCCTGCGCCATCATCAGCAAGGTCTCCTCGCCATGGGCGACGCGGGTGACCGTGCCGAGAATTGGCGGGACATTGGCAAAGCCATGATCGGTGAGATAGCGCACCATTTCCGCGTCCGGGTGAATGCCAGGCGAGACATGGCGCAGCAGCTTGAGCACGGCGGCTCGGCCAATGATCATGGTGCTGTTGGACTGTTCGGCCGCGATCCATTCGGGCTCGGCGTCGGGTGCGAGATCGAAGTGATCGGTCGCGCTGAAGCGCAGTTCGCCATCCTCGCCTTGCATCACCACGCGATCGCGCATGCCCTCAAGGGTCGAGCGCGCGAAAGCGGGGAGAGCAAAGCCGTCTGTCAGCAGGCCGACATGCCGCTCCCGGCGAACACGCGCCATCGCAAGATTGGTGGCGAACGGTCCGTGCCCGCCGCTTTCCCAGGCTATGCCCAAGGGGAGCATGTAGGTCGACTCACCCGCCGCGGTGCTCACGCCGATTTCCGCGAGCAGCAGGTCTTCGGCATTGGGCATGGCCGTGGAGCGGAGCAGGCGAACCTTCTCGATCCGCTGATCCTTGGCGCCAAACCACCGGCGGTGGGCGATATAGTCAGGCAGGAGATCGTTCTCGAGCACCTGGCGGTTCTGGCCGTTCAGTACGTCGATCAATTGTGGGCGAAGCACGAATGTGTGCCGTTCAGACTCGACGCTGGGCGCGCTGGTCGACCATTCGGGTGCATCGGCCGCGCCGTGCAGCTCGAACCAGAGGAAGCCGTATGGCGGCAGCGTCAGCAGGTATGGCAGGTGCCCGACCCGCGGGAACAAGGCGCCGCCCGAGAGCTCCACCGGAGTGTGCCCCTCGAATTCGCTGAGGTCGAGCTCAACCGCCTGCGCGGTGCGGCCGAGATTGGCGACGCACAGGATCGTCTCACCCTCGAACTGGCGCAGATAGGCTAGGATGCGACGATTGGCCGGTCGGAGGAATTTTTGCGTCCCGCGGCCAAAGGACTGGTGCCCACGCCGGACGGCAAGCATTCGCTTGATCCAATTGAGCAGCGAGTGCCGGTCACGCTCTTGCGATTCAACGTTCACCGCCTCGTAGCCGTACAGCGGATCCTGCACGAGCGGCAGCGTGAGCGAGGCAGGATCGGCGCGGCTGAACCCGCCATTGCGGTCGGGCGACCATTGCATGGGCGTGCGCACGCCATCCCGGTCGCCCAGGAAGATGTTGTCACCCATGCCGATCTCGTCGCCATAATAGAGCACCGGGGTGCCGGGCATGGTCAGGAGCAGCGCGTTCATCAGCTCGATCCGGCGGCGGTCGCGCTCCATAAGTGGCGCAAGGCGGCGCCGAATGCCGAGGTTGATGCGCGCGCGGCGGTCTGCGGCGTAAGTGTTCCAGAGGTAATCGCGCTCGGCATCGGTAACCATCTCGAGCGTCAGCTCGTCATGGTTCCTGAGGAAGATCGCCCATTGCGCGTCTTCCGGAATGTCGGGGGTCTGACGCATGATGTCGGTTATGGGGAAGCGGTCTTCCTGCGCCACGGCCATGTACATCCGCGGCATGAGCGGGAAGTGGAACGCCATGTGGCACTCGTCGGTGCGGCCATCATGCTCGCCGAAATATTGCTGCGTATCCTCGGGCCACATATTGGCTTCGGCCAGCAGCATACGGCCGGGATAATGGGCATCGAGATCCGCCCTGATCTTTTTCAGCACGTCATGCGTTTCGGGCAGGTTCTCGTTCGACGTGCCATCACGCTCGATCAGGTAGGGAATGGCGTCGAGCCGCAGGCCGTCGATCCCGGCATCCAGCCAGAAGTGCATGATCGAGAGCACTTCCTCCAGCACCTTGGGATTGTCGAAATTGAGATCCGGCTGGTGCGAGTAGAAGCGGTGCCAGAAATAGGCCTGCGCCTCCTCGTCCCAAGTCCAATTGGACTTTTCAGTATCGAGGAAGATGATCCGCGTGCCGGTATAGAGCTGGTCATTGTCCGACCACACGTAGAAGTCCCTCTCGGGGCTGCCGGGCGGCGCCTTGCGCGCGGCCTGGAACCAGGGATGCTGGTCCGACGTGTGGTTGATGATGAGCTCGGTGATGACCCGGATGCCGCGCGCATGCGCCGCATCTATCAGGGCCCGCGCCTGCTCCATCGTGCCGTAATCGGGGCTGACATCGCGATATTCGGCGATGTCATAGCCATC
>Ga0210040_10009819_pt1 | contig 11073 bp, 9 predicted proteins | sample CryGeyCG12114_NA_FD_185462 | JGI IMG/M metagenome (GOLD analysis project Ga0210040, IMG submission 185462) | Groundwater microbial communities from aquifer - Crystal Geyser CG19_WC_8/21/14_NA (SPAdes) (version 2) | ecosystem: Environmental > Aquatic > Deep subsurface > Groundwater | place: USA... | reverse complement strand
AATATAGACAAAGCACGGATTTTATTTCAACCTGATTGAGGTTATACGCAGGGAGACTACATAGAGAGAGAAAAAGTGTAATTCAGGTAAGTGGTCTAATGTCCTTTATCATTTATGCGGGTAGATTGATTGTGAATTGTGTGTAGGTAGGGAGGAGTGAACAAATGACGCATACAAAAGCTATGCATTTAATTTTGGGCTCTGGACCCGGTGATATGCGGGATCGGAGACCACACGAAGGACATAGAAAGTCACTCTTGTTTCTTGTAGTGCAGTCCATATTGACATGTCAAACAGAAAAGGGAACACTATATATATGGAGAAGACCATGATGATTATTTGAGGGGCGTCATGTCACATAAATACACACGCAATGTGACGTGTTCCAGAGCAATAAACTGGAAATATTCATGCAGCACAAACTGTACAGTTTATGTAATATATTTGCAAGCTCTGGAATCCACCGCCCTTGCTACCTACCAGCAGCAGTAATAATACTGCAATGATAACAATATTTTTTATGTCTATTCACATATAGAAAATCTTCAGTAATATAGTTTAGTAGTAGCCATCATCATATTATTATCCTACTATGGGGTAAGTGAAGACATAGGGAGCAAAAATGAATACTCTCACTAGTCCGCACGAGTTGTGCCCCAGGCAAGTTAATTCTTGGGCTGCAAAATTGTCTTTCAGAGATGAAGGAATGCAGTGCAATGCTCTGTCATTCATTTTACTCCTTTAATGAACAATAGGCTAACTTTTATACCTCTTTTGAACAAAGGGAAACTTTTTCCAGTCCTAGTAGTCATTGCTTTTAGTAGTCAACTTGATTACAATGCTCAAAAGCTTTTAGCAAGTACTACTATATTTACACGCATAGCATTCACATACGGTAATATGCAGATATGTAAATGAAGGCAAGTGAGCAGTTAGTTAGTTAGTTAGCAATTAAGACAAGGTGTCGGTAAGCCTACGAAAAAACTGTCATTAAGAGATTCTATCAAGTTTCATCTTTTTTAGGCAAGATGAGAAAATTGGAGCTGTTTTAACTTTATTCAATCAACAGACACTAGCTAACTACTTACATGGTGAGTTGCAGTGCTATCAGTTACTACGTAGTACGTCTAAAATTTGCCTAGTCCTATTCCTAGTTAGCAATAGTTGCTTCTTTTTGCAGCCCATAAACTGACAAGCTGCTATGAAGTGACACCCATAACGTTCGTTGTACTTTGGTGTATGCTCAACCTACCTGACTTGTAAAACAATAAGAGTCAATGATCTGTACTCACACAAATCACCATATGGCAAGAGCATATATTATCTGATCTAAATGTCACCATCACATCATCATTCATAACTTGTCGTCAACTTTTGAAATATTAGGAGCCCCCGTCTATCACCAAAACTTTGTTCTGTTATCAACGTGCCATGTTTAACTTGCAAAAAATGCAGTTCCATGATTGATCATCTTTTCCCTATATGCAAATGAAACTCATCAAAAAATCATGACTTTTTCGGTTATGAGTTCAGATTGACTAAGTTAAATTTTTTTCAAAAATTCTTGTTTTAAAATGTGTTCATTTTTAAATACCAGTTGTGAGCTTGCTAGCAAGATAAGAGAAAAGAATGATGCCATATTTGTAGAAATTTGACGCCAACTGTGTAATCTCTCTGTCATTCACATATTTGGGAAAAACGTGAAAGGGAACGTTAAAGTAATACAATCCGCCTTTGCAGTATACCACACATTCATTAAGCACGCTTCATGCATATAACATGACTATGAAACGTTTTTTCACCATCCTGTAGTCACTAGTCGTAGGTAACTAACTTAAACTAACTATCCTTCAGTGAGTGCTATGCATATCTAAACTGACAAAAATCGGTTGTCAAAGGGCATCTCACACAAAAATCTCATATGCTCGCTCATTTCAAGGGCAGTTATACCCTCAAGGGCCGACTAGTGATAGTTATCATGCGTGTAAGATTGAAATCATCCCAACTCTTCTTTTCCCCATTTGCATTGCTATGCATAAGCGCACTATAGCTACAGATGTAGTGTGTGCAAGCTGAAGACGATCTCCACAGAAATTAAAAAACACTCACTCACTTTAAATTCATCATTTGCATATTATACACCAGGATGGGTTCATGAAAAACACAAGCAGCTCATAAACACTCATTTGTTCAGTTCTATGCCCTTTTGTATTCCACCGTCCATAGAATTGGAGACACTATTCATTAGCTAAGTACAAAACTATTTCTTTTTTGAAGCCTCTCAGAGACTTTTCTTTTTCACCCTGTCATTTGTATTACAGGGCAATAATTATGCTGACTGACTGTGGTCCTGGTTAAAAATAGAGACACAGTAGCTCAATTTGTCAACCATTTTCAAGAGATGCATATAATAATCGAGTCATATGTTGTGACAAACTACTTACACAGCATATGAAACGTAAGCATGATTTGAGTACTGAATAATAATGATCATCATTAGGATAGGAAATGGAATGAATGGCTCTTTTTTCCCCTTTAGTTTTGCCGATTGTCAAAAGCCTGGTCTGCAACTAACTAACTAACTACACATTTTGTACATATAAGATCTAGTTGCGGTGGTTCTACTCACTCACTCTTAGAATATTGCTTATGTATGCAAAATGACGAGAACATAATGAGCTGAGGGCACGTGCGGAACCACCGAAAGGGCTACCACACAATCTATAGAGAACGGGATTTTCGCCTCTCTCTCTGACATTCAGTATACACAGAATGATCACCCATTGACTCATTCTCATGTTGATGATGATTATTATTACTACTGGACTTACACATGAACTATGTATGCAACGTGATGCCCATTCCAAACAGGTATGGACGCATGTTGTTATTGTGTAATGATTGTATGACTACAATAACTAGCACTCTAACAACCGTATGAGTGACTGGAGTGGAGAGCCATCAAAATTTCATTAAATATTCAAAGCACATCCCTTGGGATTGATACATGATCAGTGGTAATTACCACGGGGAGTGCACTCAGTCAGTCCCTGCTGAACTCATGTGCTGAAATCAAATAGCTTCTCTATTACTTTATCATATACACAAATCTTGGTTCTTCTCCCGTCACTTATTTACTACTTCCATGCATGCATTACCATCATTAATTCCGGTATACATAATTTTGTATACTCATTGGAACCCTGCTACTAGTTAGTTCAAACATGTTGGTAAATGTGCTCAACTAACTAATAATAATGTAGACAGAGATGGGACGTAAACTATTTGGGCTGTATAGGAATTCTTGATGGTACTTGTAGTGACGTGTGCGCGTTACTCTCTCGTTATCTCTAGTTAATTCGCGCATTAAATAAATTAGAGTGAAATCCTTGATGGGCCCATAAGACCTGACTGACACTAACTTGACTCTATGATTGAAGAGCCTTTTAATCATGTCTGAATGAGGAGCTCCTATTGCTATACTCAACATCCATAGTATCCTTATTCCATTTGCAACAAGTTATAGCTCTGCAGCTTCGAAAAGGAACATTTTACAACTGCTATATAGTTATTATATCATCCTTGTGTCTGTTTCGTCTATCTGATTTCCACTCCCTAGTAGTACTACTACATTGTATATTTAAGACGAGATTTTTTTTACTTAAACAAAGTAAAACACCGGGCAGAGTGGAGCTATTGGATTTCGTGCTGTTCCCATTTCTTGTACATTTTCCTCCTTTTTTCAAAAATGTATACCTTGGCAATAGTCAGTGGCAGTGCTCTGGTGCGGCATTTTCTCAAGAAGAGCAGCAGGAGCCCATCGTCGTCAATGCGATCATGAAGACCAGATGGTCTGCAGCACGCTTATCACCCGAAAATAAACCCCTCATGGCAGTCCAAATAAACAGAGCACACCAATACCATACCACAACTCATCTCATCTCTGCCAATTTTAGCTTTTTCCCTGACTCCTCATATTATTCGTAGACCTCGGAATCTATCGTACGTTTTAGTTTCTTAGTTGGTTGCACTCCGTTTCTTTCCTATACTAACTAACTAACTAACCAGCCAACCAGCTAACTAGAGAATAGATATTGGAGAGATGATGAAGATGCTTCTTGCTCGCTTCCACATCATCCTCGAGTGCAGTACAACTAATGGAAAAATTCCAAATCGCACTCACTTGTAGGGAAAATGTGAGTGACTCCAGACTTATGCATGAGTGATTTGTACATTATGCAGACTAGACGGAAAAGTAGAGAAAAACTTTTGGGAATGAATAGTTTTAGATATCTCTATAGTTAGTGATATAGTTAGTAGGAGTGAATGAATCTGACTGCTTGGAGACACTATACTATATATGTGCGTGTGATGAGAAACGATCTCGTTTCTGTTCACAACTAACTAGCTCTGTCCAATAATAAAACTGTTCGCACTAGTTGCATTGGATTATATTAGAATGTACGGAGAGTGCTGTTGTACTTAACTTGAGATATTTGTATCCCACGATCCAATGCCTCAAAAGTTTATGCCTGGTCACGACGCTCGTGAATCGGCCATTCACGATCTATATGGTATGCGTGTTGTGGGCAATGTGACGGGAATCTTAGGTGAGTACTTTATGCCTACATTTCACGACATACTCGAATTACATGTGTTCTGTGGCAGTTAGTGAGGTAAAAAGTGAAAGAAAAAACACTCTGTGTGAAGTTTTAGTTAGTTTTTGATTTTAAGCTCCATTTTCATGCAGGGTTCAACTGACTGAGAACGTGTACCCATGTACAGAACACACAAGGTTTGCAAACTTGGTTGAGTTAGTTAGTTAGCTAGAAAAATGACACACAGGCAGACCAGGCCACTTAAACTTAAGTAAGCCATAGCTTATTTAGATATACAGGAGAAAATATCTACACTCACACACATAAATAATGTGTAAAACGGCGATGGTTTCCCCACCTATCATGAGATCCGTAATGGTAATAATATAAATGTGACGATGAGGCGGAGTCGTATTTTTCTTAAATCTGGGTTAACGGCATAAAAATCAAGTGGAGGTTACAGTCTTTTCTTCACCTTTTAAATATTACCGTTTCACCACAATGGACTCTATGGTACGTTGTATATTAAATGCATATCCAAAACTGTTTGGATCATGGCCCTTCTTTGATCATGTTGGGTGGAAAGAATTCTTTCTATTTTTCTTCAAGCCATATTAATAATTAATGGTTTTCACGTAATAATAATCGTCTATGCGTTGTGTATACTATAGACGACGGTATCAAATGTTTACAGTATGAGTCCATGTAGCAAGTTATGTGAGTACGTTCTTACATGCTATTAAAAACGGTACAAGAGTTCGAGACTGTTGTACACGTAAGCTTTTTTATCTTCTTCTCAGCCTTCTATTTCAAGTTCCATTCATTTTATAGGCATCTGAGTACTGCACATGTATGTATATACACCACATTACACATTAACATCCATATTCATCTTGTACCAGATGTCTCCCACCCTCCGGGTTCCAATGAACTGGCTAACACCTAGAAATCCATGAAATAGTTCTTGTTCACTCTCTATCATCTCTCTCGCTGTTTCTTTTACTTTTCCAACTAACCCTATAGAAAAAAGTTTTTATGTTTGCCTGCAGTGCGATTCAACTCTTTCACTTAAAGTTAGTTAGTTAGTAAATCTCAAGTTGTATAAGTCATCATATATACTAACTAACGTCTTCAAGGTGTATAAATCTTATTTAGTTCGTACACAGTGTACTATACAAGTATACCGCAGTGTGTGTTCCTTTTTCTCACTCAGATAATATTATTATGCATAGATTCCAAATTATTAATAGGGAACTGTGCTCCAACATGTGAGTGAGTGGTGAGTTATACGTAGTATTATAAACTGTGGCCAATTCATTATGATAGAATTTCATGTGATACACTAGTTGGTAGCTTGTACCCCGTTCTGTTCTTCCCGTACTCTTTATATTTTGAGGTTCTCAACTCTTTTTACAGCCACGCTTGACTGACACCTCATAGAAGATGCAAATGGAAGGACTGGGACTCCTTTTATGCATTCATTACAAGTTATTACATTCTTTCCAACCAACACTCGCACTCTAAACGTTTTCATTTTCTTCCAAGAACACAGAAACTCATGGTGCATGTGCTACGTACTACACGAGGAGGACGCGAACCCTTTTTTCTCACTCTCAGTCTTTTTTCCAACTTATTTATCACCACCGTGTGTACTAGAGCATATTTAGTTGATAAATCTCTGAACTAGTAAATATGCCCAGACTTTTATTTTTTACCCACAATTTAGAGTCTACTACCGATGTGTGTACATTAACTATTATTATTGCATAGTATCAGGCTGGATGGTGAATATTTATTCGTTCAGGAAATATGGCAACCATGCATCATCTTCCATGCATACACTCAAATAATATGACTTGAGCATTACTAACCAACTAACTAAGAAACTACATCCATACCACGTCTAGAACCATTATTTACCAAATTTGGTATCCCTAACTCGTCGTATACACATGTAATGATATTACATGAGTGCATATTACATACCTGTTCTTCCCTGTGCATATATGCTCTCTAGTTATTGCCACAGCTCTAAAAGAGTAATAGTGCAAAGCAATGAAATGCTGTAGCTACTTACAAGCCATTGTGCATTATAAAGTCCTCCGTACACAAAGGAACTATAGAGAGAGAGGGAGAGACTAAATGACTCTCCCATGATCTTCCATTTTTTACATTCATTAACCAGGATGCTGATAATAATAATAATTCTTATTATTCTCGCAAAGTCTCTTGCACTCACATTTCGCTTACGAATGCTGACATTGGAAAGCCGTCGTGCCACAGGGAGCAATAATAATACTCAACTTATAATCTATATACTAACTTAACTCACCATGTACACCTTTGCTAACTAACTAACTAACGAGCCACTAACAAACAATGCACACAACATATACAAACTTCGCCGTAATATATTCTATAAAGAAGGGACCATCTAGTTCAAATCTCTGTGCTTTGTAAATCACCATTGTTTTCTGTGCGCCTTCTAACTAACTAACTAACTAATTTTATGATCCACCTCACATATATTGTATCTGTGTGTATTCGTCAGTTAATTCCTAAAGCCAAGAAATCTATTCTCAAGAAAACCACACTAGCTTTTATGTGAAAACTAATTAGTCTGAAATGAACGCATGTCTCCTGTGCTCTCTCACATTCATAATGATAAAAGTCAGATTGTCAAACGGATGGAAAAGTTTACTTGCCATACCAAAGATGATGAGTTTCACAGGGATTCCATCACTCTGTCCATCTGTATTCCGCTTGCATTAAACTCTAACTGGCATGTAAGTGAGGCAAAAAAAGACAACACCCACTAGTATAACAACACTACAGGAGGAGCACCAAAAAAAAAAGAGAAAATCACTGACAGAGTCATTTTGAATCTCCACTTGCAGATTGGTGAACTTGAGCTAGTTAGTTAGTTACATGGATATAATACAGTATACTAGAGCTGTCATGTTGTTAGTTAGTGAGACCGTCAGTGAGTGTGGCTATACGCATGGATTTTTTGATTGCATGCAACCGCTTGGAGTAAATAACTAGCTAAAACGAAATAACTAACAAGAAAACTGGGAACAGAACATGAAAGTAAATTGCACGTTAGCCATCTCCCTGAATGATGATTACAATGGTAGGAAAAAAATATGGTCGGGTTTATTACTACTCGTATAATAGTAGAGCTGATGTCACCCATTCAAAGTACACACATAGTGGACTGTGTATAGTTGGTATGAAAATGTCTTTTTTTTACATTCGTCTGTGTAGTAGCATGAAAGCCAATTGCTTTTTGTATTTTTTAACACAATGTGACAATCACAAAGAGAGGAATTACACTACAAATGAATTGGTGATGATGAGCTCAAGGAATGTTTTGTTCTCAGTCTCTGGAATGACTCCTACTCATCAATTTTCGTCTTACCAGACCAAATTGAATGAGCAAATAACGAAATGCAAATTAAAGGGAGTCCTAAAAGTTTTTCTATTTATGCATGAGAACGTACGTATACTAACTAACTAACTAACTATGCGTCACAAACTAACTAGCCCTATTATGTTTGTACACATACATAAATATATGTGTTTACACAGTCTTCTTTGTTAGGAGTATGTGTGTTTTGTTTTCCCTCTCTGTTAATTCCTGCGTCTACATTTTACAAATTTTTGTGGTCATCTCTTTCCCACTAACTAACTAACTAACTATTTCTAGCCACTCACGACTATTGTTTTCGAAACTTGAAAATAACCAACCGAGTCGAAAAAAATCACAGCACTAAAACAATCCAGAGTTTATCACTCACATTCCCTTGTCATGTATAGTTTGTTTTCTGAATGCGTACATTTTTAGTGCACACAACGGAGGGCAGCAAAAACTTGGTCGCACCAAATTTTCGCCTCTGCTCTTCGTTCGACTGAAACTTAACTACTAGTTGTAGTTACCTCGAACTTCCGCCCGTTTCTGTAGCCACCCTCATCTCTTTCTGCTCAACTAACTACACAGTCACAGACTATTTTTCGTCATCAGTTCATCGTGTAGCTACACAGCCTTTTTTGAGTCAGTCACTAGCTTCGTTCCGTACACATACACACACTAGTTTACATACATGGGCTCACTCCCTCACCTCACAACTTGTGAGAATCACTCGCTCATTCTATCATGCAAGTGAACTACTGCACTGCAGCCAACAATTCTACAGACTGCTGTGGAATAATATATACTGGTCTGATTCTCAATCCCCTACCTACAATTGCAGAGTATTGCATATGAGATGATGAATCACTGGCATTAGCCTGTAATGTTATAGATTGAGACGAGCATGATCCTCTTCCAAAAAAGATCATCCATATACATAGGTATTCATGGGACATTAGATGTAGCTGTCTGCATGTACACTAAGGAATATGTACTGCAACTAATAGCCTCTGTGTGCATGGAGAAGGAATTGTGAAGAAAAAATGGAATTCCTCTCTCTCTATGATAAGTGAATGAGTACAGAATAAGGAGCAGCAGCTTTACAAGCGTAGGCAGTCATAAGATGAGCCCAAGGTAACAGAGATTTAAAAAGGTATGCCATGAGAAGAAGATGATGACGAGGCATTAGAGAAAATTTTTTGAACTAACTCTAATACTGAGCATGTTACTGGGTCCAACCTTGTTTGTGTATGTGTGTGTGTATATGTAAGTATGTAGCCATATATATTCTCTTTTCATCATTATTAGTTAGCATGTGGAAATGTGAGCAGATAGGTATGTCCCCCACAGTATATATCATAATCTGAACATGGATGATGTATGAACACACTTAAGTAAAGTAGGTTCTCTCGAGACATACAAAAGGATGAGAGAAATGGTAGTAAAAAATAATAATACTGAGTTCTTATAATATTATATGACGAGAGTTGTGCAGTTCTTTGGCAGCAAATGAATCTAGAGTCGCCAACTTGGTGGCGTTTGTCATACATATTACAATGATGATGAGCTTTGTAAACACTCATTTTCCTAGGTGTGTGTGCATAATTGATTGAGTACAATTATAAGTTACTGGTACCCAATTTTTTAGCAATAAGAACGTTGCTAACTAATCATAGCTTGTTCAATCATGCTGTCGGGCTAATAATAGGAATAAAATTACGAATTTAACGAGTTTGCATGATTTTTCAAATTGGGTGTAGTGAGAACAAACTGCATGAGCGACTAGAAATTAAAGACGCGCCTTTGTGATAAATAACTTCTCTTGTGTTATAATTACAACCAAGTTTCAGCATCTTTTCTCATCATGAGCATCATTGTTGTCTGCCTTGTTCGAGTTTGACTTTTTCACCAAGTATACAATACATTGCCTAATTTTTCCTGTACAAACTAACTAGCTACTGTACAGGAATTATGAATGTTGTGAGTTAGTTAGTTAGTCAGAGAGAACAATCAAAGGGGAGAGAGAAAAAAGTAACAACGCCCGTCCTAATTAAATAGAACGTGAATATGGTTATGAGCGGTTGCAGTTGGGTTGGGCTCCACGGAAGTCCGGATGTCATCATCATCACTACTACCATCAACAGTCTGAGTTAATGTGATGTTGACGATGATGAACCAAGTCGTCAACAACAACGAACCAAAAATTTACACGTTTTGGTTACTGATGCGAGAGCATTGGTATGTAAAAGTTGACTGCTACCGCCCAGCATGGAGTCACATTAAATTCTTATAATATACATATGTAACAACGTGTATGCATACAACGTTTGCGCCTTTTGTCAAGGGTCATCGCCTATCTCACCCTTATCGGGATGAGCTCAACATCCGCCACATTTGCAATGCAAAACGGTCCACTATTTTTATTATTATGAAAACTGTTTGGTTTCATAGTTACACCAGTATAAAATTCTCATTCCTATATCCTGTACCATCATGCCTAGTTAGTTAATAGCCTTGACTTGGGGAACAAAAATAGCTTGTCTCATAATAATGTCTAATGTCACTCACTCAATCATTACTGCAGTAAATAGTAGCCATTACTTGTACGTATTATCAAGTTTGTTACAACTGGTAACAAATTTTTAGTAGGAAAAAAGCAATGCCCTACACTTGACTGCTCCCAGTAGAAATAATAATACATTTTATGTGTAGTGTTCTCACTCAGTATGACGATGAGTACTTACTAGAATGCATGTCAATGAATAATTCTCATCAGGTTTGTTTTCTACGTACTAACGTGAACAATTTTCATAGCTCTGACTATCACCAGTACTTGAAAATTTAATGCAAACTGTTATTATAGTTCTCAGAGTAGTTGGAATTGATACTCTGTGTGCTTTTTTCGCTCATCTCGTGTGCTCTCATGTGACAACAATAACGTCAAAACGAGTTGAATGCAATCTGTCTCTGACTCGTTCCCATAATGTAGTGGAACGTATACTTGTGACAAGAATGGCAACAAGAAGACTCAAATGTCTTCATCATCATCACCACCACCAGTAC
>Ga0210040_10009818_pt1 | contig 11073 bp, 6 predicted proteins | sample CryGeyCG12114_NA_FD_185462 | JGI IMG/M metagenome (GOLD analysis project Ga0210040, IMG submission 185462) | Groundwater microbial communities from aquifer - Crystal Geyser CG19_WC_8/21/14_NA (SPAdes) (version 2) | ecosystem: Environmental > Aquatic > Deep subsurface > Groundwater | place: USA... | reverse complement strand
CATTTCGCCTGGGAACTTGATTATTACAGTCGTAGTTAGTGAGTTGATTACTGATAGTGAAAATTTAAACCCGAATTAGGGCTCTAAATGTGTCGGTTGGAATCGTATGCAAATAGCGAGTAGCTTCAACGGACGGATTAGCAACAAAATCCCCGATCCTGGTTCGGTGCTGGCTGTGAGGGACATATTGATTCAGTTTGTCACACAAAGATGTGTGCAAGTGGAATGAAAGCAATTTTGCTAATCTTTGTTCAATTGCTTACCAATTGCTTCTTTTTTGTTGGCTATGTTGTGTTCACAACATGGTGCTCAACACACGAAACATGCTCTATCCATGGAATAATATAGAATGCAATGACCTACTTCTATGTTGTACAATGGTGACGACGCACAAATTAAATCACAAAACTTTTTAAGATTCACGTGCTGCAATAGAAGAACATAGTTTGGACTTGATTGCAGGAAATAAAACTGGCGCTTAAATTTTGCCGATGCACTCATGAATTGCACCTTGACTAAATTGAACCATTTTACCTACACGTGTTGTTCTCCCTCCAAACGGTAGGAGCACGTATGTATAATACCATGCTTTCAAGCGACGTACTTACTTTGCTTTTTTCGTAAATTTCCATGCACTTTAATGTGCTTGTGTTACCAGCAAACAGCGTTAAGTTTTATGCATCCGGCTTGCTCATATCATTTTAAAATGAGCAGCATAACCGTATATGATACCAATTAGTTTTAAGCAAACACAACAATGGAAAAAGTTTTCTCTTTTTATTGACTTCCGATGAAAGAAACAGTCCTACACAATCAGTAAGTACGTATACTCGTAAGCTAAATATTACAGTTTATACAATATTTTCCAAGTCACAGCATTAAGGCACTGTTGAACACAACACGAATGAGGGATGGCAATAAAAACATTGAACTGAAATCACCGATGACACAATAGAAGTATTTATCGCAATATTTAAAACCTGCCGTACTCAATCTCATTTAAAATAATAATAATAGAGCTGCACCGATTATCATGACTATCAAATTAGATCCAGAATGGGCTTCAGCTAACTGACTTGACTAACTAAATAATTCTCATCTGTTTTCCATACCAAAGCAATTTACTTGCAAGCTATAGCTAATTTAAAATGTGAAATAGAACCAGTTAGTACTAGTTACACCTTTGGTGTACAGAGTTACTAATCTAAAGATCTACAACGGGTTGCCGGTGAAGAAAACTGCCACGATTCCAAATCCAAGAAGAACAGAACTAGCGCTAACTGAGAATCCCGAATTACAACCGTCGGTGTCACAAGTGCAAACAGTTTGTCGACCTCCAAATCCAGCTCTGTAGTAACATTCTTCGTTGTATTTCTCGTTGATTTCCGAAAAGTCCAAGTATCCACATTTGCGAACAATCCTTTCAGTAGCTTTGTCTGCACCAATCAAAACCGATCACAATATGAAATTCCCGCCAATAATTAACAAAGGGAGCGAGCAAACCAACTTACTCTCATTCACATCGAAATCAATAGCGGTAACAATTTTCCTGCAATAGTTGTATTTCTTTCCTTCAGAAATTGGCTGCTTATCACAATCCTTCAAATGGATTCTTTTATTCGCATCTTCTCCGTGTCCACAATCGTCCTCGTTGTCCAAATTGTTGCACACCAGACATTTAATGGCGTTTACTTAAAATGTTCAACAATTGCATCAGTTAGTTTAGTTTGTAACTTACTTAAATGAATAAAAAACCTTTTGAACGAATCCTTATTTCAACGGGCACGATAATTGATTGATTTGTGTCAAATAATTAAATTATTACCAGTAGTAGGAATAAATGCGATGGCTACAACAGCGCCGATCAATAAAGCCCATGTAGACGATTTCATATTGAAGTTAGAAGAGAAGTTGACCTGTATTGGTAAGAATAAAGATTTTGTTAAATTAAAATTTTCCAAATGGAGTTGGTCAAGTTGAACCTGATCATTAATATCTGGTGATTAATATTCCATTAAACTCTATCTCCAGAAAAATATGTAAGTAGCTAGTAGCTCACTGAAGCCGATAATAAAATGTGATACTACTATACTACAGCCAAATCTTAAGTAGTTGTACACGGTTGAATTTATACAGCAAATACTGTCATCATACAGTTAACAGAAACTAGATAAACTTTTCTTAAGTGGATATTATTATGCATATGTGTGCTCATTACTTCCATCCAGCAATCAAACCACACCATGTTTTTCATAACATGGAGCTGATATATGGGTTAGTAATATATAATCGTGTGACATATTGTACAAGAATACTAGATTGGAAATCTTTCCTCTACATGCCATACACACACATTCCTATGTCTTTTTTAAAGCACGCATAATCTTGAACTATAACCATCTTTTTAATGAAAAGAGTGCGGCTGGTTATTTTCAGATACATAAAACTTGTCATGTGAGCCAAGAATTCTGGTAGCTGCTGCTAACATTGTACATAAAGCGAATAGAAACTGAATATTTGCCAGCCAACCCAAAACTTAATTTGAAGACTTTTGCATTATACTTATTTATGATGACCCAGACGGTTCGATTAGATTTTATGAGATTTGTTTGATTAACAATTTTCCAATACCAGTTTTCTAACTCGCTAAACATATACGACAAAATTCCAACTGAATTGAAATGCTCTTTTGCAAAGTTTTGACATTGCTTCATTGCTTGCTAATGTATCAAAATGTTTATGTAAAATATAAAATGTTACTTACAAGTGTCTAATATTCCAAATTTATGAATTTCAAGTGCAGACTTAATTCATACACACACTCACACACACAAAATGCACTTGAACTGAATACCTATATAGCAAGAGTGAGAGGATCTGGAGAATTTCTTCACGCTATACAGAAGAACTGGATTTGAAACTGGAACAGGAATGAAGATGCAAATTTAATACTCAAATCGTCTACATGTGTAAGATACTCAAAGAGGTTGTACAAGTTAGTTAGTTAGCTGATATAATGGTTTCCGAACTAACGTAACAGCACTTGCTACTTGCTACCTAACTTACATCTCTTATCTTTTAGCTGTTTGAATATTAACACTTCATTTCGTATACAATCCACACATCTGTTCAGCATACTTGTTTACGATTGCAAGTTTATACGGCTAACTATCAGCCAATGTGGATGAGGAAATAAGCAGTACATTAAATGAATCAAATCTTAAGTCTATGTTGATATCCACGCTGAAACCATCCCTAAAATCACATATCACTTGTAACTATATACCACCGCTCATTCAGAAAATCAGGTAATATGCTAAAGCCAAGAGTTACATAAGAAAATGAATTATAATCTTACCTACTAACTAACTAACTTTAATTAAATAATACAGTCTTTATTAACACTGTTGCGATTTATTATTGCGACTAGAGACGGTACAAATCCAATTTTTTCTTCCATAGTTATTTTGTACATCAAATATCAGCTTGGAAATGTGTAAGAGCTACTTATACTATACATTATAATCCATCCAGTCCTCCAGAACTGCGTCCATTTCCATCACCATAGAAAAATCCCTCTTGTGACCATGTAGATGAAGATCTCAAGAGGTGTCTACGATCCAATGCCCTTTTCCTATGTACAATTGAAAAGATTATTAATTATACAATTAAAACTATTTACCATTGGGAATGATTAGTTAGTCCGTTAGTTATGACAAACCTGGCTAGATATTTTCTGAGAAGTCCCAAAACTGTAAGAATGGCGGCAAAAGATATGCAGATTGTTATCATAACTAAAGCCCAAGTTGGTAGATGATAATTAGGATCTAAATATTCTTCGGTGGTGGTTTCTGTGGACATTTCTGGGGGTGAAGTTTCCACATTTTCGGTTGTTTTGCCTGTACTGCCGGGATCGGGAGTTTTTTCAGTTGTAGTTGTAGGTTCAGCACTTGTAGAGATAGCATCATCCGTTGTAGAGATGGCATCAGCAGTAGTAGAGAGGGTTTCATCAGTAGTAGAGAGGGAAATTTCATCAGTAGTAGATTCTGAATCTGTTTTTGTGACTAGTTCTGTTGTGCTGCTCATCATATCTGTGAAAGCCTCAATTATTTTCGATTCTTCATCCGAAATCTCTGATCCATCGCCTTTTTTAAAAGGGACTGTTGAGTTGGTAGAAACACTATCCAACGTTTCCAAAGCTGATGAAATCTCCTCAGAATTTTTTAATATAAATGAAGGGCTGGGTCCCAATACTATCATGGGGCTAGAATCTGTGGATGAAAATTCATTTTGAATACAAAATGTCTAACGCTATATAATTTATAACGAAGTTCTACGCGCAGAAAGGAATAATTACTCTGTAAAACTTGCCATTCTTATTCTCGACAGCTTGTTCGATGGCTCGAACTAAAAGTATTGTGGAAAGACTGGAGAATAGAAATGTGACCAACAAGCTCCATTGTAAAGTTGAATTTTTCATAGTGATGATAATATATTTTCAAACTTGAATTTTACGAGTTTTTGACAGTTTGTAGTCACCAGCACGCCTTTTTCAAAGTAAGAATGCAAAATTAAATAGAATTAAATGCGTAAAAAACTAACTGAATAGATATAATCTCCAACGAAAAAAACGTGCAAAACAAGTGTGTATTTTTTTCACCCTCTGGAAAATGAATGATTAATCGAATCCTTTTTTACAACGTTGACTAGTCATGCAGTGACATCAGAGTCAGAGATAACGTATGAATTCAGAGGTTCAGCAAAACCTTATAATGCAAACCGTAAATTGTGGCAGTAGTAATGTTTCCATCCATATCTAGATAACACATAACAAAGAGTATGAAACCATGCTTCATCAAGTTTCATTGAAATGGAAAATCACATTCATGTGATGCTAATCATATCTCATTATGCAAGGCTGTTCCCATTTTGTCACCCAGAAATGTGTACGCTTTTCAGTCCAACTAAACTACAATAATGCTGTTTGCATACACAGACTCACGGTATCAACTATATTTATTCAATTTATATCCATATTAAATAAATACATTGTTCGTTAGTTAGTTAGTTAGTTAGTACAGTAGTCGATAAACTCTTCAAAAAACTATAGTTAAGTTTATACAATGAAAGTAACGAACGGACAGATAAAAAAATCTATCGGTCCATGATTCTCCTAATGAACCGAAAAATTCTCAACTCCAACGCCATTCTACTTATGTTGGTTTCCCTAAAACAGCTTTAGCAGCAGCGCCCAATTGTTCCGCTCCTTTTCCATTTGCTTCTTCATAGTCAGTCATTTCTGCTTTGCAAGTCTCCAAGTAAGTTTTGATTTTAGGATATTTTGACAAATCGTGACCAACTGCTTCAATTGAGCTCACTGTGGCAATTACTGAAAAGTCGGCAATTGTCATATGATTACCGGCTACATATCCTTCAGCCAAGTAGGTGTTCAAATACCCCAAAGCTTCATCCAAACTTTTCATGTATTCTTCATTCCGAGGTTGTTTGTAAAAGATTTGGGTAGCCTGAATCACATTTTATCCCACCTATTATGTAAGTTTAAAGTTTTGAAAGCCGACTAACTATGGAAAACTTACGTAAGCGTGAAAGAATCGGGGGAATAGTGTGCCCATGTCGAACAAGAGTCTCATATCGACGATTCCCCGTTTTTTCGCGTCTTTAGGGTACAGGAAAAAGTTTCGCTGGTATTGGTTTGCCAAGTATTGAATCATAGCTCGACTTTCGGTCAAAATTAGTCCTTCATCGACCATAACTGGGACAGTGTGTTGAGGGTTGAGCTTAACAAGTTAACATAAGGTAATTTTTGTTTGGCTAGCTTTAGTTTCATTCAATGTACAAAGGGGGGCAGATATTTTGATTGCCTTTAAACTTGACTTCTAATTACCTTGAGAAATTCTGGCGTTTGTGTCTCCCCATTCTGTGGGTTCCTCACAATCATATTTAATGGAACGCCGTAAGCTTTGGCTGCCAACATGACCGCTCTGCATGGCGGGCTAGGGTTAACGTAGTAAAAATCGATAGTCATTTTGAAGCCCGGTTAGTTAATCAATTTGAAAGATTTGGTAAAGCGTTCACTCAAGTTAGTCAGTTAAATGGAACAGGAATAAATCATGTGTTGTTGGTTAGTTAGTTTGTATCAGGAAACTTTTTATTGGGGGTTTGTATGTATTCTGGACAATGGTGATTGTGATCATTGAAGCCGATAAAGCTGATAAAGATGGAATGCATATTGTTCAACCTTAAAGTAGGTAATCGATAACGCACTTGTGCGTTTCCTTTTGTTTAACTTTGCAAATGAAACAACTCTGAAACATTGTGAATGGAACTGTTACCCAAAAGCAGCTTTTAAAATGCTTTCGACATTTCTATAATATGGGGCTAAAGGCATAACTTCCTCAAACTTTACGTGTCATGTGAAGTTGATGTTTGAATTGAATTGCATTTTAATTTAGATCAGTTATTGCACTGCAGTGTTCGCTAAATATTTGGCAGATCAGCGCAGTTTGGTGACCAAAATGGCAAGATATTTTATGACTATGACCAAACAATTTTGCTAGAAATTTGCTGTATAGAGTTGAGTGACTTGAGATAGAAGTTGGTGATAAGAACAAAGTTTTGTCGCTTTTACCTCATTAGTGGAGTGCAACTGTAATTTGAAGGTATGAAACATGAAACCTTTGATTGATCCTAGGAAAAGCAAAGAATGTTATAAATATAACTCTCGTCGCTTGTACTAAATTGCATATAATGAGGGAATGAAAAAGCTGGAGGTTGATGTCCAGAGGAAATCAGAATCGAATATGTAAGTTGCTACTTACAGCGGAATCACAAGTTTTCCTGAATGATGAATTCATTGCACTGAACCTAAATCTAGAGAATTAATCAAAATCATAGGCAAACTTTTCTACGTACATGAAAAATTAAAAGGGTAAACACTCTGGAATAAATCACCCAAAGCTCAGAAGGTTCTCATCATTCTAAAGACCAGTGTTTGTCCGTTAAAAATATTGCATGTAAACTTTATGGATTCTATTAATCACTTTAGTGTATAAAAGACCAAACAGGAAATAAAAGATCGATACAGGTTGTTTGAAAATGCGACAAATGGTTTATTTTTAGAGCAAGCATGCATTAAATAACTAACAACACATTTCTGATGACATGACCGCAAAAAAACTTTTGGTTGCTCAACAAATGTGTATCGATTTTCTTATTCCCAAAAACTGCTTCACATGCTCTAGAAATTCTGAATAATGGCTACGGCTTTGTACTTTATAATGCTAATATCAGGATTCAGCATTGCATTTTATCTATCAGCTAGCCATCAGCTATGCAAGCAACACTTTTGTTTAACAGACTTTGTGAGAAATATCATAACGGGTAATAATATAAAGACGGAATGTAAAAAATTAGGCAATTATGTATTGATACGGTGCAAATTGTAATAATCAAGATCAATTCACCGTTGGTTAATTTTGAGAAACAATTTTTATTCGGGTGCAAAATATGCTTTTTTGATGCGACGCGTTCTGAATATTCATCAGCGTTTGATATGATGCTTAAAAAATCTAATACTGGGTCCTGTTTGTTTTACTTTTCACAAAACGAAAAGTAAAGCGCATCAAAATGGATTGTGTGCTGTACCTATTATAATTCAAATTTCTGGCAGCAACTTGATACAAGATACAAGCAAAACATTTTCAAAAGTGACTGACAATGGTGTTTTTGGAAAATAAATGCATTTTTCTGCTGATTGCTAATGTGCTGTCATCATTGAAATTAAAATGATCCCATCTTCGATTTTGCGAATTCACCGAACTGAGCGGATCCTTTGCCATTAGCTTCTTCATAGTCCACCATTTTGGTCTTGCATTTCTCCAGGTAAGCAGTAGCTACTGGGAACTTGGAAATATCGTAACCAGAATCCACCATAGTGCTTAAACTCGCAACAACTGTAAAATCTGCGATTGTCATGTTTTTCCCTGCCACAAACCCATCTTTCAAGTAATGTTCCAACCATGTCAAAGCCTCATCCAATTTCTTGAGTTTTTCCTCATCTTTGGGTGCTCCACCAAAAATCCTTGGGTACTAAAAATTACCATACGTAGTGTTAAGAATAATAGAACGCAAACTAACTTTGACCATAAAAACATAGCAACGCAACTCAAGATGCCAATAAACTCACAGCACATTCGCCAAAACGGTGGTACAATGTTCCTTGGTCGAACATCAAACGCATGTCAACGATTGCCCTTTGTTTTGGATCTTTTGGATACAAAGAATCGTCTTTGGAATATTTGTTGGCCAAATATTGCAACATGGCCCGACTCTCATTCATGTAAAAGCCATTGTCGTCCATTGTTGGGATTGTATGCTGAATGTTCATCTAAAAAGCAGGAAAAACATTATTTAGAGGAATTTTTTCAGACTCTTAAGTTCCAAAAACATTATGGATTACCTTTAGATATTCTGGAGTCATCTGCTCGCCAGCCATGATGTTTGTAGGCTTCAAATTCAGTTGAACTCCAATCGTTTTAGCAGCCAACATAACTGCCCGGCAGGGAGCACTCAAATCCATGTAGTAGAAATCGACAGAACCCATTTTTATTGCTTTTGTATTCCTGACTGAGACGTAAAGTTGATTCTAGGTAGAAATTTTACGAAAAATACTGTTAATGAAAGCAATCAACGGTTTACATAACTTAACTTGATGAACCCTTATGAAACCACATTTCATTTTATGGAATGATGGAAAGACTTGCTCCAGCCAAATTTGAAACAATAACTGTACTACAGATGTAATAACTATTTACGATGCGAAAATTTCTGTACTTCCCATTTCATAATTCATTCATTCACATAATTTTTACTGGTTTTCTGATCACATAGTGCATTTCTATTTTAGCTCAACGGTTTGAACAAAAAAGGAGGAAACTCGACCACATTTTCATACTGCTACTTACTCACCACACAATAGAGATTTATTAGCTGCCATAGTGGTTAAATTAGCCATTCCCTATTTGTCACTGTACTTTACTTCCCTAAACCATATTTTTATTTCGGGTCAAAGAAACGATATCTAAAATCAATACTACTCCATATAAACCTGTGCGATACAAACACGGGAGAATTTGACCCCCAGTGTGTGAGTGAAATCTCCAGTGTACATATTTGTCTACTTTTAGCTTCATATACTGCATAATTGACTACCTGGTGAGCTCTTGTACTTATTATTTATTGCGGGAAAATCACGTTGCCCCAACCTCAAGTACAGAAAAAGTTGGTTTACTTTATGCATGCTGACTTAAGCAAATACATTACACTAAAAAAAGTCTTACCCTAGTAGAGACAGCGTCAAAATCCACTCACGTAGTATTATACTTCAAGGAGAGATAGCTAAATGACAAGTGACTGAAAGAATGGACACAAACAGACTAAATGTGAGAGCTTTGAAACTATAAACTCTCCCTTTATCTGTATTTAAAAATGTTCATGCTAGGTCTAGAATTGAGTTCTTATGCCCATTGTGTGTAGTTGTAGTGTATATCCTGTGTTAAAAATCACACACTTGTGTATTTATTGTATGCACTTTGCTGAGTATACGACTGGAAATATGATATAGGAAAGACTGAAGGCCGTATCATCATCCAGTAGTGGGCTTCACTAATTTAATTAAACTAATTCTATCCTGTACGCAAGTTTTAGCCAGTTTTGAGTGTACTTTTTTTGCTGTCGTTGAAATATTATTGTGAAAAAATCTATTTCTTCGTTTAGATAATTTGTATTATTGAAAATTTTTCCGATACACATTGTAATGGATTAAATAGGAGAGAGAGATAGACCGAGAGATGAATTTTAGGTCACCCTGTGGTTGAGTTTATCTTATTGCAGCAATCGTGTTGTTTTGAATATTCTAGATATTTGCAAAAAATCATAGCATGGTGGTGTATGTTGTTGGATGTATGTATGTAATTATGGTCTGGGCATTTTCAGCTAGTACGTCAAATACACACAAATGCATATGACTCTCCCATGTTATCGCATGCTAGCTGAAAATGCCAAGACTATATATAAAGGGTACACCCGAAGCCGTGTGAAGTCGTACATTTCTACGTGCGTAAATCCCCCAGCTAATCAGAGCAGACTTCCAACTTCTCCTTACTGATCTGATTGGCTGGGAGGTTTACGCACGTAGAAATGTACGACTTTACACGGCTTTGGGTGTACCCCTATAATGTGTAGGATGGGAAAAAATAATGGTGGAAAATGAAGAAGAGCATTGAAAAGTAAGAATAATGTAACGTGGAATGTAGTGATAGTCAGGTAATTTTTTTCTACTTAATTTGAACACATTCAGAATGCGGATGAAGGAAATTGTTCATATTAGAAATGACAGTTTAACCAATGTGCTGGAATTCAAAAGAAATTCTGCAATCCTAAATTAAAGCTAACAAAATAACTCAATTTTCCTATTGTCGTGAAATTGAAATGCTGTACAGCCCACAACCCAACTATTATTTTCTTAGTTTGAATTATTTATTAGAAACCATTTGATCGATTTTACTGTGAGCAGCATGGCAAGTGATTAGTAGATTTTTATATATTTGACTGAAATCCATATGTAGTACAAAACAATAGTTTTGACTATGCTACATAATGAACCGAATTTAGAAAATTTTAGGCTCCCAATTTTGACTTGGCGAATTCGCCGAATTGAGCGGCTCCTTTTCCATTTGCCTCTTCGTAGCCCACCATTTTGGTCTTGCATTTTTCCAAGTAAGCTGTAGCTACTGGGAATTTTGAAATATCATGACCCGCTTCCACCATGGTACTCAAACTAGCAACGATTGTGAAATCTGCAATTGTCATATTTTTTCCCGCCACAAATCCGTCTTTCAAATAGAGTTCCAACCAAGTCAGAGCTTCATCGAGTTTCGCAATTTTTTCGTCATCTTTTGGTCCACCGCCGAAAATCCTGGCAACCTGTGTACAGTAAACATTAAATTGTTAATATTCACAAAATTTTATCTAATAACATTGTTCACAATCGTC
>Ga0210040_10009817_pt1 | contig 11074 bp, 15 predicted proteins | sample CryGeyCG12114_NA_FD_185462 | JGI IMG/M metagenome (GOLD analysis project Ga0210040, IMG submission 185462) | Groundwater microbial communities from aquifer - Crystal Geyser CG19_WC_8/21/14_NA (SPAdes) (version 2) | ecosystem: Environmental > Aquatic > Deep subsurface > Groundwater | place: USA... | reverse complement strand
CGTGGTCGGGGGCGATGCCGTGCCGGACCAGCCCGAACGGCGTCGGCAGCCGGTCGACCAGGTCGACGGTGACCGGGACGTCGTCCTGGCCGGCGAGGGCGTCGGCGGCGTAGATGCCCGCCGGTCCTGCTCCGACGACGGCGACCCGCACCGGCCGCCGTCCCGACCAGCCCGGCTCCGCCACGTCTGGCATCGTGGCCCGTGGAGCGGTTGCGCGCCAGGTCACCGCCGCCGTGGTCTCCAGGAGGCGCCCGTGTCGGTCGTCTTCGTCGAGCGCTGGGTCAGCCGGGAGGCCATCGCCGAGCACGAGCAGGGCGAGGCGTTCCGCACGATGGTGGCGGCGGTCGGGGACGAGCTGGCCGGCCCGCCCGCCGTCCGGCTGCTCACCCCGATGCCGACCGGGGACCCCGCCAAGGGCGAGCTCTGAGCCGTTGGACGGGCCAGGTCCGCATCGTCGCCCCCAGGGCGGGTAGGCGCCAGGCTGAGCCGGGCCAGTCGAGCCCGGTCACCTCGGAAGGAGACCTCGTGTCGATCCTGATCGTCGCCACCATCTCGCCCCAGCCCGGCCGGGCCGACGCCGTGCGGGAGGCGTTCGCGGCCGCGATCCCGAAGGTGCACGAGGAGCCGGGCTGCGAGCTCTACGCGCTACACGAGGACGGCTACGGGTTCGTGATGATCGAGCGGTGGGCCACTCAGGACGACCTCAAGGCCCACGGCGCCGGCGCGACGTTCAACCAACTGTCCGAGGCGGTCAAGGACGACCTGTCCGAGCCGCTGGGCATCCGGCTGCTCACCCCCGTGCCGGCGGGCGACGCCGCCAAGGGCGCGCTCTGACGGTCAGCAAGGCATAGGAACCGCTGCACCCGGTCCCGCTGGCGGAACCGGGTGCAGCGGTTCCTGTGCCTGAGTCAGACCGCCTGACAGGTCGGGCACCAGAAGAGGTTGCGGCCGACCATCACCTCGGTACGCACCTCGGTGCCGCAGATCCGGCAGGGCAGCCCGGCGCGGCGGTAGACGTAGTGCGCGTCCTCCCGACGGGCCGGACCGCGGCTGCGCTCCCGGTCGGCGCGCTCGGTGGTGACGATCCGGCCGGCCTTGACGCCGTCCTTCATCAGCGCGACCAGGTCGGCCCACATCGCCGCCCACAGCTCGGGGGTGACCTCCCTGCCGGGGCGGAACGGCGAGACCCGGTGCCGGAAGAGGATCTCCGCGCGGTACACGTTGCCGACTCCGGCGAGCACCGACTGGTCCATCAGCAGCGCGCCGATCGAGGTGCGGCTGCGGGCGATCCGGGCCAGCGCCCGGCCCGGGTCCGACCGGCGGCGGAGCGGGTCCGGGCCCAGCCGGTCGAGGATGAACTGCACCTCGCCGTCGGTGATCAGCTCGCAGGCCGTCGCCCCGCGCAGGTCGGTCCACGCACCCGCGCCGTCCGGGCCGGGGCCCTCCCAGCGCATCCGCAACGCGCCGCGCGGCTCGGGGGGCAGCCCGGTGCCGGAGGTGAAGGTGCCGTAGAGCCCGAGGTGCACGTGGACGACGTCCGGGCCGAAGCGGGCGAACAGGTGCTTGCCGTAGGAGGTGACCTCGTCGAGCACCCGGCCGTCGAGCAGCTCGGCCTGGCCGGCGAACCGGCCCTGCGGGCTGGTGACGTGCACCGCGCGGCCGGCGAACGTGGCCTGCTGCTCGCGGGCCAGGCGGAACAGGGTGTGGCCCTCAGGCACGGGCACCCCGCACCCGGTTGTACCGGTCGAGACTGACCTCGCGCTCGTGGGCGTGGTCGACGACCGGCTGCGGGTAGCCGGCCGGCACGCCGCCGGGCGCCGTCCACGGCTCGTGCACGTGAGCCGGGTCCAGGTCGCGGAGCTCGGGCACCCAGCGCTTGACGTAGCTGCCGTCCGGGTCGAACTTCTTGCCCTGGGTGATCGGGTTGAACACCCGGTAGTAGGGCGAGGCGTCGGTGCCCGTGCCGGCCACCCACTGCCAGCCGTGCTGGTTGCTGGCCAGGTCGCCGTCGACCAGGTGCTGCATGAAGTACCGGGCGCCCAGCGTCCACTCCTGGTGCAGGTCCTTGACCAGGAACGAGGCGACGATCATCCGCACCCGGTTGTGCACGTACGCCTCGCCGAGCAGCTGGCGCATCCCGGCGTCCACGATCGGGAAGCCGGTGCGGCCGGTCTCCCAGGCGTGCACCAGCTCCCCGGCGTGCTCGCCGGAGTCGTAGGCCATCGACTGCAGCTCGGGCTTGAGGTACTCCCGCGCGGAGCCGGGCCGGTGCCAGAGCACGTCGGCGTAGAAGTCGCGCCAGGCCAGCTCGTCGGTGTACCGGCGCACCGACGCGGTGCCCTGCTCCCCAGCCAGGTCGGCCAGCAGGGTGCGCGGGTGGATGCAGCCGTACTTGAGGTAGGCCGACAGCCGGCTGGTGCCGTTGGTGCCCGGGGTGTTGCGGCCCTCGTCGTAGCCGAGCAGCCGTTCGTCGCGGAAGCGGTGCCAGGCCTCCAGCGCGGCGGCCTCACCGGCCGGGGGCAGCTGCACGCCGTCCAGGTCCGGGGTCGGCGGCGGGTCGTCGGAGCGGACGCCGGTCCGCCACCGGACGGCGTCCGGGCGGACGGCGGGGGAGTGCCAGCCGACCTCGCGCCAGGCCCGGGAGAACGGCGTGAACACCTGGAACGGGGTGCCGTCCCGCTTGGTCACCCGGCCGGGCGCGACGGCGTAGGGGGAGCCGGTGCGGACGAACGGGACGTCGCCCAGCGCCCGCTCCACGGCCTGGTCGCGGCGCCGCCCGTAGGGCCCGGCGTCGGCGGTGACGTGCACGCTGGTGGCGCCCAGCTCCGCCGCCAGCGCGGCGATGACCTGCGCCGGATCGCCGTGCCGGCGGACGAGGGAGCCGTGGATAACGGTGTCGAGGTCGGCGAGGCAGTCGAGCAGGAACCGCCGGCGTGGTTCGCCGGAGGGGCCGTAGAGCCGGTCGTCGAAGACGAAGACCGGGACGACGGTGCCCCCGGGGCCGGCCGCCTCGACCGCCGCGAGGAGGGCCGGGTGGTCACCCAGGCGCAGGTCGCGGCGGAACCAGAGCAGGGCGGTGGGCACCCGGCCGAGCCTAGGCAATCAGGTTGCGCACCGCAGATCAGCGGCCGGCGGTGGCCAGTCCGAACGTGGGGCGGTCGGCCTCGGCGACGAGGTCGAGGTCCTCGGGGTGGTCGACCAGGTACTTGCGGATGAAGGAGCAGTAGGGGAGCACGTGCAGGTGACGCTCGCGGGCAGCGGTGAGCACCTCGGCGACGAGCCGGGTGCCCAGGCCCTGGCCGCCCATGGCCGGGTCGATCTCGGTGTGCGGCAACGTCATGACGTCGTCGTCCACGTGGTAGCTGGCCAGGCCGACGACCCGGTCGCCGTCCTTGATCTCGAAGCGGCCCCGCTCGGGGACGTCGACCACGGTGATGTCCATCTGTGCTTCTCCACCTCCCGCACCTCCGGCTTCGTTGCCGGGCTCGTACGCGCTGGACAAAGGTAACGGTTGCGACACGTCGCCGCCCGCATCTCTTCCGACGAGTTCACTCGCGGGGATGTTCCCGGTCCCTCGTCCGGGGCCAGTTAGCCTCGTCCCCGCACACCCCGGTCGGCGGCGCCACGCGCGCCCCGACGAGCCCCCGTAGCTCAGGGGATAGAGCATCGGTTTCCTAAACCGTGTGTCGCAGGTTCGAATCCTGCCGGGGGCACCACAGTGGCCGTTCCCGACCTGCACCCATGGCGGAGGTCGACTCGGTGCCGAGCAGGGCGTTCGTCAGCCGGGGCGGGGTCCGTACAGCTCCTCCAGCTCGGCGTGGTCGGCGTCACGGCTCGGCGTGAGTGTGCGGTTGTCTGCCACGGGTGGGTTGCCGCCATCGCCGGCCGAGAGCGCGATGGTGTTCAAGGGATCGAGCTCGCTGAGCCAGATCAGCTCCGTGACCGTGTCGAAGAGCGGGGCGAGGTCGGTCCCGACGGCCACCTGCATGCGCACGGCCATGGACCCGGGCGAGGTGAGGTTGTCCTGGTAGTTGACCTCGGCAGACGTGACGCCCGGCAGCTTCCCGAACGATTCCTGCAGATCGCTCGCGATGGCGGTGTTCTCGGCAGCTGAGTTGGCAGACGACTTCGGCACCTCGTTGTTCCCCTCGTCTGAGCCACCGCAGGCCGACAGCACCGTGACGGTGGCCATCAGCAGGCCTCCCAGGCCGGCTGCGGTTCGGCGGGCGCGTCTGGTGGTCACCTGGCGCGGTCGAGTTCGAACTGCTGCGCCTGGACCGCTGTGCCGTCGCCGGGGGCGCTCAGGAACTGGTCGGCGCTGGCTCGGTAGGCGGCGACCGAGGGGTCATCAAGACCGTCGAGGGCGTGGATGGCGTCGCCGTACCCGGACTCCATGGCGTGATTCTCGCCGATGGACCCCTCCTGGTTGTCGAAGGTGACGGTCGTGATGTTGGGCGAGCCGGGATTGTCCGTGCTGTCCAGGTGCGGAACGAGGTCGTTGTTGTTCTCCAGCGCCAGCACCTGGACGTCGTCAGGGATGTCCGCCAGCGCGATGGGGGAGCCGGCGGTCAGCACGTGCGTGACGTTGTAGTCGAACGCGCCGTTCGCGCTGTCGGCGGCGGCCTGCGCGGCGACCATGCCGCCTTGGCTGTGACCGACCAGCATGACCGGGTCATCGGCCGTAGCGCCCGCCATGGCCAGCGCTTCCGCGATGGCCCGTTCCCGCGTGGTCGTCTCCCCGCCGAGGACGCGGACGTTGGTCGCGAGGTCGTTGGGGGAGGGGTTGTCGTCCCAGGGGGCGCCCCAGGCCTTGGTGCCGGGGATGTCGACGATGTAGGACCGGCTGCCATCGGACTGGGTGACGACCCGGACGTCGATCTGGTCCTTGGTCGCGTTGGACTGCTGGTTGCGGTAGGCCAGTCCGGCGTAGACGTCGCTGAGGGAGGTCGGCGGGGTGATCATCGAGGGGTCCAGCACGTCGACGCCCTGCGCCGTGACGACGGGACGGCCGTCGGGCCAGAGGTGACCCAGTGAGGCCGCGACGGACTGCAGCGGGTCCTGCGTGCCGAGGAAGCCCGGCACGCTGTCGAGGAAGTCGTCGATGGCTCCCGGGTGGTTGGTGAGCCACTCCTCCCAGTCTCCGGACAGCGCGGCGCTCAGTCCGGCGCTCCCTGCTTGCGCGAGGAAGAAGCCACTGCGGCCCTCCCACCAGTCGAGACGGCGCATCAGCTCGGCCTGGACCTGGTCGGAGACCTGGTAGTTGCTGATCACCGTCCTCAGGGCCAGGCCGCGCCCGCCGATACGGAGAGCTGTTGCGCTCAGGCCGTGCGGCCCGTCGAGCGCCTTCAACAGAGCGCCTTCGAACGCGGCCGCACCAGCCGGGTCCAAGGCTGCGGAGGCCAGCACGTCCGCGTCCACGAGCATCGAGTGGCAGGCCGCCGCGATGTCCAGGAGGTCTGCGCCCAGGTCTTCGCTGGTGGCCGCCAGCACCGACAGGTCGGTGAGGTCGGCCTCCGTGCCGCCGGCGCCACCGCTGACGTGCAGCTCTGGGCTGCTCATCTCGTCGCCCCCAGGAGCTCGGCCATCAGCGGTGCCACCCACGTCCCGATGCTCGTCCGACTGACGGGGTGCAGTGCCACCAGGCGTTCGCCGTCCGGTCCGTCGACCGGGCGCAGGGCGATCCAGTCCTCAGCTGTCGCCAGCCACTGCACCTGTCCGATCAGCAGGGCGTCGGTCGACCGCCCGACGACCCGGCAGATCAGCGACCCGGTCGTCCGCCGAGCCACGTCGTCCGCCAGGGAACGCAGGTGGGGCGCCGCCTGCCCGTCGTCCCCGCCCAGGGCGGACTCGGGCCGGACGGCCTGGGCCGGCGGATGCTCGACCAGAGCGCTGAGCGGCAACGTCCCGCTGAGCGGCTCACGCGTGGCGGGTCCGTGCAGGGCAGCCGTGATGCCCGAGGCTGCCCCGGCCAGACCAGACGGCTCTGGCACCACCCGCTGCAGTTCGCGACCCAGCGCCACGCTCGGGAAGGCGGACAACTCGACGCCATCATCAGCCAGCTCGACCAGGGCGACCCCGCGCGCTCCGGCGACGGAGAACCAAGCGCGCCGACGTCGTTGCTGTCCGGTGATCTCCACGTCGAGTGTCACCTCGCCGCCCGCCAGCACGGTGAGGTCCGCTGCGATGGAGGCTCGTGGCGCGAAGGTCTCGTCGACCGCGCCGGGCTGACCGACGCCGCGACCGATCAGGCTCGCCGTCGCATCGGAGGTGCCGGCGGTCGTCAGGGCGACGGGGGTGAAGGCGGGTGGCATGGGCGCGGGGGCAGCCGTGGCCAGAACGGCGAACTCGGCAGCCGTCAGCCGCAGTCGCTTGGCGGTGGTGAGCGGAGACGTCAATCCAGCAGCCCGACCCTGCGAAGCGCGGCGGCACCTGCGTCTTCGATCGCTGATCCGACGTCGCGCACCGTCTCGGCCGTCTGGTCGACCGCGTCCACGAGTACTTCTCCGCCGCGCTTGAGCTGTTGCGCGGCCCAGTCCCGGGCTGCCTCGGCGGCAGCTTCGAGCTCGGCGATGCGCACCCGGACGGTCTGCGCGTGCTGCACGAGCGTGTCGGCGGCTGCGTCCATCTGGTCCGCGGTGTCGTGAGCCGCCGCCCGGTCGTCGGCCACCCGCGCACGAAGGGCGTCGGCCGACGTGGACACCCAGTGCGCCGCCGCTGCCTGCCGCTCATGGTCACGGGCAGCGCCGCGCACGTCCTCCGCCCGGGCACGGAGCTTGCCAGCCAGCCGGTCCAGCTCGTCCGGGTCCCCGTACACGCAGCTCAGCCCCTTGATCACGAAGGCGGTCGGACCGGAACCGTATCGGACGATGCACGCTCATGCCTGCGCTGGAGTTCGACCGTCACCCTCTCGGGCCGCCTCGTCGTCGGGCCGGGAGCTCGCTCGGGCTCACCGACCGGAAACGGACGAGCGGTCTCAGTCGGTGACCCTCATGACCGGAGCGCCGGTGCTCCGGCGCGCGACACGGTGTTCGGTCTCGAACGGCTGAGTGCGAACGGTTGGTCAGTTCGGCGAGTTCGCGCAGGGACCGTCCCGCCCCGTACTGCGCCTCGACCCTTCGCCGGACGTGCTCGGTCGTGGGGGAGTGCCGGTGTGGCTGTGGCTCGCTGGAGTTGCACTCCGTGACCGCGCCGCTGGCTCCCCACGTCGTCGCCGGGGTGTCCGCCGACGGCTGGGACGGCTCCCTCGCGCTCACCGCGGACGGCGTCGACCCGGCGTCGATCAGGTCGCTGGGCCGGCCCGGCGTCGGCTGACCTGCCAACTTCTCTGCAGAAAGTGTTCAAGCACCCCGTTCACCCGGTCGATCTATGAGTTGTCAGCAAGTCACCGAACGTGAGCGGAGTACCTACCGTGTCCACCCCTCTGGCCGCCTCCCGCGGCGTCACCCGCGTCCTCATCCTGGCCGACGCGCCGGTGCTGCGCCGCGGCCTGATCGGCATGGTCAACGAGACCGCCGGCCTGCAGGCCGTGGGCACCCCCGGTGAGCCGCGACGGGCACTGACGCTGGCCGAGACCGCCCGCCCCGACGCCGTGATCGTCGAGCTGGGTGCCGGTCGCGGCGCCACGCTGAACGCCTGCCGCGACCTGCGTCGCCGCTACCCCCAGATCGCCATCGTCGCGGTCGCCACCTCCGAGGACCCGGCCGTGGTCAACGAGGCGCTGGCCGCCGGCGTCCGCGGCTACCTGCTGATGAACACCTCCCCGACGCTGCTGGGCTGGGCCGTGCTGGCCGCCCGCGCCGGTCGCACGGTGGTCGACCCGCAGATCCGTCGCGGTGAGGCCGGCGAGGTGCCGGTGTCCCGCGAGCTCACCCCCGAGGTGCCGCTGACCCGGCGCGAGTCCGACGTCCTGGACGAGCTGCTGCAGGGTCAGTCCAACCGGCAGATCGGCAAGAACCTGTTCATCTCCGAGGACACGGTCAAGTCCCACGTCAAGGCCATCCTGCGCAAGCTGGGTGCCCGCGACCGGGCGCACGCCGTCTCCCTCGTGCTCTCCGCCCGCAACGGCGGCACCTGCACCTGTGGTGGCCACGGCCTCACCCGGTCGGAGACGCCGGCCGAGATCACCGTGGAGACCGCCGTCGAGGTCTGACCTCCGCACCACCCGTACCGCCCAGGACCCGCTCGCCGACACCGGTGAGCGGGTCCTGGGCGTTCCGGTGAGATCTGTGGACGACGGCCCCCGTTGTGGACGACGACGCCCGCACCGTCGCCGTCCGTTGCTGCACTGCTCCTCCCGACCCGATGGAGGAGCCATGGAGACCGATCCCGTGCAGGAGGCCGAGGCCGACCTGGCTGCGCTGTCCGACGCGCTCACCCGCCCACGCCCGCCGGAGTGCCTGTTCTGCTTCGTCGACCGGATGCTCACCGCCTTCGGCTGCGACACGACGCTGCGCTGGGTGCGGCGCTGGCGGGAGCTCCGGCTGCCCCGAGCGACCGGACTGGAACGTCGGCTGGAGAGCCGCGGCGGCTGCTGCGACTGCGAGGTCTTCCTCAACGGCTGGACCGTGCGCGCTGACCTGCTCGTGCCCGACGAGCACGGAGAGGGTGACTGGCCGGCCGAGCGCCCGCCGTGCGCCGGGGTGAGCACTCGCTCGTCGCGGCCGTGCTCCACCTGGGTGCCGCAGCGGCGACCGTGGTGAGCCGGCCCGGTCGGTCACCGACCGCTGAGCGCGACCTCGCCGTGGGTGCGGACCCAGCCGTGCCAGGCCGAGCTGACCATCTCCTCGACGCTCTCCCGGGCGCGCCAGCCGAGCGCCCGTTCGATGCAGTCGACCGAGGCGACCACCCGCGGCGGGTCGCCGGCGCGGCGGGCGAGCACCAACGGCTCGGCCCACTCGACGTCCGCCGTCCCGGTGACGGCTCGGATGCGCTGCACCATCTCGAGCACCGAGACCCCGTCGCCGCGGCCGACGTTCGCCGTCAGGGTGTCCAGCCGGCCGGCGGCCAGCGCCTGCGCGGCAGCCACGTGGGCCGAGGCGACGTCGGCGACGTGCACGAAGTCCCGGACGCAGGTGCCGTCCGGGGTGTCGTAGTCGGCGCCGAACACCAGCGGTCGGGCACCAGCGGTGAGCTGTTGGAAGACCATCGGCACGAGGTTGGCCGCACCGCGGTCGGTCAGCTCGGGCGCCGCGCTGCCGGCGACGTTGAAGTACCGCAGCGCGGCGTACCGCAGCCCGGTGGCCGCGGCGACGTCGGCGAGCAGCCGCTCGCCGATCAGCTTCGACCAGCCGTAGGGGTTCACCGGCTCGGTCGGCGTCGCCTCGGTGACCAGGTCGACGTCCGGGGCGCCGTAGACCGCCGCGCTGGAGGAGAAGACGAACGTCTCCACCCCGCCGTCCAGCGAGGCCTGCAGCAGCGACCGCAGCCCCTCGACGTTCTCCTTGTAGTACAGCAGCGGCCGGCGCACCGACTCCTCGACCTGCTTCTTGCCCGCCAGGTGCACCACGCCCTGGACCCGCTGCTGGCGGACGGTGCGTGCGACGAGGTCCCCGTCGAGCACGCTGCCCTGCACCACGGGCACGTCGGGCAGCCGCTGCGGGTCGCCGGTGGACAGGTCGTCGAGCACGACGACGGCCTCGCCGGCGGCCCGCATCGCCGCGACGACATGGGCCCCGATGTAGCCCGCGCCGCCGGTGACCAGCCACGTCATGGCGGGGAGAGTAGCGCGGGCGGGGCCCTGATCACCGTTCCCGCAGCGACCCGTCCCGGTCAGCACCACGAGGCGCAGGCGCACCAGGCGTGCGGCGGGGACGATGGGGCGGTGACCGCACCTCCCACCACCGTCGCCGGCGTGGCCGCGCTCGCCGACCTGCTCACCGACGGGGCCGCGGTGGTCCTCTCCGGCGCCGGTCTCTCCACCGACTCCGGCATCCCCGACTACCGGGGCGCCACCGGGTCGCTGCGGCGGCACACCCCGATGACCTACCAGACCTTCACCCGTGACCCCCGCGGCCGGCACCGCTACTGGGCCCGCAGCTACGTCGGCTGGCGGCAGATCGAGCGGGCCCGGCCCAACGAGGGCCACCGGGCGGTCGCCGCACTGCAGACGGCAGGCGTCGTCGGCGAGGTCATCACCCAGAACGTCGACGGGCTGCACCAGGCCGGCGGCGCGCGCGACGTCCTCGAACTGCACGGTGGGCTGGACCGCACGGTCTGCCTGGCCTGCGGCGACGTCGCCGACCGCGCGGCGCTCGACGTCCGGCTCCGGGCGGCCAACCCCGGCTTCCGGCCCGAGGCGACCGAGGAGGTCAACCCCGACGGCGACGTCGAGCTGCCGGAGGAGGAACTGGACGGCTTCGTCATGGTCGACTGCCTGGCCTGCGGGGGTGGGCCGCTCAAGCCCGACGTCGTCTTCTTCGGCGAGACGGTCCCGCGGGACCGGGTGGACACCTGCTTCGGGCTGGTCGACCGGGCGAGCAGCCTGCTCGTGCTCGGCTCGTCGTTGACCGTGATGAGCGGCTACCGGTTCGTCATCCACGCCGCCAAGCGCGGCATCCCGGTGGCCATCGTCAACTCCGGCCCGACCCGCGGAGACGCCAAGGCCGACGTGAAGCTGGACGCCCCGCTCGGTGCGGTGCTGCCCGAGCTCGCCCGCCGGTTGGCATGACCCGCGAGGTCGAGCACACCGACGACGGCCGCTGGGTCGTCGTCGACGGCCGGCGCTGGCGGACCGCCGACCCCGTGCTGCCCGACGACGTCCGGGCGCGGCTGCTGCACCACCTCGGCGTCGCCCGCTCCGCCGTCCGCACCAGTCGGGGCGACGACGCGGCCGTGGCCGCGGCCCGGGCGCGGGTGCAGCTGGCGAAGACCGGGCTGGGGGAGCGCGGCACCGCCTGGTGGGAGCAGGACGACGACCAGCGGCGGGACCGCTGGGAGACTGCGCTGCGCGAACTGGACCGCTGAGGAAGGCTGGCGCGCGATGCAGACCTTCCTCCCGGTCGCCGACTTCACCGAGTCCGCCCGCCTCCTGGACAACCCGCGGCTGGGCAAGCAGCGCGTCGAGTGCCTGCAGGTG
>Ga0210040_10009816_pt1 | contig 11074 bp, 12 predicted proteins | sample CryGeyCG12114_NA_FD_185462 | JGI IMG/M metagenome (GOLD analysis project Ga0210040, IMG submission 185462) | Groundwater microbial communities from aquifer - Crystal Geyser CG19_WC_8/21/14_NA (SPAdes) (version 2) | ecosystem: Environmental > Aquatic > Deep subsurface > Groundwater | place: USA... | reverse complement strand
GTCTCCGTTTTGCACGCACCAAAGGCTATATTCCAATGGTCACCGATATGTCAGCATCTTTGTTTCGGCACAGTGTCGGGCCTCCATGCAAGGCCCATAAGCTACGGCACACCACCAGGAATGTCACCCTCTATCACAGTTTAGCACCCTTGTCGAGGCCGAGGCCGTCACAAGAAGCATTGATACACTTGACTATGTACCATTTCACCCTTCGCCGTGAAATTCCTGGTAAGCGATGATGCTAGTACGGCCCCCTGTGATCAGCGTCAGATGTATCGAACGCAAACGTCTTGCCAAGTCATTACGAGTCCTAGAGGATTCTGCAAGCTGGCTACGTGCTGCTGTTGAGATCAAAGCACGTCTAATAGATCCAAGCATCGAATAGTCAATGGTGACCAAGCAAGAATTCTCCTATATTCGTAAACCCTATGCGTTGATTCATGATCAACAAAGAGTTTTTGTTTCTCGCCATTATTGTTCGAGGTCGGTAGAACTCTAGCGAGCGCGAGACACTTGCAGCTCAAGGTATAATCCATGTGTTCTCATGCCAAAGCCCCACGCAGCCAATCATGCTCCCAATCTCTTACCGCAGCATCTCAGCCGAGCCTCTGCATAGATCCAACACCCTTACCTGCTCAATCCAGAAATAACATTGGGTTTCTACCAGGTCTCCTCGGCACATCCTCCATTACTACATCACCCCCTCCGCCGGTCCTGCTGAATACTTGGCGCTTATGCCTCAGTCCCCCGAGCTCTGCTTCACGCCCCAAGGTGTCATCCTGTTTGCGTTCGATCGCGCCCGCCACGGCATTCTCCTCATCTACAAGCCGAGCGTTGATAGCGTCATCGGTGTCTGTCAGAGATGTGCGTGACATTTGACTTAAAACACCATCGATCGTATCACCTGGTGCGTACTCGACATGTTCGGAGGTAGCACCATCGATATTTGCGTAAACGAGCTCCGGTGCCGAGCTCTCCCTGCTATTGTTATCATTGACCAGGTCTGCGATCCAAAAATTGCCACGGCCGGGAGCCCTTGTCCAAAACTGACAGTGCGTCTCTTGGCTAGCACCCTCACGTTCAGAGAAGGGTAAGGAGCCGTCTTCAAAGCGCTTGCGCTTCGGCGGAAGCGGAAAAGGCGCAACAGGAGACATGCGCGTGTCCCATTCTTTTCTCCCGTCCAGGTTTTTGAACTTAGATCTGACCTCGTCGCTTGCAGTGTTACAGCTGCGATGTTTCGTTGCGTATGAGGTCGTCACTCGGTCTTGGCTGCGGTCCTCGAATGATGATGTGGCAGCGAGTTCGAGGAAGAGTGCCTCTCGGTGACTTCTCCCGGGATGGTCCGTCTCCAAAAGCGCTTCTGCCGCCTCAATGTGCTTCAGGGACGTCTCGAACACGTGTTCTTCCAGAATGACTTGGCCATTAACATTAAGTGCCAACGCACGGACTTCGATGATAGACCTCCATCGAAAAGTCTTAGACGCCTCAGTAAATGGTTCTCCAGAGCCAGTAGGTACGCGATAACTCTCACATGTCAGTAAGAACCCAGACTATCATGTTGTCACTAATGGCTCACATGAATCCATCAATCTTCTGTTCGTTCCTAGCCACGTCAGTCGTCCGGGTAAAGTAATGTACAACGCGTACCACTTGTGCGCGACATTCTTCTTTTGCTTTCTCTATAACATCCGCCGGGTTTGCGACGAGCGGACGGACGAAGAGGGAGAAATAATCATAGGAACCGGTTTGTTGAACACCAGAGTCTTGATATCTGCCAGACCAATTGTCTACCGTGGCTTTCTCGTCAGGACCCGGACGCGTGGGAGTGATGGCAGGGGGTGAAATTCTGAATTTGTTACGGGTTCCTGCGCTCGTTGCTTGTCTGATTGGAACCTTGGTGGCGCTTCTTCTGATAGGTGTGAACTTTCTGCACTCTTTTTGTCTGGCTCTGCACTGTGCAAGATTCCCAAATTTTCCAAGCGCCTTGCTATGATGCTGTAAAGAGCCATCCGGCGGCTTCTCGTCCTCAAGCTTCCGCTTCTTAGTAAGTGAAGCTTCAACGTCGTTGAGGTCAGGGTTTCTCTCCGGCCGTGGAGTCTCGGCTTCCGACCGACGTTGTTGGGGATCGCGCTCTTCGGCGTGTCCAATTTTTCTAGTAAATTGAGCTGACTCCGCAGCATATTCTTGGTTTAGGTAACGCGCAAACAGCTCGTCCTGCCGGCGTTGCTCTTCTGGCTTCATGTTGCCCCAGGTCCCAGCGGTGAGCGTAGTCACTGATTGAGCTATCGTCACGAGAGATCCCTTCATACATCGAGGGGATATGATGCTGACTGACAAGTGCAGGTTGACGGCAGTGGTTGCGAAAGGAGGTTGTGTGTTGTGAGAAGGAAGAAACGATCATGGAGAGGAGCATAGTCTTATACCTGGGCTGCGAGAAACTTTCGCCAGCTACTGTGGGTCATCGGTGAGGGTGCAAACGCAGGTTACCGACCATTTGGTCTTGCTTTGAAGAGCCATGGAAGTTGTTGTTTAGGATAAGGTACTGGGTATGGTACCGATGTTGCTTACACTCGGCAAGCAGGCACTACCCACAGTCGGAGGATGAACACGGCAGTCGTGCTCGCACCAAGATGAATTTCATGCTTGTGGCTCGACATAATGGTATTTCCCCCCAAAGCACGGTAGACTGTTCTGGTCATTCACGCCGTAGGTACTGAGTATACGGATGGTATTAATACCGTGGAGAACTGTAATGTCTGCGCAAAACATTTATGGATGGAGAACATCGCATACTAAATAAGTCAAAGGACGGGACATGGTCATGCAAACTCTGACGCCATATACCCAGGTATGCAACCTTCATCAAGGCTTCATCAAGCTAGACGTGTGAGTAACTCTCTTCTTCGATCCGTTTAGCACTGCAAAGTCCGGCTCGAGTCTGCATGATTGTACAAACGTGTTTCCTGTCTAATGAACATAGATTCCGGCAAGCCCTATAGATGATGCTATGCAACAAACACAGTGCCCAAGTCGATGGTCCAGGAGGTTTCTGTGGCTCCCATTCGTTGGCTTGCTCCGTTGCCTGTCACGATGTTCTCGTGGTTCGATAAAGCTGCGGTGTGTAGCAGCCACATACCGCGTCTGGTCCTGCTAAAGGGATGATGGAAACTCTTCGGACGGCATCAGCGACAATGAGAGATACGGGGTCATCAAGCTAGGTAGAGCGAGGAGACATTCAAGTTACCTACCTACCTAGGTAGGTTTGTATGGACATTGCCAATGGGCGAATGTGCTTGTCACGGTCACATGCACTCAACTCAAAGCGTGCAGCTACTTGAAATTCAGTTGCTTGACTGGGACGCGACACGCGACTCGGACTTTGACTCGGACTTATCGGCACCCTAGAGCGGAATGGCGTCCCAGTCACGGGCCCCTCCAAAGTTTGTGCTATGACGGAATGCGGGAAACATACCCACTAGTACCGACCTAGCTAAGTGGTACCTTACGAGTACACTGTGATCGTGACATGCTCATCGTTCATAGATGTCTGGCTTCTTATCCGACTGCGTTACACCATGACTCGGGGTCTACGCCTGTCTCCCTCCATGCCATCACGCTTAATTGACACATACGAAAAAGGGAGATTGGCACGCCCTCCGTGATTCAGGCACTTCCTTCCTAAGATTTCACCGAAGCATGGCTTCCACACCTTTGCCCGAGGGCATCTTCTCTTATCTCGACACCGACCTCTACAAGCTGACGATGCAATGCGCAATTTTCAAATTCTTTTCCAAGGTACACGTCGAGTACAAGTTCACTAACCGCACACCACACATGCGCTTGGACAAGAAAGCTTTCGCATGGCTCCAAGAACAAATCGCTCGCCTTGAGAACATCGCCTTGTCCGACGACGAATACCAGTTTCTCAAGGAGGAGTGTAAATTCCTTACTGAAGATTACCTGTCCTTCCTCAAGAACTTCCGTTTGCGACCGAAAGAGCATCTCAAGGTCGCTTTCACGCCTGTGGATGATACTGAGTATGGCGACCTGGATATACATACAGAAGGATTATGGTTGGATACAATACTTTACGAGATACCTTTGCTTGCTTTGACTAGCGAGGCATATTTCAAGTTCTGCGACAAGGACTGGGATCATCAAGGTCAGGAGGAGAAGGCTTACAACAAGGGCAAGACTTTGTTCAAAGCTGGTTGTCTAGTGTCGGAATTTGGTTCGAGGAGAAGGAGGGATCAACACACTCAAAATCTCGTTGTCGAAGGCTTGGTCAAGGCATCCGAAGACGCACAGAAGGAGGGACACTCTGGTAAGTTGACCGGCACCAGCAATGTGTACTTCGCCAAGAAATACGGCATCCCTCCTGTCGGCACGGTTGCGCACGAATGGTATATGGGGATCGCAGCATTGACAGATGATTATGAGGATGCGAATGAACTCGGTCTGCGCTATTGGCACAGCTGCTTTGGTCAAGGTGTCCTTGGAATTGCTCTCACAGACACGTTTGGCACACCTGCGTTCTTCGAAGCTTTCAAAAAGCGTGTACCGCTTGCTGACAAGCTGCCTCGTGACTCGGACGTTTTGGAGCTGATCCGGACTGAGTCGAGAGGTGACCGAACCTACGCTGAAGTCTTCACAGGGGTTCGACAAGATTCTGGTGATCCGAAAGAATATGTCAAACTTGCCGGCGACTTCTACAAGTCGCAAGGCATCACAGGCAAGACAATCGTTTTCTCTGACTCACTGAACACGGAGCGATGCATCGAGTACAAGGGTGTCGCTGAGGCGCATGGGCTCAAGCCGTCCTTCGGAGTTGGTACCTTCTTCACCAATGACTTTATGCACAAGTCGGACGGCACAACCAAGTCAAAGCCTCTGAACATTGTCATCAAGATCTCGAAAGCAGGTGGCCGACCGGCGGTGAAGATATCAGATGACATTGGCAAGAACACAGGCGAGTCTGAAACGGTCCAAAGTGTCAAAGCCCGCCTTGGATACTCTGAGCACCGATGGTTCGGAGTGGAGGAAAATAATCGATGGTAGGCCCAATGATTCTGCAGAGAGATCGAAAAGGATAATGGACGAGTTTGGAGCTCGTCCATTGACAGCTGGATGTAGCCTAAGTTAGGATATGTGGCATCATACAGTGCTTCTCGCAAAGACAAGTGGACGGCCAGGGAGAAAGCTGGTTTTACTTGTATCACACGGTGTCTCGGTCGAGCATAATTTTGTTGCCTGCAAAGACAGAAGGACGCTGAAGTCTCGATCATAAAGAAAGGTGTTCACCGTTCCTGGCAACGCGACACCCTGCATGCGAGCATGGACAAGAAGGTAGCGAATGTTGTACCCATACACGTTCGCCCGTGCTTTCTGAACAATCCTTCTTCAAATCGACTGTGTGATTCTTGTGTAGTAACACCGGTGACCATCAGGTCAGAAAATAGTCGACAGAGCGCCGCCGCGCTTCGAATGATAGCCGATTGGAGCTAGTGTGTCGGAGAAATAAGATTGACGGAGCGTGATGGTGTGGCATGGGATGGGTTGGCGACCGGGAGAGGCGGAAGGGACACCAGAGGACAAGAACTTACTCATAACATACACATGTAGAAGTCGACAAGCGTGGCTGAGTAAGACTGCAAGTGAGCCAAAGAAGCTACAACTTACTGTAGTATGGTATCGCTTCAGATTGCAGCTTGTCCTACTTGAAGCCGGGTGTCTGCGCCCAGCAGCGGCGTCAGTGCCCATTTGGCGAGTCGCTGGCCATTGGCACTGCACCCCTGAGACTCCTGAGCCTCAAGCTGAAGCCTGCGAGGATCATGATCGGTCTTTAAAATAGAGTATTCGTAGTCTCTGGCAGATGCCTGACCACCTGCAGTCGTGAGTCGTGACCATTGCTTCACGCCTAAGTTAGCCGACCCACGGTCTGGGCTGAGCCCTTCCCTCCTGCGTCCGCGCCTTCCCACCGTGGCACGTTAAGCTTCCCAACTGCTCAGCCTCGCATTTCATGCGCAACACTTCACTTCGCGCCCATCATTAGTTGCTGACACATCCAGTAGTGATCGAATTCTTCAATCTCACATTAATTCTCCTTTACTCGTCCTATTTCTTCGCCCGCATCGTCGAATCGTCAACTCTACACGGGAGGCCTCGACGGTTTCAAAACATTACTTCTGCTCACTGGAACATTACTTTTGTTACAGCCACTCTCACAGCTTCATTTCCTTCCTAATCAGCAACCAAAATCCAGCGCAATGAGCGTGAGTTCATCCTTTTCAATTAAAAGCTGGTGCACGTATTCCGCACACACTTCTGAATAATTGCCACGGCCTCCTGCGCGATCTTCCGTTCCCGTCAGCAAGCATCTGCTAACCACGAAAACAGTACAATAACTATGGCGCCCAGGGCGGGCAGCAAGGCTACGGCTCATACAACCCCTACTCCGAACAGAGCAACCCTTACGCGCAGGAACAAAGTAACCCATATCCACGGGGCGGGCAGCAACCATACAACGACCGGCCAGTACTACAAGAACAAGGTAGCAGCTATTATGCTCAGGATGAGGAGCTAGGTGGCGCGGGACGATACGGTGTGTACTGAGCACAGACACGCATGCCCCAGCAGAAGTCTAACTATGTTAGAAATGACGAACATGAATGGCGCCAACAACCCAAACCGTATCTTGAACGACTGTCGAAGTGTCGATCAAGGCATTGATGAGATCGAAAATGACTTGCGACGTCTGAAGAGTATTCAGCAACGCGCTCTGGACGATCCTAATGCCTCGTCTACCTCCCCCCTAGCTCGTGAAGTCGATATTACCACGCAAAACATCATGACGAAATATACTGGATTGGTACAGCGTGTGAGGAGGATTAAGCAAGACCCTGAATCTGGCAATCCGAGGAATGCACCCCAGGTTGGCAAGGTAGATCGCAGACTGAAGACTGCCATCAACCAGTTCCAGCAGCAGGAACGCGACCACCGTAAGGCCATGCAGGATCAGATCGCCAGACAATACCGCATTGTAAGACCTGATGCAAGCGATGCCGAAGTGCGCGAGGTTGTGGAGGACACCAGTAACCAACAAATCTTCAGTGATGCTGTAAGTTCTGCACACGAGGCTCCGTTGGCTCGGCCTAACAATGCTTTAGTTGATTAACACGAACCGCCGTGGTGAAGCACAATCTGTCATGCAAAGAGTTAAGGGACGACACGAAGCCATTCAGAAGATCGAGCAGGATATGATGATACTGGCGCAGCTGTTCCAGGATCTTGAGGCGCTAGTAGTCCAACAAGAGCCTGCTGTCGCGCAGATTGAGCAGAAAGGCGAGGAAGTGAATGATCACGTGGCCAAAGCAAATACAGAGCTTGATGGGGCTGTCAAGAAGGCTCGTTCAGCAAGAAAGAAGAAGTGGATGTGCCTCGGCATTGCTGGTAGGTTTCATACTTTGGGGAATCCCGTTCAATGGCTAATCAAACTACAGTTCTTATTGTCATCATCATCGTGGTCGTGGTGGTCGTGGTGGTCAAGGTCACGCAAAAGTAAGGGTGCCAGAGATCTGGCTGTTCCTATCGTGATTGACTTGGAATGCTCCAACGTTCGACATGCACAGATTCTTTGCTTCTTCGATTCTGTGGCAAAGGCTGCGTGCAGAGAGTTGGACTTCGCTCCACCAGCACATATTGCCGGGCTGTGTTTTGATAAACCGGTGTTACTCTGAGCGAGCCTGCCGGCGTCATTTACCTGGGTACTTTGTCCTATCTGTTCTGGAAAACCCCGTGTGTAGTACGCCTTGGATTGTACAGCACAGACATAATAATACGCATTTAGCGTCCATTTGAGATTTTGTGCTGGAAGCTTTCTCCTTTCTCTATTCTCGCAGCAGAAATTTAGATCGCCGCATCAATCATGTTACCCGTCTCTAGACCAGTGGTGCATTTCCAAGTCTCTTCATTTCTGTCTTTGGAATTCACTTTGCCCATTGCCTTCGGTTCCTGCTCAAGCTTCACCTTGGATAGATCTCCGAACGCCAAACGATCAGACACCAGGTTCCGTGCGTGTGCTTGCAGTATCTGCGTGATTCTCTTTCTGCCTTAGCCTTCCCTTGCCTTCTGCTTCTCTTCCTCTTCGGGCGTTTTGGTCCTCAACTGAAGGGCATGTATCCCACCCTGACGATCCATCTCTTCCTTCAGGAGACTATAGACGAGGCGATGACGTGCGGGCTGCATTTTCGAGGCAAAGGCCTCAGATACAATATTCACACTACCCAGGCTTAGCTCCGTGCTACCAGCTCTGGATGATCGAAGACCTACGCAAAGTGTGTCTCTGAAGACGTACTACCAGCCATGGCCCTGTGATGAGAATGAAGGTGTGAATCATTTCGAACCTCGAGAACAGTAGGGTGCAAGGAGTCGCTAAGCTGTTCGTGTTCAGTTGCTGCATTTCGACACGTCGGCTACTCTCAGGCCTACCTTGCGCCTAATGGTGTCTGCAATGGGACTGGTGGAAGTACTCGCCATCCTGACCAGAAGGCGATACGTCGGCGGTCTGACCAGCGACCTGCTCATTGAGATTGTGCAAAAGAGTTCTCTCACTTGTTCGTCAACCACGCGATTACCGACTTGACGGCGCCATGAACATACAGTTCGCGCGGACAGGTCGCCAAGCTTTCATTCCCTCGCCGACGAGGCCAACTCCGACTCTCCAGTGTCTCCACCCGCAGTTTTTTTCCGTACCTCGCGTGGTGGATCCCCCAATGCGGTCACTGATCTTCTTTGAGGAAAGTCGAGCTCAGTGCCGGCGATTCTAGGACAGATGCGACACCGGAGCCTTCTGGAGGCGTTGGCCCTTTACTATGCAACCTCGCAATTTCCAATCCTGCCTGAGACGGTACATATCCAGAGCGAGCCCTCTCTCCTGCCGTAGCACGCGAGCACACATCTCAAGACCACTTTTTCGCGTTCAGACGCACATCTTACTTCGAATGGCGTCTACGCTACCGTCTCTGCCGATCTTCAGGAACATAGCAAAACATGACCCGCAAAGTCCTGCCATAATACACAGCGTGTCGGAACGGAGATTCTGCTATGGTAGTTTGCTTCACGATGTGGCCGCGGCAAAGGACAACTTGTCCGAGCTTGTGGATGGCAGGTCTCTGGAGGGAGAGCGTATAGCGTTTCTGGCCGAAAATGGCTACGACTATGTAGGTGCGAAAACGCGGTACCAGCGTGTAAGATTCTTGCTAAAGAGGATTTAAAGTAACGTTCCTGTCCATACTCGCGCATGATGCTATAGCACTTCCCTTAGCGCACAGTCACCCGGATTCTGAGCTCCGATACATTCTCGAAAATAGCGAAGCACTGTTACTCCTCTGCACGGAGAAATTCGAAGACAAGGCGCAAGACGTCGTCAAAGAGGGCATCGCGCACAACATAAGGCTTGAAGTCCTGAGGAAAATCGAGTCGGGCGCAACATCTGCGGAGAACGTCAAGTTCAGTGAGACGAAGGCAGAGCATGGCGGCTTTATGCTGTACACTTCCGGCACCACAAACAGGCCGGTATGAGCGCATATGACACATCAATTAAGCGGAAGTTTTGAACACTGACACGTGTGTAGAAAGGTGTTGTCCTATCGTCTCCAGTCCTGACAGCGCAGGCTCAGTCTCTTATCGAAGCATGGCACTACACGGCTGATGATTGTCTCCTGCATGTCCTACCTTTGCATCACATACACGGTACAATTAACGCTCTCTTTACACCTCTTATGGCAGGAGCAACGATTGAGTTTGCCTTTCCTTTCAACGCCGACGTAGTGTGGAAGCGGCTTGCCGCACCTTTCACGGACCAAACACCACAGCGGAAGCAGAGTCCTATCACGTTCCTCACCGTGGTTCCTACCATCTATAACAGACTTCTAGGTTCGTTCCCGAACCTTGATGAGAAAACCCAGAAGGCTGCTAGGATGGGTATTTCTCCGCAAAATCTGCGGCTGAATATATCAGGATCAGCAGCTTTGCCTACCCCGACCAAGGCTGCCTGGTCGAAGCTCAGCAATGGGAACGTTCTCTTGGAACGCTATGGCATGACAGAGGTGGGAATGGCATTGTCGTGTGGTCTTGACTTCGCCGACCGAGTTGATGGCAGCGTTGGCTGGCCTCTGCCGTCTGTTCAGGTACGCCTGGTGGATACGGAAAGTGGAGAAGTGATCGAACCAGGTCAAGAGCACTCCGCAGATGGCAAAGAGCGAGAAGGGGAGATCCAGCTCCGGGGACCCACTATCTGTTCCGAGTACTTCCGAAACCCCGAAGCAACCGCGAAGGAATTCGTGGAGGGCGACGATGGCAACGGGAGATGGTTCAAGACTGGTGACATTGGTACGCGATACAATGTCGACGGCGCTGGCAAGAGTGACCAGGAATGGGCAAAAGGTCCCCTGTATTTCATCAAAGGACGGAAAAGCGTTGACATCATCAAAACCGGCGGCGAAAAGGTTTCAGCATTAGAGATTGAGCGCGAGCTCCTCTCGCTGCCAGAGATTGCCGAGGCAGCCGTGGTTGGGCTACCCTCGGAGCAATGGGGCCAGAAGGTTGCTGCTGTGATCGTCCTAACCTCTGACGGCATGACTGCTGGGAAGGGCGGCAAGGCATGGGGTGCCATGGACATGAGGCGTGCGTTGAGAGACAGGCTCGCCAACTACAAGATACCGCAGGATCTCAAGGTCGTGGACAGTATTCCCAAAAACGCCATGGGGAAAAGTAAGTTCACATTCCTTGACTGACGAGATCCAATGCTAACATCCACCACAGTCAACAAAAAGACACTTGTAAAGGATGTGTTTTCACCCGCTGTTTGAACGGGGAAATCTCATCGTCCTTATAACTGTAATTAGAGCTTACCGAACCATGTCTGCCTTTAACCACGTACTTTGACTTCAACTCGCCATTGCTCTTCTTAACCCGTCTGTTATTCCTCCTGCCTCTCACAAGCGGAACTATATTTCTAGCACGTACCCACCCACGTTCCGTTGTCTTTTCACCTGCATCCATCCTCGGGTAGACC
>Ga0210040_10009815_pt1 | contig 11075 bp, 10 predicted proteins | sample CryGeyCG12114_NA_FD_185462 | JGI IMG/M metagenome (GOLD analysis project Ga0210040, IMG submission 185462) | Groundwater microbial communities from aquifer - Crystal Geyser CG19_WC_8/21/14_NA (SPAdes) (version 2) | ecosystem: Environmental > Aquatic > Deep subsurface > Groundwater | place: USA... | reverse complement strand
GCGGGCCGGTCCCGGTGCTCGCCGCACGTCCGGTGCACACCGTCAGGCGTCGAGGGGATGCTGGGGGGCTGCTCGCGCTCGCCGCTACTTGGGTGAGATGCCCCCTCAGCTGTAGTAGGTGGAGTTACGGAGGTGGGAAGGGGTCCGGTAATAGCCGGACCCTCTCCCGGACCCTGTCCCGGACCCTGACTGTTCATAGGGTCCGGGACACCGGACCCATTCTCGACCGAATCCGATGGGTCCGGCACAGCGGACCCATCATCAGCATCAGCAGCCGGTCGCGCCTCGTAGCCGCGTAGGGGAGCGTGCTCGGCGCAGCAGCCGTGCGGGAACACCACGTACTCAGCCCGCCGGCCTTTCTGCCCGTATGCCTGCCGCACCAGGTAGCCCTTGGTGATCAGCTCAGCGATCACCTCAAGGGCGCGGGACTTACCCAGCCCGGACCACTGGCGGACGGCGTCGAGGCCGGGGTGGCCCACCCGGTCGTCCTTGTTCGCCGAGTCGGCCATGCACATCAGGACCAGCTTGGTGCTCGGCTGCAGGTCGGTCAGCGCCGCCTGCTCGAGGTAGTGGATCGCCACGGGTCAGCTCTCGACCATCGCGGCGGCGCGCATCAGTTCAAGGAGCCGCGCCTCGGACGGGGTGACTTTGCTGTGTAGCGGTCTCATCTCCTCGGTGAGCCGCTGCTCGAGGATCCGGGCAGCCAGCTCGTCGGCGACCGGGTGGAGCTCGATGTCGGCGACCTCGGGCCACCATGGCTGACTGCGCCAGTGCGACCGGATCCGACTGCGCGGGGCGCGCGTCTGCCCGACGTAGAGCGCCTGGCCGACGCCATCGACCAAGACGTAGACGACGTACCCGCGGACGGGCAGCCGGCGGCGCCAGCGGTCGAACTCCCCGGGCTCTGGGTTGCGCGGCGGGGCGAGGTCGGTGATCGGGGACGGCTCGATGAGCCCCCGCTCCTCGGCGACCCGCACCAGCCAGCGGAACGCGCTGCCGAGCGGGTCGTCGGGGTCGCCGCCGATCCAAGGGTGGGCGACGGTGACGGCGTCGAGCAGCCCACCGGCGAGCTGCTCGACCAGGGTGCGGTGCTGCGCGGCGCGCTCGAGGTCGGCTGCGTTGCAGCCCTGCCCGCAGGAGCAGGCTGGTGATCCGCCGCAGCGTGTTGGTGTGTTGGTGGTGCTCATGGTCCTGTTCCCCCCAGGAACGGTCGTGCAGGTGGTCAGCGGAGCCCGTGGTGCGACGCCAGGAGGCGCTGGGCGGCGTGGGCGCGGTCGGCGTCGGCCGGGGTGACCCCGGTGCGCTGTACGCAGGCCCACGCGTACTCGTAGGTGAGGCGGTCGGTGATGACCCGGTCGACGTCGTCGCCGTCGAGCTTCGGGGTGCGCGCCAGCAGGATGAGCAGGCCGGCGGCGTCCTCGAGGGTGAGCTCGACGGGCTTGGGCTGCGGCTCCTGCAGGCAGCCGGCAGCACCAAGCACCTTGGCCATCTCGACCATGGCCTCGGTGGCCAGCACGTCGGTCGTCGCGTCACCGGCAGCAGCGCGCACGGCTGCCGCCGCCCTGCCCGCGTCGAACGCGCGGGCCAGGACGGCGGGCAGCACTGGGGTGGGTTCGGTCACGACGCCTGTTCCAACTCCTCCACCTGGTCGGCGAGGGCTGCGGCCTGCGCAGCGGCCTCGGCGGCGGCCTTCTCGGCTGCCTTCTTCGCCTTGGCCTCGGCGGCGATGGTCGCCTTCCGCTTCCGGCGCCACGTGATGTGCGTGGTCGTGGCCACCTCGACCTCGGGTAGCTCACCGGGCCGGACGGCGTCGGGCAGGTGGAACAGGCCACCGACCTTGCCCGCCCAGTCCTCCCACCGCTTGCGGCTGTTCTTGCCCGGCACCGGCTCGTAGTTGCCGTAGGGGCGCAGCTCGAGGTCGCCGTCCAGCAGCGCCTTGAGCTCGTCCTCCCGCTTCCCCGCAGCGGTCTTGGCCTCGCGGGTGAGCACGAGCTCCTCGGCGATCGCGGCGATGTACTCGTCCTCGGGGTCCTTGGGCACCAGCGTGAGGAACTCGGGGGACACCCCGCGCTTCTCGGCCTGCGGGATGTTCCAGCAGTTCGACCTGGCGAAACAATTACGGCACAAACCTGACGTCGAGGGTCCGGCCTCGTCCCGCGGGGGCACCATGCCGATCTCGAGGCTGATGGCCAGGGCCTGCAGCTTGCGCAGCGCGGCCTCGGCGCGCTCGGCGCTGTACGGCTCGATGAACCGCTCGGACTTCCCGTCGGCGCGCTCGATGACGAGGATCTCCACCTCGTCCACCGGGTAGCCCAGCGCGATCAGGCACATGGCGTACAGGTGGTCCTGGTCCCACCACTTGTCGTCCGCGCCGTCCTGCCCGGTCTTGTCCCAGCGCCACGACCCGGCGGTCTTGATGCTGGTGAGCCGCCCGGTGATGGGGTCGTACTCGTCGTAGCGGTACGGGCGCTCGTTGCCGGGCAGGTAGACCTCGTTGCCGCGCTTGTCCCCGTACAGCCGCCACGGGTAGAGCACCGCGCGGCGGCGCATGAACTCCTCGTGGATCAGCCCGCCCATGAACGCCGCGCCCATGTTGGTGATGTCGGAGACGAAGTCCTCGGGCGGGGTCTCGCGGTAGTAGACCGACCGGCGGCACGCGCCGACGTCCGACGGTCGGACGCTGATGGTGGTCTTGCGCTTCATCCGCGCGCGGCTGCGGCGGCTGAACTCGCGCAGGTCGCCGTGGAAGGTGGCCTCGGCACCGGCGGCGGCGCGCACCGCGAGCCGCATGATCTCGTTCGGGCGGTACCTCTTGCAGTTCGTCGCCGGGCACGCGCCGGCCTTGGCCTTGCCGAGGTGCTCGGCGCGGTCGGCGCCGCAGACGCACGGGATGGCGTCGGGGGCGGGCAGGTTGCCGGCGAGGTAGAGCTCGCGGGCAGCGGTCAGGGTCGCGTCCATCGGGTTCCTCCTGTGTGTGGTGCCCCGCCCCCGGAGTCGCTGTCCCCGGGGGCGGGGCGTGAGGTCGATCCTCGGGACGCTACGCCAGCACGTAACCGCGCAGCGTCACCGTGGTGCTGCCCCGGCGTGGCGGCCGGGGATCGTGCAGGTCAGGCCGAGGCACCGGCCATCAGGTCGAGGCCAAGCAGCCAGTCGGTCGGGCCGCACTGGTCGTCCCGCACCTGCTCGTAGGCGTCGGCGCGCGCCTGCCCGCCGTTGGTCTCCTCGCGGATCCGGTCGACGACCATCGGGCGCAGGCTGGCCACCAGCGGCTGCAGCTCCTCGGCGGTGAAGTCCTTGAGGTTCTTCCGCGCCTTGGCCACCCACAGCCGCCCGAGGGCGTTCGCCGAGGACCCGGTGACCTCGGCCATCAGGTCCAGCTCGTCGAGCAGCCAGCTCTTCCGCTGCTCCGGGGTGCCGGTCGGGACGATCACGGTCGGCTCGCTGGGCTGCTCCCCGGCGCTGGGCGCGCCCTTGGCCATGGCCTCGCTGATGATTGCGCCGAGCTGCTGGGGACGCCGGTCGGCGGAGTCCCCGTCGACCTCCCCGTCGATGACGCTGGGGGAGTCGGGGAACGACGGTGCCCGCAGCACCGACTCGACGCTGTTGGCCTCCCCGAGCGCGGCGTGCTCCGCGGCCGGCACGTTGGCCGGCCGCTTGGACGCCCGCATCGACTCGACGAACTTCCGCCGCTCCCGCGCCTGCTCCGAGGCCACCCGGCGGCGCTCCACGGCGTCGGCCTGGTGCATCTCCTCGTGCAGGTACATCCCGCTCATCCCCGCCGGGAACGCCCGGCGCAGGCACAGCGCCAACGCGCAGTTGGACACCACCACGTTGTTGACCACGAACGTGTGCGTGCCCTCGACCTCGATGTCGTAGCGCCGCTCAGCGTTGGCCCGCGTGATCGCCTCAGCGCGCAGCACCGGAACGAACACGAACCCGGCCGCCGAACCCTGCTCGACCGGCCCGGCCACCCACCGCTTATGGACCCCGTCCCGCTGCAGGTAGGGCGAGAGGATGCTCAGCAGCCGCTGCGTGTCCTTCACTCCGATCACCAGGTACGGGTTCTTCTCCCGGCGCAGCACCTTGGCGGCAATGCCGTGGCGGGCGGCGAACCACTGCACGGCGGCGTCGGCGAACTCGGTGCCGAACCCGCAGCAGTGCAACGCCGAGCTGACGCGCTCGGTCGACCCGTTGGACGCCTTGATCGCACCGTCGTCCATGAACCACACTGCGAGGCCGAGGTCGTCGAGCCCGTCCAACCACTCGTCCGGCTTCTGCTCTCGGTAGGGGTGCAGCGCAGCCACCGCGCGGGTGCGCATCCGGGCCACCGGATGCCTACCACCGGCGCCGTCCGTGGCGGTCCCGGTGGTCACCTGCGCCCCGAGGTTGACCAGGTTGGCGGCTTTCCAACGCAGGTAGTCCTCCTGCGCGGTGGAGTGAGACTCGGCGTAATGCGGCTGAGCCGAGGGTCGGCGTCGTCCGGCGAGGGTGCCGTCGCCGAGCAGTCCCCCGCGGATGATCTGGTCCTGTGCCGCACTGAGCGTCGGGCTGGTCACCGCGACCAGGTCCCCGGCGACGAGGTCCCCGGCGTCCTTCCAACCAGCCGGAGTCCACATGGGGTGGTCCGGGGTCAACCGCAACGGCTTGTTCCCCTTCGACCCGTTCGGGGTCCACAGCCGCACCCACTCCCGGGTCGGGGCGTTGCGCCAGTAGTTGACCACCGGCTGCCAGCACTCCTCACCGGTCTCCAAGTCCATGCTGCGCACCTTCACCGGCAGTCGGCCATCGACGATCTCGGCGATCGTCAGGCTGCCTCGGTCGGTCTGGATCCGGGTGCGACCGGGCAGGCACTTGGCGAGCATGTGCGGCGCGCCCTTGGCCCACATGTCGGTCAGGGCCTGCTCAGGCTTGCCGTCCGCCCCGATCTTGACGATCTTCTTCGGGTTGCCGTCCGGCCACCGCGCCCCGCTCGGGTCCGGCACCTTGAGGTCGACCCACGGCGCGTACATCTCCCAGTCGGCGACGGCCTCCATCTCCCGCTCGACGCCCATCTCGTCGTAGTAGGAGACGATGGCCTTCGCCGCGCCGGGGTTGCCCTGACTGACCGGCCACTTGGCCCACCAGCGCGGCTCCATGACCCCGTCCACCTCGCGGAAGTCGCGGGCGACGTCGTCGCCCGGCCCGGTCCACAGCAGCTTCTTCACGCCGATGTACCGGCCGGTCGCCCCGGCGATCTTGAGGTAGCCGTCGATGGCCACCTGCATCGTCCACTTCTTGCTGCCCTGCTTGCCCCGGCCGATGAGGTAGGCCTCGCGGGCGTAGGGGTCGAGGTCACGGACCTGACACATGTGCAGGAACGGGCGGATGTGCACCCCGACGTCGGGGTCCTTGCTGGTGTCGATGCCGATGGCGGCGAGGGCAGCGGCCTGTCGGCTGTCGAGGTCGCGCTGGTTCGGGTCGAAGCCCAGCGCGCCACGGGGACGGACGGCGACGGCCTTGGTCGACTCCTCGGCGACGACGTCGGCCGGGGACTTGGCCCCTGCCGGCTCCACCTCGGGGGCGTCCTGCTCGCCCTCGGGAGGCGGCTCGGCCGCGCCCTCGGGCTCGGGCTCGGCGGCGGGCGCCGGGTCCTCGAGGACGCCCTCGACGGGCTGGCCCTCGATCTGGTCGGCCGGCGGATCCGCGGGGACGTCGGGGGTGGTGCTGGGGGCAGCCTTCTGACGGCTGCGCGCGGGTGCGCTCATGATGGTTCCTCCTGTCAGACCGCGGCCGGTCGCTCACCGACCGTGGTCAGCCGGGAACGTACCACCCCTTACTGTCCTTCGGGGGTGCGACAGTCCAGAAACGTCGGCGGGGATCACCCTTGTCGGGTGCTCAGCGGTTAGCGACTCCCGCACGTCCCCGGCCGAGTGGCCGGGGATCGTTCGCACCCGGGGTGATCCCCGGACGAGTCGCGCCCACAGGAGGAACCATTCACCCCCGGAGCGAGTAGCTCTACGGGCGGTGGATCCAAAGCGCGACCTGTCACAGACTGTACCGGCCGGCGGCGACGGAGAGCCACCCCCGGCGGCCGACGGTCAGCGGACCAGGGCGCGGCGTGACGCTCCGCGCTGGCCCGCTCGCACGGTCAGTGGTCGGCGATGCCGTCCCCGTCGGCGTCGATGTGGTCGCCGTCGCCGTCCCGGTCGATGACGTCGAGGACGACGGCCCGGTTGCGCCGCAGCCACGCCGCGGCACCGCCGGCGGCGAGCACGAGCGCGCCGGCTGTCTCCGGGGTGAGGTCGACCCCGGCGAGGCCGGCGACCCACACCAGGATCAGGGCACCGGCTCCGGTGCCGACGCCGGCCACCCACTTCTGCGTGGGCGCGGCGGTGGGCTGGTCGACCGGGGTGGTCGTGGTCTCGTCCATGGGAGCTCCTCAGGCGGGGTGGTCGGGGTGCCGGCCGGTGCCGGGGAACAGGTCGCAGTACCAGGCCTCGTCGACCGGCCGGTCCTCGGCGAGCTCGGCGACGGGGTAGCAGGTGTTGCGCACCAGCTCGTGGAACCAGACGGCGCCGTAGGCCACGATCGGGGTCCAGACGAGCAGGCCGACGGCGACGACGGCGATGACCGTGCGCAGCAGCCGGCGGGTCTCGGCGACCTCGTCGGTGGCCTTCTCGGCGATGTCGGCGGCGGCGTCGGCGAGCTTCTCCTGCAGGTTGCGGGAGGCCCGCTCCTCGGCGAACAGCTCGTCGATGCCGTCGAGCCGGCCCAGCAGGGCCTGCACGTCGGCGAGCCGGCGGTCGTCCTCGTCGGGCATCACTCACCGCCCTGCTGCGGGTCGAGGTGCTGCATGGGCGTGATGCGGGCGATGACCGACTGGTCCTCCCCACCGACCGGCTCGGCGTCCTCGCCGGGGTACCAGTTGGAGTTGAGCAGGCCCGGCGCCCGGTCGCGGATGTCGCGGACCTCCCGGATGGGGATGAGCACCTGGCCCCGCGGGGTGCGGTTGCCGAGCTGCCAGTCCCGCAGGGTGATCTGCAGGTCCCGTACCTGCCGGTCCAGCAGCCGGTTCTCGGCCTTGACGTCGGCGATGTCGCGGGAGTGCTGGTCCTTCATCTCCCGGATCATCTGCTCGTAGGAGTCGATGCGGTCACGCATCTCCCGCAGCAGCACGTCGAGCACCGAGCGGTTCGCGTCGGCCTCGACGACCGACAGCTCCTTGGCGGTGGTGCGGCGCTCGGCGTCGCGGGCGTCGGACCGGTCGTCGCGGCGCTTGACGACGTAGCGGAGCAGCTCGGCCGCGCCCAGGCCGGTGAGCACGGCGCCGACGAGGGCGACGACCACCTCCGCGCTCACGGCGCGTACCGCCGGGCGTCGCGCTTGAGCTGGTGCTGCCACATCAGCAGGTGCCAGAACGCGAAGCCGTGCACCCCGACGGCGAGGCCGTAGGCGATGGTGCCGATCTGGCCGGCGTTGTCGATGGTCAGGGCGATGCCGAACGCCAGCCACGTCACCAGCGCCACCCAGGTGACGACCTGCACGAACCGGGGCCAGCCGTCGGTGACCAGTGAGGTGGCCATGATCGCGCCGTAGACCAGCAGCCCCAGCCCCAGCCCGACGTCGCCGAAGAACATGGCGTTGGCGATTCGGTAGGAGGGGTTGACTCCGAGGATGTCGTCGGGCATCAGCAGCCGGACCGCGACCGCGAGGTCGAAGGCGACCGCGAGGATCCGCGCCGAGCTCGCCCTCGGGTAGCGGTGCGGCTCGCTCCCGACGGTCTTGATCACTGGACGCGGCTCGGCGTCCCCACCCAGTTCTGTCACGCGGCGCAGGGTAGGAACCCCGCAGGCCTAACGTCGCGGGGTCGTTCCGCCTCCGCTTGTGACGTTGACGAGCTCGGTGCGCAGGCTCGCGTTCTCGGCGGCGAGTTGCGCCTTCTCCTGCTCGAGGTCACCGATGACGGTGTGCGCGACGGCCAGGTCGTGGCTGATCTCCGCGATCTGCGAGGCGAGGTTGCGGGCGACCTTGGTGCCGTCGATGCGCCGCTCACCGGGCGCGAGGGGTGCTGTGCCGGTGGCCGGCGCAGCCTCGGGGGCCGGCGGCGGGTCGGCGGCGGGCGTGCTCGCCGCAGCCGGCGCGGTGGTCTGGTCAGGCATCGTGCTCCTTCGTCCGTTCGGTGTACCCGCGGATGATCGACGGGCTGAGCAGCTTGTGCACGCAGCCACGGATGGACTCGCCGTCCGGGCCGGTGCGGTCCCGGCAGAAATGCAGCACCCGGGGGGCGCCGCGCTCGGCGGGGTCGAGGTCGGACACGACGGCGGCGGCGGTGACGCTGCCGTTGCCGACGTCGACCCGGCAGCGGTCGCACTCGTAGGTGCCGGCGGGGGTCTGGCTCATCGCTTGCCTCCGGTGAGAGCGGCCACGGTGTCCCGCAGCTCGCGCAGTTCGCGCCCCTGATCCTCGACCAGGTCCGCGAGGTGCCCTGTTGCGCCCCAAGTGACGGCGGCCATCTGGTACAGGTCGATGGCCTGGGAGCCGTCGGACCCCTCGCCGTCGGCGCGCACCCGCTGGGGAGCGTCCTGGGCGATGAGACCGACCTCAAGCGGACCGTGGGACTTCGCGGCCTGCCTGATCTTCCTCGGGGCGTCCTTGGACGGGGCCGGGAGCCGCCGGCGGTAGGAAGACACGCGGGTGGAGCGCACGTCGGCAAGGAGCTCGGCGCCGTCCACCTCGGCGGTGTCGGACTTGTACCGGCCGTCGGACTGCACCACGAACCCCTGCGCCCAGTGGGCCATCCACCCGTCATCTCCTGCCCACCGGCACTCGACGCGCTGGGCGTCAGTGCCGGTGGTGAAAAACTTGAGCATCGCCCCGTAATACTGGCCGTTGTAGAACCGAAGCCGCGAGCTGTTGTTGTTGTCGCCGGCGAGCACGTTCATCTCTCCGCTGCCGCCGGGACGGAAGTCGATCCGGTCGTTCTTGACCTCGAAGCGGGTGGCTTGGCCGGTGCCGTCGTAGACGTAGAAGGTGCCGCCGTCGTGGGTGTAGATCGTGGTGCCCTTGCGGTCGATGTAGAGCTTGTTCCGCTGGTTGTCCACCAAGTTCGAGTCACCCATGATCACCGTGAAGGTGTCCCGGAAGATGTTGCCGACCTTCCATCCCCACGTCGTCGTGCCGTTGTCGCTGCGCCCGAGGAACAGCGATTGGGTGCCGCCGCGCATCTCCAAAGCCTCGATGGCCTCTGAACCCCAACTCACCGACCGCACCCACTGCTGGTTGCCGTTCGGGCTGGTGAACAGCACCCGGCCGTTGTCCCCGCTGGTGCCGATCTCGATGCGCCGGCCGGTGAGCGCGGTCCGGTAGGTGCCGGTGATCAGGGCGCCGTTGTTGTCGATGGCGACGGTGAGGTTGTTGCCGGCGTCCCAGCGGAAGATGCCGAGGGAGTTCATCTCGGTCACCGCGACGCCCTTGCCGCGGTCACCGGTGGCGATCCGGCCACCCATGATCACGTTGGCGGTCATGGTGCCGGCCTCGAGCTTGCCGACCTGCAGGGTGCCGACTCGGCCGCTGTTGAGGTCCAACTCCTTGATCTTGGCCGTGGTGACGGTCAGGTCCGCGAGCTTGGACTCCCCGACGGCGCCGTCGAAGATGTCGTCGGAGAGGAGTTGCCCGGACTTCCCCGACGCCTCAGCCGAGGCGGCCGACCGGTTGCCGGTGGTGTCGACCCCGACGAGCCGCACGTAGCGCAGCGCCTCGTAGGGGGTGTCGAGGTACAGGTAGCCGGGTGCGTACAGGGTGCCGGCGAGAGTCCCGCCGTCGGCCAAGGGCCGCGGATCGGGGGTGAAGTTGCTCAGCGGGGAGACATGCACCTCGACGTAGTGCAGGTCGGCCGGCCGGGCGCTGCCGAGGAACTCTCCGTCCCACAAGGCGCGCAGCAGCCCCACCCAGTTGCTGACCGTCGGGGTGCTGGGCGTGGCCGGCGGGGTCTCATCGACCCCGGCCACGATCCGCACCCACTCCGACCAGTCGGAGTAGTTCTCCCACCGGTCGTAGGCGGCGATGCGGGCCTCGAGGAACGTGCCCGGCACCACCGGCGCCCATGAGGCCAGCGTCTGCCCGGCCCCAGCGTCCACCTGGTAGACGGCGCTGCTGATCTCGGGCTGGCGCCACTGCAGCGTGTAGCCGCGCAGCTCACCGACCGGGGTGCCATCGACGTCGGTGGTGACCGCCAGCCACGTCGCGGTCGCCTGCGCGCCCTGCGTGCCGCTGACCGGGTCCTCGTAGGGCGCGGACACCAGCGCCAAGCCCTCGACGGCGCTGGGCGGCTTCTCGTCCCCCAGCGGGGGCAGCGGCACCCGCTCGTTCGCGCTGGACCCGTTGAGGATCGCGTCGATGCGCCGCTCGTTGCGGACGTCGCGGTCGACCCACAGGTCGGCGAGCTCGACGGACACCAGCGGCTCGTCGCCGTACTGCCAGGCGATGGACTGCACGCGCATCGGCTCAAGTTGCGTGGGGGACAGGCGCCGCTGGTCGTAGCGGATGTACCCGCCGGGCCGGGGCAGGCCGGGGAAGTCCGCCGGCAGCGACGCCGGCTCGAGGGCGAGGGTGAAGGACTCACTCGCCGCCGTGCGCCGCTGCAGGGACACCTGCGTGGCGGCGGTGAGGGTGCCGACGTCGGTGATGGTGCCGCGGGCGTCGTAGCCCTCCCGCCGGCCGTACAGGGCGAGCGCCGTGGGGTCGGTGACCTCGATGACCGCGCCCTCGTTGCCGACGGCGAGGATCGCGCTGCGCACGCCGGCGCGGGTGCGCTTGCGGGGGGCCTGCGTGACGCCCTGCCCCAAGCGCAGCACCACCTCGGGGTGGTCCTTGGCGAGTTCGGTGTCCGGGACGTAGAGGCGCAGCTCCATGCCGCGCATCTCCCAGTCGACCCACTGGTCCTCGGCCATGCCCTGCAGCACCTTGAGCAGGGTCGTGCCGGCGTCGAACACCTTGGCGAAGTTCGACGGCCACGGCCGCCCGGCCGAGTCGGCGTTGTCGGTGAACGTCCACGTGACCTTGCTGATCGGCCCGCCGCCGTCACGGGTCGCGCGGGC
>Ga0210040_10009814_pt1 | contig 11075 bp, 5 predicted proteins | sample CryGeyCG12114_NA_FD_185462 | JGI IMG/M metagenome (GOLD analysis project Ga0210040, IMG submission 185462) | Groundwater microbial communities from aquifer - Crystal Geyser CG19_WC_8/21/14_NA (SPAdes) (version 2) | ecosystem: Environmental > Aquatic > Deep subsurface > Groundwater | place: USA... | reverse complement strand
ACTGCAGCGCATAACCAAGTTTACTGCAGCGCATAACCAAGTTTACCGCAGCGCATTGTTAAGTTTTGCGTGCATCGCACAACTAGCAAACAGTCGCGCGTAGCGCGACTGTCTTTGCTAGTATATAATATAATACAAACATACATAGACAACAAAGAAGAAGTAAGAGCAGGAACTTTTCCTGGTGGTTTCTAGCTGCTCAGAACTTTTGACAATTTTAATGAGTTAGAGAAATCGAGGGATTCTAATTTCTATCATATTCTGTTCAAAGGTTCAAACACTAATTTCAACATTTAGCTGCGAAATAAATACAAATTCAGAAAATCTACACATTTAGACTCACACTTCAAATACATATCTTATGCAGAATTGTCACAATATAGTAACATCGTGAAATGTTCGAACGTTGACGTGAACTTATTCCTCTACTCACAAATCCCGAATCCCCACATTTAGGGGAAAGCAGGTTTCATTGCCAGTAGCTAACAGTAGGTTTGGGAAAACTTGATCGAGCTGAAAATCTATCCCCAAAAACCGAAAAAAAAAACGTTGAAGTCGAGATAATATTAAAAGTGGATGAAAACACATACTCATTAAGTTTCTTCTGGATTGCTTTTATTGTTAAAGTTCGCTGAACTAAATATATATAATGTGCTGTAGACAACTATATGCTTATTATTTTTTACGGTTAATCTACACAGCCGCTTTGCTGGATATCCCACAATAAGGATTTTGGAGCACTACCTACTAAGGGAGATTATACCCGTAAGCCGTCTATCCACCGAATGAATTCATATAGGTGAATGGAAAACTAGACAACTCTTTTAATCTGCAGTTTGTAGAGTGAAGCACTATAAGCACTCACAAACAAACTAATATAAACTCTACTCTTTGAGCAAATTAAAACATGCGGCTACTAATTGCAATAACTTTTGCTACAGCTTTCACCTTCTAATCGCATCATGCCACTTAGCTGTCTTTCCAATTCGTTTATGATGCTCCTGATACTGCCATATCAGTACTAACCAAACTTGAGAAGTGGCAGGCAACTAACTAGTTCAGTTAAAGTTGGTTGCGGGTCAGTTTTTCGGCACTGCGGGTGGTAACTTTACCTAAATGAATCACAAATTATAACAAGCCAGGGCAACTTGAGTGTTAATGCAAACTTTTTTAACGATTTAAATTATGCAATCAATTCAAAAACAAATTCGAGTTGATTGATTTTACGAATTTATACTACCGGTTATAAATAGAGCTAATTGATTTTTTTACGAAAATTAAATCGAAAAGTTTTGTTTCACAAAAAATCAATCATCATTTAATAAATATCACTACTGCCGCAGATTTTGTAAATTAATTTGCTTTTGAAACACATGAGTTCATTTAATATTTATGACTGAAAAAAGTTTGCAGTTTGTGGAATATTAGATGATTTTGCAATATTCCGAAGGATCCTTTCCGAGCAGATAAGGCAATGTCTTCTAACTTAGCCTCATTTTGGTAAACCTTTGAACTACACGCATTTTTTATTAACATAAAGGTTACATGCATAGAAACTTCTGATACAACTTGCCTGACTGAGCCCGATACAGGTGTTAAATTTTTTTAAATGATACTAAAGTAAATAGAAGCCTTGAGTCATATTTTTGATGAAAGCAAAATAGGTCTCCGGTAGTTAAGTGACCACGGGCACTTCAGTAGTTTTAGCGCAGAACTTCACAGTTAACATGTGAGCTCCATATGTTTTTTAAACCAGTGTCAAAATTTATCGACCGCTGCGATTCAGGTGTTTTATGACTCAAACTAACGCTTGTTGTGTTTAAAATTATTGAGAAGAGTTGTAAACATGAATCTTTAGCAGTTAATAATAATAATAATTCTTTATTTCAGATCAATTGATCCATTGAATGGTTAGAATCCGTTGATTACTACAAAAGTGATTAAAAAAACCAAGTTATTCATTTCTATACTTTGACACGCAATCCAAACCTTTCTCAATTTTAGATAAAATTATCGACGGAAAAATGTATCCCGACCATGGCGATTCCAAATTCTTGTATTCAGCATAGAAAATGTTCCACACAAATAAATACTGGGAACAATGATGCTGACATATTGTCTCGAGCAGTATTTATATCAGCAGTATAAATTACATTGAAAACACAATAACATTGAATACAAAAGACCAATTAATGTGTATGAAAAGCATAACCTATTTTGGCAAACAAAGGTACACCAAATACTACAGGCTGGGCTGCATGGGGTGAGTAGGCTTCCATAGTGAAGACAAGATTAAATTTATGAACTCATTTGTATTCATTTGACCATGTTTTGAGTTGACCACATATGCAGACTAATGGAATAGCCAGTTCGGGAGTATTTTTGAGAACTACCTCATAGGGGAAACTTCTATCCCTGTGATTGAAGAGAGTACTTTACTGAACTATGGGACGTAGTCAGCCTGCGCATAATGGGCAACGGCAAATAGTCTATTCTGTCTCTCGTGAACTCTGAGTGAGAAAGATAAATAAGCGGGAAAGGAAATGGATTAAATGAAACTGGAGAAAATGTCGAAATTTTCAACCCAACTACTTGACTAGCACACGTTAGGTTGAAGAGCAACTTTTCAGTAATAGCATTTTCTTATCTTAACTATAGTATTGTACGATGATGATATCTAGACTACTAGACTTCTCAATCTGCATGCATACAAAAAGACCTGTTTTTCACATAACTTAAATACTTTAGCTTTTGTTTCTCATTTTGCTCCCACAGCTATTAATCAGAGTTCCGTAGTACGGAATTAAGAAACTTGATTATTTCAAAGAGAGAGGAAGTTATGCTGCATAATGCTTCCCGTCTTTTAAATGAATACGGATATTAGATCCGTTTAAAGTACACTTTATACTCCATGCCCAGTTAAGCTTTACCCATTCAAAAAGTAGTATTACTAAAAATCCAGAGCACACCAACTTAAGGTGAGTATAAAGTTATGACGGCAATTGAAACTGAACAAAAAGAAGGCAACAGGAAGGACCAACTTTATTTTATGGTGTATAATCCTTATAGTTGGATTTAAGACTCACTTGGGTTTGGGTTATATCGCTTTCGGATTTCAGTAGTCAGATCGATTGCTCTCATGAAATGATTTCTTTACGAGTTCCAGTTGATCGATTGAAAACTTTACCGTCTGTAAGGTTCAGGATTCGAAACCTGTTTGAATCCCTTGTCATCATCAATATTTCAATGCACTTACATAATTCTATATCCATCCATTCTTTTTCTCTCCTCTCTTTGCTTTTTTATCATTGTTTTCATGCATTTACTTTTACTGTTAACATTGCTGCGGAAAATGGCTCATTATGTTGGAAAATCTTATTCTACTGGTTGCCAATCTTTACGCCTTATTGCATTCAGCACACAGTATTGAAGAATTTTTAAATACCCCTTTTGGTTTACCACGACCAAAATAATTTCAAATCTTAAGTTTACATATTTTTATCTTTCTGTTGTACTTTCAACTCAAAACTAACAATAAAAAATACAACAACATAAACACCATTCACTATTGTTTTATAATCCAAATAGCAGGAAAAAAACTATGATCAACAGACAAATATTCAATCTATTCACTACCAACAAGTTAAAAATAAGCTGTAGGCGAGCTGGTCTACAGGGGCGAAAATAATTGATTTCGCTTCCTAGCAGTGGAATAATACTGATAAAAACTGATAGCGATAGCTCGAGTTACAGTCTAGGCAATAAGGCAATAGTGTAGCACAAAATTTCAGTTTAACTGGATACACACAGTAGTATATATATTCAATGATTGGCGATTAATTAGGCACGCATTTAAATGAAGTTCTAAAATTATTTATAATATTCAGAAGATCTTTTCTAGGCGAGAGCGAAATGAATAGAGCTAATTCTAATGTACCTTAAATTACAACTCGGATGCTGTAAACATTCATTTTTGATTCAACAGTCATTAGCATTCGTAGTTTACACCAAAATCAATAGCTTAACTCAAAAATCGTAACCAAAAACCATAGAATTGCAACTTTTTATGCACAACTGAAGTCTAGTTAAATTTCATCGTTAGGATTAAACAAAAAAAAATATACATTTTAAAATACAAATCAATTCAATTCTATAGCTAACCCATAAGGATGCTTATCGGATCGGATTGGAAGGAGATCCAATAAGCATCCTCACTAACCTATACACGATAAATTTTCAATGCATAAGACTGGCTAACTAGTAATGGGAAAATTCATGGGCTTTGGGCTAACTATAAATGTTGAGGGCTCGACAACATAAGCTTTAACAGAAGAGCTCGTTGAGGTTCAGCTAAATCATTAATTTCAGGAAAACCAAACTGATAGATAGGATCTAAAAGTAGATTTTGGGAATGCTTTCCTACTAACAGTGACTAGTAGAAAAAGTAAAAAGGACTATTTTTCTCTTCACATAATGTAATCTCACTTAAGACACTCTTTCTGCTTGAATATGAGAGATGATGGAAATAGTGGGATTCTTCATCTTTACCATGCAAGTATATCATGTGCAATAGGATCTCTGCTATAACTATGTGCACCTACACTCATAATAATAAAGTGAAAGGAGACAGACGGCTTTGAAACCAAGGCATGTCAAAGACACAGCCAAAATGTCTGACAGACTTATACACATATGTGAGAGAGTTGGCAAATACAAACCAAGTTGTGGTTCGAATGGGCTCTCATTCCGATTTTTCGTGCTGTTTCTCACTTATAGCAAATATACTGCACATATCATTAGTTGCATGATTTTTGCGCATATGATGTGAGCCCATTGTACTACTGTAACTCTGAAAAGATTACGGTAAAACAACGAATATTTTCGTATGTGGTGTAGTACTTCTTCGGATGTGGCGGAAAAGAATTTTTAGCAAACATAGAAAGCAATCGTTAATGCAGTTTTGTAAATATATGTGAAACAACTTAATCACTTTAAGAAACGTAGATTATAGCTTATAGCATTTCGATTTCCCCAAATTTCTTAAAAAAATGCAAGCACACCCAACGTTTACCTGAATATGGGAGAAAGAGGACTAAATATTTTCTGATATTATACAGGAGCTCTTTAAATCGTCGTTTTTATTTTCCTAAAAGTACCAAGCCCCCAAACTTCAGTAACCCATTTTATTTAGCAATTAAATAATTTCAGAGATGTTGGTCTATATAATAGCTATCTTGACTTGCCAGGCCCAGTGGCCTTTAGCCAGACTCACTCTTAAATACGAGTAACTTTCAAAACATGTCAAATATTCAACAACCCACAAATTTTCTGACGTATGGCCAATTTCTAGAATGCGGTAAAGCAAACTTGGTGAATAGTAAGTAAAACAAACTCGCTACAGGATCGCTATAAATATTACGATAAGTCCACATGAAAGTTGAAAGAGACCGCATTTCATGAAATGGCCATAAGGATCGATTATTAGTGATATGCTAATTATTTAACTAACTACTACAACAAATATGAATCGCATTTGCTACAATTAATGCGAGATGAATATTGAAATCTCGAAATGATAACAACGTGATTCGAGGATGCAATCAAATAATATTTTTAACATTGCTGTATTTAAAATTACGAACTCAAGGGATTTAACATTTTCTAAATATATTTCGGTTCGTTGGTCCTTATTATTAAAACTTGCATTATTCTACTTTCCCAGTAGCTTTGGGACTTTGAGTAGAGAATCACCGAAATGTAAACGACAGCAGTTAGCTGTGCTGACATCTAGGGTAGCATAAAATTCTCAGTTAAACAACATTAAAATATATTAGTGTTAAAACATTGACTCCGTAATGGAGCCATGGAGATGGTTCTGGGGCGTAGCCATGCTAGCGAAACTATCCGTGTTCGATTACAGGCTCTGTCCAAATTTTTAACATTGCTGTATTGAAAATTACAAAGTCAAGGGATTTAACATTTTTTAAATATTTTCCCTATTGCGATTCTAAATCGCTTCAATGCATTACTGATGCTGCTCAAAACAATACAAACTTTAAGAAAAACATAAATTTAAATATAAACCAGTTAACTTTCCCTATTTTGATGTTATCAACAAAACTGACGGCATCATAATGCACTGGTTGATTTAGCAGTCAGTTTGCAAAATTACTAAATTCAAAAGAGTTAGGAGGAGTAAGATTGAAACTGTATTCACAGCTCATTCACACTGTATTTCGCATTGTACATTCTTAGGATTCTCGGAGACTGACTGTATGCCTTGTATTGTTTTAACTTATTGTATTCTTTAGGTTATTTTGACTGGCTTCCTCCCTACTTATTGCATATAACAACCGGGAGCGAGCTTGTGAAACGAAGAAGAAATGCATAATTGGTCGTTTCAGGTATGTTCAAATTTGCATATTTAGACAAACATTTCAGACCACACAAACTAAAAATCGAAAAAAAAAATTAAAATTCGACGGGGCACGTAGGTTCCAAAGTCCTGTACACAGTGTGAATACATGGATTAAATGTGGGTATTTCTCTAATCAAAGTCTCAAGGCTGACCATATTGCATAATAATTGCTCACGCAAGCATAATGTGATTTGTTAGCGCCTTGTGTGTATGTGACTCACACAGCTTGAGGAAATCGCAATTTTTCTCTGCAAAGGTCAAAATATCGTTTTGCTAAAATAGTGCTAAAATTAGAATTTTTTCCTCATAGCTTCCCTTTATTCTAAAGTATAACCCTTATGGGCTATATGCTATTTCAGCCACTTCAATGTGTAAAATTCCATTAGCGACACCCCAAACGATAATTTTTGTTTTGCTAGCTAACTATGAAACTAGCCTATTTTGAACGAATTTTTTGCATTTATCGTTGACTTCTGTTAAAGTTTCAACGAGCAAATAATTTCATTACTACTTGTAAATAAATCAGACCATCAAGGGGATGACAATAGTTTAATCTATACACAATGATTCTATTCAGTAAGGGATTATTTCATTCCATACTATACTATGCTCTTTAATTATCCACAACAGCTTAATTATTGCGTGAAAAAAGCACAGATTCATGAAAATCCGTCAATTTCAAAAAAATGCAGTCAGAAATGTTCTATTCACTTTGAGAGCGTTAATACAGACCATTTGTTGATTAGGTAGAATGTACCAATTTTTCTCAATTTTTCTAAACAATTTGAACAACCGTTTGCAGTTGTAGTCAATTACAGTAGAAATCATACTCCATCAGCATATTTTTTTCATGTAAATATTCCATAGAAAAGATTGACTTTTTCATCAGACAAATAATTTGCCTTTTCTCTTGAAGCCATGAATGAAACTGGTGATACATCAATGAAACATAATGTACCTGTATTTTCTAACAATAATTTTAGGATTTTTGCCTGTTTTTCTCATCTACTTACTACTTTTTTTGGCCAGGAATGTTGATTTTTCGACTTACAATGATATCGACTACGCACACTTTGATTTCCGTTGTAAAACTGCTTCTTGTTCATTTGTATTTACTATTTACTTTGTATGGAACATTTTTCTTAAGGATTAAAAAAAATCATTTTCCTCAGGCAGTGCTGGCTGATATAAATAGAAATTCAATTTTTTTAATCGTGTTTCAGATATTGAGCTAGGATAGAATCTTGAATCTTGTGGTCGCTTTTAGTTGCCTAGTATCGTTACGCTTCAATAAGAAACCTTTAGTAACATAATTGTTTTCGGATTTTATAAGCTCAACTTGTTTTCGGGTAGACAGCCAGGAATGAACATTTTCTTCTTTTGCGGCATACAAAAGCAACTGACTAACTTGATTTCTGGTTTGATGCACACACATTTTAGGCTTTAGTGAAACTCTTGAAATATCTCCTTGTACGCTTTCATGGTTTCTTTGAACATATGGTTCGTTGTACGACAAAAAGCGTGCGTAACGTCCTAATAGGACAAAAATGTGTTTTCTATGCGTGCTATGTTAGCTTAACAGGGCCGTAGGAATTTTTTCATCGAAGAAAAATACAATATCTCACAGAATAACCCACAGTTAGTATGCTCCTTCGTTCGCTTCGTCTACATTTTAGTTTTTTTTAGATACAGCTGCGATATAGCAAAGTTGCTTTCCTTTTTCGTATTCAATATGTTTTCATGAGGTCCAACATAGCCGGTAAGTCAGCAAAAAAAAAGTCGTGCATGTCCAAAGGAAAATACCCAGCGCAATAAAGATTGATGCAAAATAAAGGTCAGCATTTTAACAGCAAAGTCAAAAATCTAGCTACAGTTCATTTTTTTAAGCCAACATCAAAAAAGTGAGAAAATTAATACTGACATATGAAACTAACCTTACAAAATTGCTCTTTACATCAAATAAACCACAGCAAGTGGACATAAAAAAGTAGTGAGCACGTTGTACATTACAAAAATATTTCATATTCTTTTAATCCTACGAGATGTGGTGCCTCTCACAACTCATATATACTAAATCTCAATCAAATTCACCACGAACTGAGGACTTTTAAAAACACACTATAAAACACACTTTGAATAAACACCAGTATCAATTACATTTTTTTGTTCCATGTTTAAATACAAAATTTCAACTTCATCGACGTACTAATTTTATTCACGAGTAGTTCACGATTTTGTGATTTTCCCCTTTTCCCCTTATTTTAGCTTCAGCATCTTGCATCACCTTTGAATACGAAATTTGAACCTAATGTACCTATCAAAGCATAGGTTATTATTAGCATTTGAAAGTCTCGTTTCCTCCAGGTCAAAAAATGTTAGGTTTATGCACAATGTTAAGTTTATGTAGCTTCGTTTCGCTCACTACTTAATAAAAACTACATTTGTATAGACCAGAATATTAATCTTAAGATGAAAGCACATCCAAAACTTTTTGTGCAGTTTGGACTAATGACTTTCCAAAAAATTAGAAAAAAAACAGCAATACTCTATTTCTTTCCTGTGACGCAAGCAGTCTAAATGTAGACTCATTGGCCTACAATTCTAGTCTAAATATACGATTAAATCCACGTCTCGAGTTCTAAAAATGTCTCCACGAACTATCATGATTATCAAAAGACTACGGGAATACGATTGAAAGTTGCACATAAAAATAACAATGTCAACAAATTGAAAAGGAAGTCGTGGATAGAGAGCAAAATAAAAACCAAAGCCAACAAGATAACAAGAACTTATATTGCTACTGCTAATACCCTGAGCTTCTGATACATTACACTTGACTGTGAAGTGAGCCTCACTAGTATATCCACTACAACAACAACGACAAAAAAATCACTCACCCACCAAAAATTCACTTGGTTTTATAAAGATACGAATAGGAACCAGGTTGACTATAAAATATAGTAAAGCATTTTATATCAATGAATAGCCTGCAGTTTGTGATATCAGGAAAATAAAGTCAAATAATAGCTAGGGAAGCATATAAAAACTAAATTGTAGACTAGACACTAGATCCTATATATTTTTACTTTCAATTTTTCATTTATTTTCAAAAATATCAGAACTGACATTTTTTTGGTTGATTGGTTCTATACAAAGGCTTCGAGTAAAATTGAAGCGCTAATAAAAATTCTGGATTTCACCTGGAAGTATAAGAAATTAAAAACTAACAATGATACGTGCTGCAAGATTTGTCAGTCGTTTTCCTTAAAACATATCGATCTTTGTTGCCATTTGAAGTAGCATATGATTTGTCTAGCGTTCCCACAGTAAGCAGTAGTCGTAACTGTTAGCTACTTACTGTAGACTTGTGTAAATAATTTGAACACTAGGGAACCCAAAGCTACTCTTGACTACAGGAACAAACTGTACAAGGCTTTTCTTCATTTTCAATGATACAGAATATGCTCTTTTTCTAACACATTACAGTCATAACAAATCAGGAGGAGAAAAATGCTAGAGTCAGCTTATACTAGCAAAATAATGTGACGAGCACGAGTTTGGAATTTCTGCACACATGTTTAAAAGTTTGTGCACAGCGCAGGAGAACCAATGTTCATGAGAGCTACGAAAACTCAGAGCCACATCCTTAAACTTGCTAGGTAAAGTACACTTGAGGATTCACTTAATCGCTCCCTGGAATAAGAAAATGGCACAATGCATTGTACAAAGATACAGAGAACGGAATAAATTGCGCTCACGTACGAATGCTACCTCCATTAGGAAAAAGTAAAAACAGTTCCAACAATATATACAAGCATTGAAAAAGACTCACAAAACTTACATGCACATGAAAGAATGAACAGGTAGTTTCTTTTTGAAGGTGAGACTAACTCACTAAATTTGACTTGAAACGAGAAGATGAAGTTATTCATACATAATGAACGTAGTGTAGTCGGTTAGACTGTTCTTATTAATGACGGCTTTCTTCTTTTGGCAAGTAGTCTTTAATCTACTAACATAAAAGGCTGATCAAAACTAGGCTTACAATGAGGTGTTGTAGATGGGTGGCGGAATTTTGAAAAGAACTTTTAGACTAATTGGAGACTATTTATAACAATTCCTGAAAATATTATTGGTTCCAAACGCTATTTTTTTAGTTTCTAAAACCAATTTTACATACATATGTTACGATGGATGAAACGAATTACGGAAATCGAGAATAAATTTTCATAGAAAATAATATGGGAAAAATCTCAAACTTTAGAGTCCCGTCTAAGCACAAACTGGCTTTTGGTTTCATGAAACTAAGACAAGAAGTGCATATAAAAGGCATAAAAAGCCTTAAATATTGAACGAAATATTACTTTTATGTACAAAATAGTATTTTCAGCCAAACTTTTGTGCTTGTGTAGCCAGTATTTAAGGTTTTACATGCATATTAAGTAATTAGGTGTACAAAACAGCAATTAAAAAATGCTCCTAGGGAATGAATTAAAAATGGCAAAAAAAAACAAGATAAATAAGTGAAAGCAAATTGGAAAATTTGAATTTCATTCAACTATTCCACAATATTGGGTCGTAAGACGTTTTAAGGAACCTAGAATTAGAATCTTTAATTTGAGATCATCTTGGTTTATAATGCATATAATTTAGATTA
>Ga0210040_10009813_pt1 | contig 11076 bp, 8 predicted proteins | sample CryGeyCG12114_NA_FD_185462 | JGI IMG/M metagenome (GOLD analysis project Ga0210040, IMG submission 185462) | Groundwater microbial communities from aquifer - Crystal Geyser CG19_WC_8/21/14_NA (SPAdes) (version 2) | ecosystem: Environmental > Aquatic > Deep subsurface > Groundwater | place: USA... | reverse complement strand
GCTCTTGAGCAGGTTGACGTCGTCGACCGAGGCCGACCGGCGGGTGCGGAAGATCTGCACGATGATCGCGAGCCCGACGACGACCTCGGCGGCGGCGACGACCATGACGAAGAAGGCCATCACCTGCCCCGAGAGGTCGCCGTGCATCCGGGCGAAGGTGACCAGCACGAGGTTCGTGGCGTTGAGCATGAGCTCGACGCCCATGAAGACGATGATCGCGTTGCGCCGCAGGAGCACCGTCGTCGCGCCGATGGCGAACAGCACGCAGGCCAGCACGAGGTAGTTGGTCAGGCTCACGGGGCGACCTCCGGTCCGCGGCCCGTCGTGATCGGTGTGGTCGGGCCGGCTGTCTCGCCGACGTCACCGGCAGCGGGCGTCGGCGTGCCGACCTGGCCACCGCCGTCCTCGCCGGGACCGAGGTCGCCGCGGGCGTCCACGAGCCGCACGGTCTCGAGGCCGCGCTCCTGGCCCCGGACGCGCAGCACCCGGGACACCGACGCCTCGATCGGCCGGCCCTGCGGGTCGAGCGCGGGCACGTCCATCGCGTTCGAGCGGGCGTACACGCCGGGCGACGGGAGCGGCGCGAGCGTGCCACCGGCCATCACGCGCGCGTCGGCGCGCTCCTTCTGGCCGACCCGCCGCACGAGCCGCTGGCGGTGGGTCAGCACGAGCGCACCGAGTGCGGCGGTGACCAGCAGCACGCCGACGACCTCGAACGCGAACACGAAGTCGCTGAAGATGAGTCGCGCGACGCCGACCGGGTTGGATTCGGCGTTCGCCTCGGCCAGCCCCGTCGGCGGCGGGTAGGTCACGCGGGTGACCGCGGCGACCAGCACGGCGCCCAGCCCCACGCCGAACAGGATGCCGAGCCAGCGCTGCCCGCGGATCGTCTCCACGAGCGAGTCGGACGCGTCGACCCCCACCAGCATGAGGACGAAGAGGAACAGCATCATCACCGCACCGGTGTAGACGACCACCTGCACGATGCCGAGGAAGGGGGCGTCCTGCGCGATGTAGAGCACCGCGAGGGACACCATCACCAGCACGACGCACATCGCCGCGTGGATCGCGCGGCGCGCGAGGAGCAGGCCGAGCGCGGCGAGCACCATGACCGGCCCCAGGACCCAGAACAGAGCCGCCTCCCCGCCGGACGTGCGCCCGGCGTCCGTCAGGGACGCGCCCAGAGCGGAGGCGAGGCCGGTCGACACCGCGGCCGTCATCGGCCGGACCCCGGCGTGGTGCCCGTCGGCCCGGGCGCCGCGGAGGCGGGCGCCGCTGCCGCCCGTGCGGCGACGGCCTGCGGGGTGCCGAGGGGCTGCGGGGTGTCGACGGAGGCCAGGCTCGGGTCGTCGGGGCGGTGCTCGCGGACCCAGGCCACCTGCTCCGGGGCGGATCCGGTGACCTCGCCGCGGTAGTACTCGGTGTCGGTCGTGCCCGGCGCCATCGGGTGCGGTGCGGACAGCTGGCCCGAGCGCAGCGGGGCGAGCAGGTCCTCCTTCTCCCAGATGAGTCCCTCGCGGGTCGGCCCGGCCAGCTCGTACTCGTTGGTCATGGTCAGGGCCCGCGTCGGGCACGCCTCGATGCAGAGCCCGCAGAAGATGCAGCGCAGGTAGTTGATCTGGTAGACGCGGCCGTACCGCTCCCCCGGCGAGAACTGGGCGTCGGGCGCGTTGTCGGCGCCCTCCACGTAGATCGCGTCCGCCGGGCAGGCCCAGGCGCACAGCTCGCAGCCGATGCACTTCTCCAGGCCGTCCGGGTACCGGTTGAGCTGGTGGCGCCCGTGGTAGCGAGGCTTGGGCGGCACCTTCTCGAAGGGGTACTGCTCCGTCACCGTCGGCTTGAACATCGAGGCGAACGTGACGCCGAACCCGGCGACGGGCGCCAGCACCTCGCCCAGCCCCTTCTTCGGCTCGATGAGCGGCTCGTACGGCGCCGGTGCAGCGTCCGGGGTGGACGGGGTGGACGGGGCGACGTCGCGACGCGCGGCGCGGCGGGTGACGTCCCCGCCGCCTGCGGTGGGCTCGGGCTCACGCGTGTCAGCCACGCTGCACCTCCGTGTCGGGGTCGTGGGGGGCGGTGCCGTCCGCCGGGGCGCCGGCCGTCGCCGCGACCCGGGCGCGCCGGCGCGGCGACGGGGGCAGCACCTGGCCAGGCAGCGGCGGCACCGGGTAGCCGCCCGCGAAGGGGTCGAAGTCGCCGGTCGGCACGTCGGGCGCCTTGGACCGGTCGGCCTTCTCGGGCAGGAAGAAGGAGACGAGCGCGAGGACCAGCACGACGCCGGCGATCCCGCCGAACAGGCTGACGACGTCCACCGAGGTGAACCGCCGGACGCCCTGCACGACCGACACCATGACCACCCAGGCCAGCGCGGCCGGGATGAGCACCTTCCAGCCGAACTTCATGAACTGGTCGTAGCGCAGCCGCAGCAGGGTGCCGCGCACCCAGACGAACAGGAACATGAAGAGCCACATCTTGGCCAGGAACCACAGCACGGGCCACCAGCCCGTGTTGAGCATCCCGTCGTTGATCGCGGACAGCGGCCACGGCGCCCGCCAGCCACCGAAGAACAGCGTGGTGGCGATCGCGGAGACGTTGATCATGTTGATGTACTCGGCGAGGAAGAACCACGCGAACTTCATCGAGGAGTACTCGGTCATGTACCCCGAGACGAGCTCACCCTCGGCCTCGGGCAGGTCGAACGGCAGCCGGTTCGTCTCGCCGATCATCGAGATGACGTAGATGACGAAGGCCGGCAGCAGCGGCAGCGCCCACCACACCTCCCCCTGGGAGTCGACGATCTGCGACGTCGACATCGACCCGGCCATGATGAAGACGCTCACCAGGGACAGGCCCATCGCCAGCTCGTAGGAGATGACCTGCGCGGTGGACCGCACCGACCCCAGCAGCGGGTAGGTCGACCCGGACGACCAGCCGCCGAGCACGATGCCGTACACCCCGACCGAGGCGCAGGCGAGCACGTAGAGCGTCGCGACGGGCAGGTCGGTGAGCTGCAGCGGTGTCGTGATGCCGAAGACCTCGACCGCAGGACCGAACGGGATGACCGCGAAGGTCAGCAGCGCGCAGAACACCGAGATCATCGGCGCGAGCAGGTAGACGAGCTTGTCCGCCGCCTTGACGGTGATGTCCTCCTTCAGCAGGAGCTTCATCGCGTCGGCGAGGGACTGCAGCAGACCGAACGGCCCGTGCACGTTGGGCCCCGGCCGGATCTGCATCCGCGCCACGACCTTGCGCTCGAACCAGATCGCGATCAGCACGCTGGTGAGGAGGAAGGCGAGGATCGCCACGGACTTGACCAGCCAGACCCAGGGGTTGTCCTGGCTGAAGTCCGCGGCGATCGAGGGGTCGGCGGCCGTCGCCAGGACGCCGTGCTGCAACACGCTCATCGGGGTCCTCCGGACCTGAGGTCGTACCCGTCACCGTCGTGCCCGATCAGCCCGCGGCCGTCGCGCGACGCGTGGCCGTGGTGCTCGCCCGGCGTGTGGCCGTGCGTCGGCTCCGCGTGGTGCTCGGCGTGCGTCCCGCCGACGGCGGCGACGCCCCAGTCCGCACCCTGCCCCGCCGTGGACTGCCCAGCCGCGGACGGCGCACCCGCGCCAGCACCGGCCGGCACGCCGACCGGCGCCGGCGCGAGGTGGACCAGCGCGCCGGCGTCGGCGCGCAGCGTGGCGCGCACCGCGCAGCCGGGCGAGTTCGTCGGCAGCCAGACGACGTGGTCGGGCATGTCGGTCACCACGACGGGGACGACGACGGCGCCCGCGGCGGTCGACACGCTCACGGCGCCGCCGTCGGGCACCCCGGCGCCGGCCGCGGTCCGGGCGGACATCCGTGCCACGGGGCGCTTGGCGGTGCCGGCCAGGAATGCCTCGCCGTCCTGCAGCCGGCCGGCGTCGAGCATGGTGTGCCAGGTGGCGAGCACCGCCTGCCCGGGCCCCACCGGCACGGGCTCGGCCGCGCGGGCGTCGGGCTCCGTGGCACGCAGGCCGTCCCACGCGCCGAGCCCGTCGAGCTCGGCGTGCACCGCCGCGAGGGTCCGCAGGCCCAGGTCCACGCCCATCGCGTCGGCCAGCGCGTCCAGGACGCGGTGGTCGGCCATGGCCGTGGAGGCCAGCGCCTGGGCGAACGCCCGCGGGCGCCCCTCCCAGTTGAGGAACGTGCCAGGCTTCTCGGCCGGCGGCGCGACGGGCAGCACGACGTCGGCCCGCTGCGTCACCGCGGACCGGCGCACCTCGAGCGACACCACGAAGCCGGCCCGGTCCAGCGCCTCCAGCGCGAGCGCCGGGTCGGGCAGGTCCGCCGGGTCCACCCCGCCGACGAGCAGCGCCCCGAGGGACCCGTCACGGGCGCCCCGCAGCATCTCGCCCGTGCTGCGACCGCGAGCCGTGGGCAGCTGGTCGACGTCCCACAGCGCGGCGATGTCGACGCGGGCCTGCGGGTCGGCGACCGGACGCCCGCCGGGCAGCAGCGACGGCAGGGTGCCGGCCTCGACGCCGCCGCGCTCACCGGCGCGCCGCGGGATCCAGGCCAGCCGGGCACCGGTGCGGCGGACCAGGCGCAGGGCGGCGGACAGCCCGCCCGGCACGGTCGCGAGCCGCTCACCGACCAGGACGAGGGCACCGCCCGCCGCGAGCGCGTCGCCCGCCGCCCGCAGCGGCCCGGTCGCGGCGGCTCCGCCCAGGGCGTCCAGCACCTCGGCCTCCGTGCCCGGCGCCGCGGGGACGAGGGTGCCGTCGAGGCGCTCGAGCCCGCGGCTGGCCAGGGCGGCCACCGAGAGCACGTGCGTGCGTCCCGCGAGCACGCCCTTGCGCAGCCGCAGGAACGCGACCCCGGCCTCCTCCTCGGCCTCCAGCCCCACCAGCAGCACCGTCGGCGCCGTCTCGAGGTCGGCGAACGTGACGTCCAGGCCGGCGCCCGCCACCCGGGCGGTGAGGAACGCCTCCTCCTCGCCGGAGTGGGGCCGGGCGCGGTGGTCGACGTCGTTCGTGCCGAGCGCGACGCGCGCCATCTTGGCGTAGGCGTAGGCGTCCTCGAGGGTCAGCCGGCCGCCGGGCAGCACACCCACGCCCGCGCCGCGGACGGCGGCGGCGAGCCCGTCGGCTGCGACCTCGAGCGCCTCGGCCCAGCTCGTCGGGACGAGCTCACCGGTCACGACGTCGCGCACCAGCGGCGTGGTGATGCGGTCCGGGGCGGACTGCCAGGCGAACGCGAACCTGTCCTTGTCGGTGATCCACTCCTCGTTGACCGCCGGGTCGTCGCCGGCGAGCCGCCGCAGCACGACCCCGCGCCGGTGGTCCACACGGATCGCGGAGCCGGACGAGTCGTGCTCGGCGATGCCGGGCGTGGACACGAGGTCGAACGGGCGGGCCCGGAACCGGTAGGCGGCGTTCGTGAGGGCGCCGACCGGGCAGATCTGGATGGTGTTGCCGGAGAAGTAGGACGCGAACGGCCGTCCCGACTCGTCGGCCAGCGCGGGACCGCGCGGGGAGTCCCCGGCCGCCGGCGCGTAGCCGGCACCCTGGCTCCCCGCGGGGACGTCGCCGCCGGCGGCCGGCAGCTCGCCCGCGAACCCGAGGACCTCGGGCGAGAACGTCCCGATCTGCTGGGAGGCACCGCGCTGCTGCAGGTCGATGAACGGGTCGCCGGCGATCTCGCGGGAGAACCGCGTGCAGCGCTGGCACAGGATGCAGCGCTCCCGGTCGAGCAGGATCTCGGTGGAGATGGCGATCGGCTTGGGGAACGTGCGCTTGACGTCCACGAACCGGCTGGTCGCCCGCCCGTTGCTCATCGCCTGGTTCTGCAGCGGGCACTCCCCGCCCTTGTCGCAGACGGGGCAGTCCAGCGGGTGGTTGATGAGCAGCAGCTCCATGACGCCGTGCTGCGCCTTGTCCGCGACGGCCGAGCTGCGCTGGGTCTTGACGACCATGCCGGCCGTGGCCTCGAGCGTGCAGGACGCCTGGGGCTTGGGCATGGCCCGCAGGTTGCCCTCGCGGTCGGGCGTGGAGACCTCGACGAGGCACTGCCGGCACGCGCCGACGGGCGCGAGCAACGGGTGGTCGCAGAACCGCGGGATCTGGATGCCGACCCGCTCCGCGGCGCGGATGACCAGCGTCCCCTTGGGGACGGCGACCTCGACCTCGTCGATGGTCAGGGTGACCAGGTCGTCCTGCGGGGGGCGGGCGGCGATCGAGCCGCCCTCGCCGGGCGCGGTCTTCGGCGTGGTCGTGGCGGTCATGCGTGCACCGCCCCGGCCAGGGAGCGCGGCTCGGTGCGGGGACTGTACGGGAAGAGGGACGACCGCTCGGGCGGGAACAGCACCCAGGCCGGGGTGTGCGTCCCCGCCTCGAACTCCTCCCGGAAGTACTTGATCGCCGACGTGATGGGCGAAGTGGCCCCGTCGCCGAGCGCGCAGAAGGAGCGCCCGAGGATGTTGTCGCAGGTGTCGAGCAGCAGGTCGATGTCCTGCGGCGTGCCCTGGCCGGCCTCGATGCGCCGGAGCACCTGCTTGAGCCAGAACGTGCCCTCCCGGCACGGCGTGCACTTGCCGCACGACTCGTGCGCGTAGAACTCCGTCCACCGGGTCACGGCCCGCACCACCGACGTCGTCTCGTCGAAGATCTGCAGCGCGCGGGTCCCGAGCATCGACCCGGCCGCCCCGACGGACTCGTAGTCCAGCGGGATGTCCAGGTGCTCGGCGGTGAAGATCGGCGTGGAGGACCCACCGGGGGTCCAGAACTTGAGCTCGTGACCGGCCCGCACGCCGCCCGCCAGGTCCAACAGCTGCCGCAGGCTGATGCCCAGCGGGGCCTCGTACTGGCCCGGCCGCTCGACGTGCCCGGACAGCGAGAACAGCCCGTGGCCGGCGGACTTCTCGGTGCCCATGGACCGGAACCACGCCGACCCGCCCGTGAGGATCCCGGGGACGGACGCGATCGACTCCACGTTGTTCACGACGGTGGGCCGCGCGTACAGCCCGGCGACCGCGGGGAACGGCGGCTTCAGGCGCGGCTGGCCGCGCAGACCCTCCAGCGAGTCCAGCAGCGCGGTCTCCTCGCCGCAGATGTACGCCCCGGCGCCCGCGTGCACGGTGAGCTCCAGGTCGTACCCGCTGCCGAGGATGTCGGTGCCGAGGTAGCCCGCCGCATAGGCCTCCTCCACCGCGCGCATGAGCCGGCGGTACACGTGCAGGACCTCGCCTCGGACGTAGATGAAGGCGTGGTGGCAGCCGATCGCGTACGAGGTGATGATCGACCCCTCGATCAGCGACTGCGGCGAGGCCATCATCAGCGGCACGTCCTTGCAGGTGCCCGGCTCGGACTCGTCGGCGTTGACGACGAGGTAGCGCGGCCCGCCGTCGGGCTTCGGCAGGAAGCCCCACTTCATCCCCGTCGGGAAGCCCGCTCCCCCGCGCCCGCGCAGGCCGGAGTCCTTGACCGTCGCGACGACGTCGGCCGGCTCCTGGGCGAGCGCGCGCCGCAGGCCGGCGTAGCCGCCGGTGCGCTCGTACGTGGCCAGCGTCCATGAACGCTCAGCGTCCCAGTGGGCGCTGAGCACCGGCGCCAGCGGGGTGGGTGCCGCCATCAGGACTCCTTCTGGGTGGAGGTCTGCGTCGCCGCCGACGTGTCGGCGGGCGTGGTGGGTGGGCGCTCGGCGCTGGACTGCGGCCGGCCGGCGTCGGGCACGCCGCCAGCGGTCCCGGGGGCGTCGTCGGCGGGGACGTCGAACTCCGGCGCCGTCCAGCCCCGCTCGCGCGCCAGCACCGTGCCGCGCACGGTGGCGGGCCCCGCACCGACGCCCTCGTCGGCACGGCCGTCCGGGAACCCCGCGAGCACGCGGGACATCTGACGGAAGGAGCACACGGTGTCCGCACCGCGGGTCGGCGCGACCGGCTGCCCGGCACGCAGGCGCTCGACCGTCCCGACCGTCGAGGCCGGCGTCTGGTTGTCGAAGAACTCCCAGTTCACCATCACGACCGGGGCGTAGTCGCAGGCCGCGTTGCACTCGATCCGCTCGAGCGTGACCACGCGGTCCTCGGTCGTCTCGTCGTGCCCGATGCCCAGGTGCGCCGACACCTCGTCCCAGATGGCGTCCCCGCCCATGACGGCGCACAGCGTGTTCGTGCAGATCCCGACGGTGTACTCGCCGTTGGGGTGCCGCTTGTACTGGGTGTAGAAGGTCGCCACCGCGGAGACCTCCGCGGTGGCGAGGTCCAGCACGTCCGCGCAGAAGGCGATCCCCGCCGGGCTGACGTAGCCGTCCTCGGCCTGCACGAGGTGCAGCATCGGGAGCAGCGCCGAGCGCGCCTGCGGGTACCGGGCGATGATCGTGGCCGCGTCCGCGCCCAGTCGCGCCCTCGTCGCCTCGTCGTAGCCGGCCATCAGCGGTCCACCCCTCCCATGACGGGGTCCAGCGAGGCCACCGCGACGACGACGTCGGCCACCTGGCCGCCTTCGCACATCATCGAGACGGCCTGCAGGTTGTTGAACGACGGGTCCCGGAAGTGGGCCCGGTACGGGCGCGTGCCACCGTCGGAGACGAGGTGCACCAGGAGCTCCCCACGCGGCGCCTCGACCGACTGGTAGACCTGGCCGGGCGGCACCGAGAAGCCCTCCGTCACCAGCTTGAAGTGGTGGATGAGCGCCTCCATCGAGGAGCCCATGATCTCGCGGATGTGGTCCAGGGAGTTGCCCATGCCGTCCGACCCGATCGCCAGCTGCGCCGGCCAGGCGACCTTCTTGTCCGCGACCATGACGGGGCCCGGCCCCATCGCCTGCAGCCGCTCCAGGCACTGGTCGACGATCCGCATCGACTGGTAGCACTCCTCGATCCGGAGCACGACGCGCGAGTACGCGTCGGAGTCCGTCGAGGTCGGGACGTCGAAGTCGTAGGTCTCGTACCCGCAGTACGGCGCCGCCTTGCGCACGTCGTACGGCAGGCCGGTCGAGCGCAGCACGGGACCGGTGATGCCCAGCGCCATGCAGGCCGACAGGTTGAGGTGACCGACGCCGACCAGGCGCGCCCGGAAGATCGGGTTGGCGAGCATGAGGTCCTGCAGCTGGCCCATGTAGCCGCGGACCATGCCGAGCGCCTCGCGCACGGTGTCCAGCGCGCCGGGCGGGATGTCCTGCACCACGCCCCCGGGCCGGATGTACGCGTGGTTCATCCGCAGGCCGGTGACGAGCTCCTTGACCTTGAGGATCTCCTCCCGGGCGGTGAAGCCCAGGGTCATGATCGTGGTGGCGCCGAGCTCGTTGCCGCCGGTGGCCAGGCACACGAGGTGGGACGAGATCCGGTTGAGCTCCATCATGAGCACCCGGATCACCGTGGCCCGCTCCGGGACGTCGTCGGTGATGCCCAGCAGCTTCTCCACCGCCAGGCAGTAGGCCGTCTCCTGGAACAGCGGCGCGAGGTAGTCCATGCGGGTGCAGAACGTCACGCCCTGGGTCCAGGTGCGGTACTCCATGTTCTTCTCGATGCCGGTGTGCAGGTAGCCGATGCCCGCGCGGGCCTCGGTGACCGTCTCGCCGTCGATCTCGAGCATGAGCCGCAGCACCCCGTGCGTGGACGGGTGCTGGGGCCCCATGTTCACGACGATGCGCTCCTCACCGAGGCGTGCGGCCTCTTCGGCGATGTCCGACCAGTCGCCGCCGGCGGACTCGAAGGTCGGGGCGCCGGACCGGTCGTCGACCAGGCCGGCCGTGGCGCGGGTGCTGCCCGCGTGGGACGGAGCCATCAGCTGTACGCCCTCCTGTTGTCCACCGGCGGCACGGTGGCGCCCTTGTACTCCACCGGGATGCCGCCGAGCGGGTAGTCCTTGCGCTGGGGGTGCCCGGGCCAGTCGTCGGGCATCTCGATGCGAGCCAGGGCAGGGTGACCGTCGAAGACGATCCCGAAGAAGTCCCAGGTCTCGCGCTCGTGCCAGTCGTGCGTCGGGTACACCGACGTCGTCGACGGCACGTGGGGGTGGGCGTCGGGCACGGCGACCTCGACGCGCAGACGGTGGCTGTGGGTCACGGAGACCAGGTGAATCACGACGTGCAGCTCGCGGCCGGTCTCGTGCGGGTAGTGCACGCCGGACACGCCCATGCTCAGCTCGAACCGCAGGTCGGGGTCGTCGCGCAGGACCCGGGACACCGCGACGAGGTGCGCAGGGACCACGTACAGGGTCAGCTCGCCGCGGTCGACGACGACCTTCTCGATCGCCGCGTCGAAGCCCGGACCCTCGTCGAGCACCTCGGCCAGGACGTCCACGGCCTCGTCGAACCAGCCGCCGTACGGGCGCTCGCTCGCACCGGGCAGCGCGATGGTCCGGACGAGGCCGCCGTAGCCGGACGTGTCGCCGCCGTCCGCGGCGCCGAACATGCCGGTCCGGACGTCGATGACCTCGAGCGGGTCGCGCCCGCCACGGTCGGGGCCGGGCGGCGCCTGTCCCTGCTGCGCGCGCTCGACCTCCGCGTGCACGACGGCGTCGGACTCGACCGGGGAGGCGTCCACGCGCGTCGCGGGCGGAGCCGTCCCCTGGGGTGCCGCCGGCCCGGCGTCGGGCGCGGACGACGGCCCGCCGCCGGGTGCCTTGGCCCCGGGACCGGGGGTGGTGGGCGCGTCGTCGGTCACCGCAGGAGGCCCTTCTGGTGCGACGTCGGCGTGGCGGCGAGCGCGGCGGCCTCGGCGGCGCGGGCGGCCTCGTGCCGGTTGGCGCCGAGCGGCTCCGCCTGGATCTGGTCGTGCAGCGCGAGGATCGCGTTGAGGAGCATCTCCGGCCGCGGCGGGCAGCCCGGCAGGTAGATGTCGACCGGGACGATGTGGTCGACGCCCTGGACGATCGCGTAGTTGTTGAACATCCCGCCCGACGACGCGCACACGCCCATCGCCAGGACCCACTTGGGCTCCGGCATCTGGTCGTAGACCTGCCGCACGACCGGCGCCATCTTCTGACTCACCCGGCCGGCGACGATCATGAGGTCGGCCTGGCGCGGCGAGGCGCGGAACACCTCCATGCCGAAGCGGGAGATGTCGAACCGCGGCGTGCCGGTCGCCATCATCTCGATCGCGCAGCAGGCC
>Ga0210040_10009812_pt1 | contig 11077 bp, 10 predicted proteins | sample CryGeyCG12114_NA_FD_185462 | JGI IMG/M metagenome (GOLD analysis project Ga0210040, IMG submission 185462) | Groundwater microbial communities from aquifer - Crystal Geyser CG19_WC_8/21/14_NA (SPAdes) (version 2) | ecosystem: Environmental > Aquatic > Deep subsurface > Groundwater | place: USA... | reverse complement strand
CGCATCCCCGACCGCGTGACCATGAACTGGTGGAAGGAGGAGCGCGGCGAGAAGATCTTCATCGACTACAACCAGATGGCCCGGGACCGCACGATCGCCTCGGCGTACTCCATCCGGCCCAAGGCGCACGCGCCGGTGAGCGCACCCGTCGACTGGGACGAGCTGCCCGACGTCACGCCGTTCGACTTCGACGTCCGCACCATGCCGGCCCGGTTCCGGGCGGTCGGCGACAAGCACGCCGGGCTGGCCGACCACGCCTTCGACATCACGCCGCTGGTCGAGCTGGCCGACCAGCAGGAGCGCGACCTCGGGCTGGGTGAGATGCCCTATCCCCCGGACTACCCGAAGATGCCGGGAGAACCGATGCGGGTGCAGCCGAGCCGCGCGAAGAAGGTGGCCGACGAGGACGCCTGATCGGGATGACGGACGCCGGCTACGCCTGATGCGGGGCACGGGCAGACATCGCTCGCTCACTGTCCTGGAGAGCGAACGGGGAATGTCTGCACAGACACTCGAATCGCCGCCTTCGGCTACGGAGTCGACCGGAGTGGGGGAAGTCCCGGCCGCCGACGATCGGCTCGGATCCGCTCGACCACTTCTCGGTCGCCTCTCCGGCCAGGCCACGTAGGCCGACCTCCCTCCGATTGCTGCATCGCCGCCCCATGATGCCCGGACGCGACGACAGCGGGGGCCACCCGACGCCGCTGCCGGATGACCCCCGTGGCCGGTTCAGCTACCGGGAAGCCCGCTGGTGTCGTAGACATCCGCCGGCTTGATCTGGTCCTGCTGGATGAAGCCCAGCGCCACCAGCGAGTCGACTACACCCTCGATGCCCGCGTCGTCCGGCTCCCCACCGACGTAGTAGTACCCGCTCGTGACGAGGCGGCCGTAGACGTACTCGGCCAGCTCGTCGGCGATCGCCGCATCGAACTTACCGACGTCCTTCAGGGTCGCGATGACGTCCGCCTTGTTGGCGGGGTCGAGCATGTATTCGATCGCCTTCTGCTCGGCGGCATAGACATGCGCGATGACGTCGGGATGTTCGCTGGCGTAGCTGTCCGTCGTCGCGACGCCGTTGCCGAAGTACTTGTCAGCCGGAAGGTGGTCGACGAGGTCGTCGAGTTCGACGTAACCTGCCTTCTCCGCCATGAAGTCGTAGGGCGTTGTGAGAATGGTCGCGTCTACGGTCCCTGCCGACAGAGCCGCGAAACGGTCTGTTGATGAGCCGGCGTACGTCACGGTGACATCATCGGGGAAGTTGAGGCCGCCCTCCTTGGCCATCAACGTGGTGAAGTAGAACGTGTTGTCCTGCTGAGAGGCGACCATGACGTTCTTGCCCGCCAGGTCAGACCATTGTGAGATCCCCGGCTTGGCGTAGACCTTGTTCGGCAGAACGGAGGCCGAGGTGAAGAAGCGGACCTTGATCGGGCCGCCTGCGGCGACGGTACGGACGACGTCGTTGGTCGAGCACTCACCCATGTCGAGCGCATTTGCGATGAGCTGCTGGCAGACCTTGCCGGACTGACCCGTCACGACCTCTTCGAGTGTGATCCCCTCGTCGGCGAAAAAGCCTTGGCTCTCCGCGATGATCGTCGGCAAAGAGGAGATCGATTTCGAGGTCAAGCCGTACTTGACCGTGGTCATCCCCGATTCAGCGGAGTCGCCGTCCGAGTCACTGCCACTGCCACAGCCGACGAGAACACTCACCAGAACTCCCGCGGCGGTGAATGCGCCGAGACTGCGCCGAATGCCACGGCCGGGCCGTGTCCTGAACAGAGTCATCAGTTTTCCTTTTGTCGTGTCTCGGGGGTAGCCGGGGACATGGGTGGCGATGCACGTGCCAGCGGCGCTGCTGACTCGGACTCCTCGAGACCGCAGAAGCGGTCTCGGAACTCAGTGGGGATCACCGGTCGAGGACGTCCTGGGATCCAGGTCGGAGTCGTAGGTGACGGCGTAGCGGTCACCTCGCGTCCAGGCGTAGCCGAGTTCCAGAGGCTGACCGTCGGGGCCGAACATCGACCGCTCGATGTGCAGCATCGGGAACCCGGCCGGAACGTGCACACGGCGGGCCGTCACGGCGTCAGCGGAGCGAGCCTCGACGGTGCGGCGGGTGTGAGCCACCTCGAAACCCGATACCGCGCTGACGGTGTCGTAGACGGTCTCCCCGGGTGGCGGCGGATTGTCCACGAGGCTGGCGAAGATGCTCGCCGGGAGATGCGAGCGCCAGATCGACTGAGGGCCTCCGTCGATGAGAGTCATCCGCTCCCAGTAGACGAAGGTCTTTTCGTGAGAACCGAAGTGCCGCGCCAAGTACGGCGCGCTCGGGACGATCTCCAGGTCGAGGTTCTCGTGGCTGATGCGCGGGGCGAGCTCGGGCAGGGACACGGCAAGGCCACGGCCGGTCCCGTACACCCGGGACTGCCGATCCACGACGAGCTGTGTCCCGACTCCCCTCCGGCGCCGCAGGAGCCCTTCGGTCACCAACATCGCCAGCGCCTCACGCATCGTGTTGCGGGAGACTCCGTACTGCCGGGCGAGCCCCTCCTCGGAAGGGACCATGAAGGCGGCGCCGTCCGCGAGGATCTGCGAGCGCAGCAGATCTCGGATCCGCGTCGCACGCCCCTGCTTGGCGCGGGGCGATTCGGCGGCGCGGCTCATCTCGCCGCCAGCTTCTGCGCTGTACCGGATTGGTCGTCGCCTGCTTTCCGCGCGGCCTCGACCCGGAGTTCGTCGACGCCTGCCTTCTCAGGCCCGGTGTCCTCGACGATGTCATCGTGCACCGCCTTCCAGCTCGCGCGAGAGCCCACGGTCTCCTTCGCCACCGCGGCGAAGGCGCAGGCCGCCAGGGTGACGATGATCGCCACACCCCAGGCCGCCAGACTGTTCCCGCGCCAGTCGACCATCGCGCCGAGGAAGATCGGCCCGATCAGACCACCGAGGTCGCCGAACGTCCGATAGACGCCGATGCCGCTGCCGCGGAGCCGCGCTGAGACGACGTCTGCGCAATAGGCCGCCGGCGTCGAGCCGGAGAAACCATTGGCCAGACCGACGATCGCCAGCGCCACGAAGAAGATCACCCAGTCGTGCGAGTAGGCGAAGACGACATAGCCGACGCCGGTGACCAGCAGCGAGGCGACGATGGGCACCTTGCGGGACTTATCGGACATGCGTCCGACAAAGCGCACCTGCAGCAGGTTCAGCACCGTGAGCGCGCTCAGCGAGATGCCGAAGGTGCGCGTGGAGACATCGGCCCACGTGTAGGCGATGAGAGGCACGAGCGTCTGCTGACCACCGAAGCGGACGAAGAAGACGGTGAAGCCGACGAGGCAGGAGGCGACGTAGCTGGGGTCCCGGAAGAGGACCAATGGGTTCCCGCTGGCCTTGCCGCGCACCCGGGTGCCCTGTGCCGGCTGGTGCGGCAGCCGCACGATGGCGATGATGGTCATCACCAGGCAGATGCCACCCGCGACGAGATAGCTGCCCGGCGGCCCCCAGAAGCTCGCGGTGATGCCGCCGAGCGCCGGCCCGAGCGAGCCACCAGCCAATTGGAAGGCCTGCAGTGTCGCCATGGCCTGACCACGGTTCTTGCCCTCGGTCAGCTCGGCCAGCAGCGCCTGGCCGACCGTGATGACGACGCCACCGCAGAGACCCAGGAGCGCGCGCATGACGAAGAGCATCGCGAGGCTCTGCACCGTGGCGGTCAGGGCGAGGATGGCTGCCACCCCGACCGCCGCGACCAGGATCATGACTCGCCGGTTGACCCGGTCCGCGATGAGACCAGCCGGGATGTTCACCACGAGGCGAGCAATGCTGAAGGCCGACACCACGAGGCCGAGCTCGAAGGCGGATGCGTTGAACTGTCGCGCGTAGATCGGCAGAACAGGGACGATGAGGCCCCAGGACGCCTGGGTTATGGCGACCAGGCCGCACACCACGATGAGGGCCTCCCGTGGCGAGGCGGTGCGGGTTCGTCTCACCCTTCGAGCCTCGCGGACTCCCGGACCTGCGTCTCGATCTCACCCCAGATGACGTCGACGTACGACGTGAAGATCGGCCCACGTTTGACGTCGAGAGTCCGCGGACGCGGAAGATCGATGTCGAGGCTGGTCGCGATGCGTCCAGGACGGGCCCGCATGACGACCACCTTGTCGGCGAGGAACACCGCCTCGTCGATCTGGTGGGTGATGAAGAGAACCGTCGAACCGGCTCGCTGCCAGATCGACATCAGCTCTTCCTGCATGATCTCGCGGGTCTGCGCATCGAGTGCGGAGAACGGCTCGTCCATCAGCAGCACCTTGGGCTCGAGCGCCAGCGAGCGTGCGATGTTCACGCGCTGACGCATGCCGCCCGACAACTGGTGCGGGAGAGAGTCACCGAAGCCGCGCAGCCCGACCAGTTCGATCATCTCGTCGGCCTTGGCGTGCGCACTTCCCTTGCTCACGCCACGGGCCCGCAGCCCGAAAGCAACGTTCTGACGAACGGTCTTCCACGGCATGAGGCGGTCGTTTTGGAACACGAACCCCAGTTCCGCGTCGGGGCCGCGCACCTCCTTGTTCCCGACGAGCACCCCGCCCTGATCAGGCGAGATGAGGCCGGCGAGGATGCGGAAGAGCGTCGTCTTGCCGCATCCGGAAGGGCCGACGAGTGCGACGACCTCCCCGGGCATCACCTGCACCCGGATCTGCTGCAGCACCGGCAGTGGATCCGCATGCTTGCGCTTGAACGAGTGCGAGACATCCTCGATCGCGAGCACCGGACGGATCCGGCCGACGGATCGCTCGGTGGCGGTGGTCATCGCCGCTCCGATCTCCTCGGTGGCGACAGTGGCCTTTCGCACGGAGCTCACGACTGCCGCCACGGTGCGAGCTTGTTCTCGATGGCCTGGACGAGGGCGGTGAGGAGCACACCGGCAACGGCCAGCACGAAGACGCAGACGAAGAGGCCGCCCATGTCGAACGCGAGCTGAGCTTCCTGGATCCGCAACCCCAGACCGGCCTGCGCACCGAAGAGCTCAGCGACCACGACGCCGATGACACACTTGCCGATCGCCAGCCGGATGCCGGTCAGGACGAAGGGAAATGCGGACCGCAGGTGTACCTGGGTGAAGAGCTTCCAGCTCCGCAAGCCCATCACCCGCCCCATCTCGATGAGGTCAGGCGGTGTCTCGCGTACGCCCGTCTCGGTGTTGACGATGACGGCGAAGACACCGACGAGGGCGATGACGAGCACCTTGCCGAGAGGGTCGAGGCCGAACCAGAGGATGAAGAGCGGGGACAAGGCGATCGTCGGAGTTGCGTAGAGCGCCGAGATCCACGGCTGCAGGACCGCCTTGATCGCGGGTGACAGGGCGATCATCAGACCGACCGGGATGCCGATGACGACGGAGAGCAGCATGCCCCCACCGAACTCCTGGGCACTGACGTCGACGTCGTGCATGAGCTCTTCGTCGCCGAACATCTGGCCCATGCGCTGGAACACCTCGATCGGGCCAACGAGGAAGAGCTTGTTGTCAACGAGGTAGCGGGAGACCAGTTCCCAGCCCACGAGGCCCACGAGGACGGATGCGGCGGAGACCCAGACGCTCCACCTGACCGTCAGCAGGTCCAGTGAGTTCTTCTTGCGTTGCGGTTCGGGTGCAGGCGCGGCGGTGGTTGTCATAGCCACCGGGTCGACGTCGATGATGGTCTGTGTCACGTGATTCCTCCCAGCATGAGTCGGTGCGCCGACGTTGCGGCAGCTACGTCGGGGGAACTGCCGCGGAGCAGGCGGTCAGGCCAAGCGTGGGAACGTTCCGGGCTCATAGTTCGGACGCATGTCGCTGCGGAACTCCCACAACACCTTTTCCGGCGGGTAGCCGCCGGACCAGACTCTGTCCAGCCAGTCGAGGATCGAGATAAATGCCTCGTTCGACTCCCGGTGCCGGTAGCGCCCCGGCATGGTGTCGTTCAGCCAGCCGTGCGGCATGTCGCGCCAGATCCGGAAGCTGTAGCTCTTGCGGTGTTCTTCCAGACTGTTGCGAAGCCGTAGTACGTCAGGGATGCTGACGACCCAGTCGGCTTCGGCCCACACGCCGAGGAACGGCGCCGTGCAGGCGGCGATCATGTCCTCGTACGGCACGGGGCGCAGGTCAGGAGAAGCCGTCCACTCCTTCTCCTGACACCCCCCGTACATGATCACGTTCGCTGTGATGCCCTGGTTCACCGAATTGGCGAGAATCGGATAGGCGCCCGAGGCGCAGATACCGACCACGGCGACCCGCGTCGGGTCCCCACCACTCTTCGTCGCGTACTCGATGGATGCGTTGATGTGTTTTTGGACGGTCATGTCCGAGGCGTCGGCCATGACGTCGCCGCGACGGAGCGCTTCCTTGTCACCGTCCCAATCGGAGTACAGATCGGGGGCGATGCCCACGTAACCGGCTCCGGCGAACTGCTGGGCGAGGTCGCAGGTGTGCTTGACCAAGCCGTATCGCTCGTGACAGAGGACGATGATCGGCTTGCTCTCCTCGCCGGGCGCGACCGACACGAATGCGTCGGTCGCGTCCGCGATCGGCATGAGCTCGCCGACTGGTAGTGCCGAGGTGTCCATGCCTCAGGCCACCGACACTTCCAGCGAGGCGTTCTCCACGCCGTACTTGTCGACCCACTCCAGCACGTCGCCCAGCGGAAGTACATCGGCGTACTTCTCGTGCATGTCGAAGAGGTTGATCGCTCGGCTGGCTTCGTGCCTGTCATAGGTGCATTCCTCGACCACGATCGTCCGGTACCGGTACGACGCCGCCTCCACGACACTGGCCCGGACACAACCGGAAGCGCTCTCGCCACCGACGATCAGGGTGTCGACACCGAGGTAGTTCAGCAGTCCCGCCAGAGGGGTCCCCCAGAAAGCACTCGGCGCCGTCTTCTGCAGCACGATCTCGTGCGGCAGCGGGGCCGCGTCGGCGACGATCTCCGAGCGCGCCGTGTCGGCAGGTGTGGACGGGACCAACTTCCCCCGGTTGTCGCCGGCGTGGACCATCGGCGACCAGCCCATCATGTTGTTGCCGTGCATGGCGGTGATGTGGATGACCGGGATGTTCGCGGCGCGGGCGTGCTCCAACAACGTCGCGGTGTGCTTGACGGCCACCCACGCGTCGTCGCCCATCGCCGATGGCTTGGTCTTGATCGCCTCGAGCAGTGGTACACCCGGCTCGCTGAAGACACCCTGATAGTTGTCGATCATGAGGAGGGCCGGCTTGCTGCCCCAGCCGACAGGCCTCCGCTTGTTCGCGATCTGGACGTGTGCCTTGTCACGCTCGCTCAGGAACGCGTCCCAAACTCGTGTCACGTTGAGCCTCCTTGATGTCGGGTCCCGGTGGGGAGGAGCCCTAGTCAAGCCCGCGACTGGATCCACGAGATATCGCCAAGGTCAACGATTGTTTCGCCACCTTTTTCGTTGAGTTGTCGGCGATGTGACCGACGTTTCGCCACCTTCCGGCAGCAGGGAACCTGCTTCCGCCACATACCGGGCGCCGGGTCGGCGGCGGCGAGGTCGGGTACGAGATCGGGCTCACGGGTGACGTCACCCTCCGTCGGTGGACGGCCCACGAGCAGGTGCTGCGTCGGACGCCGTCCACGCACGTCCCGATCCCGTTCAGCCAACTACCCTGCAGCCGTGACCGAACTAGTCGTAGGCGCGCCCCCGAAGGGAATGGAGTGGATTCCGGGCGGGACGTTCCGCATGGGATCCGATCTGGCGGACTACCCCGAGGAGGGGCCGAGCCACGAGACGACGGTGAACGGCTTCTGGATGGACACCAATGCGGTGACCGTGGCCCAGTTCCGCCGATTCGTGCGGGCAACGGGCTACGTCACGAAGGCCGAGAAGCCGCTCGACCCTGCGTCCTATCCGGGGATCGACCCCTCGGCCCTGGTGCCGGGCTCGCTGGTATTCACACCCACCCGTGGTCCGGTCGACCTGACGATGTGGCAGACGTGGTGGCGATACGTCCCGGGCGCGAACTGGGCACACCCTGACGGGCCCTGGTCGGGCACGTCAGGCCGAGAGCTGCACCCGGTCACCCACATGTGCTGGGAGGACGTAGCCGCTTACGCCGAGTGGGCGGGCAAGGAACTGCCCACCGAGGCGGAGTGGGAGTTCGCAGCCCGCGGCGGACTGGACGGCGCGACGTACGTCTGGGGCGACGACCTGGCACCGCTCGGCAGGCGCATGGCCAACTACTGGGTCGGCGAGTTCCCGTTCCAGAACCTCAAGCCGGCAGACCAGCACCGGACTGTCCCGGTGCGCTGCTTCCCGCCGAACGGGTACGGCCTGTACGACATGGCCGGGAACGTCTGGGAGTGGACGTCCGACTTCTACCGGGCCGACCGCACCGGCACGACTGGCCACAGTTGCTGCGCGCCTCCCGCCGACCGCGGTGTGGTTGAGCCGACCGGTAGCGAGGACCTCACGATCCCACCGGAAGCTCGCGTGCCGCGGCGCGTGCTCAAGGGCGGCTCACACCTCTGCGCGGAGAACTACTGCCAGCGTTACCGCCCCGCGGCCCGACACGCGCAGCCGGTCGAATCGGGCATGTCCCACATCGGTTTCCGCTGCATCCTCCGGGCACGGTAGTCCCCCGGGGAGATCAGCGGCGTCGCTGCCGTCATGGGCTCAATCGCCGTGGCCGTGGGCTGAGGACGAGGGCGGCCCAGGTCCGAGTTGTCCGGCCAGACCGGCTGCTTGCTCCCGCTCTACCGGACAACTCTCCCACCCCCGCTCCGCGCCACTGCGCAACTTCCGCCATGCACCCCGCTCAGCGGGTCTGCTCCCCGACGATGCCCGGCGAGCCGATGGGGGTGCAATCTGGCCGCGCGACGAAGGTGACCGACGACTACACCTGACCGACTCGCGGTCCGGCACCGCTAGAGCTGGCCGGCCGCCACGGCCTCGCACAGCGCGCCGATCTCCACCGCGACCTGCTCACGTTCCGACGTCGTCAGGCCCTCGCTGTGCTGGCCGATGACGTCAGCGACCAGCCGGGCCGCCGCCATTCCGGACTCCTCCCGTGAACGGACCGCGACGCCGCCGCTGACCAGCTGGCAGCGCAGGCCGCCGTCCGTCGGGCTCAGCCGCCAGTTCCCCAGCGTCACCACCTCCGGGTCGGCTCCGAACAACCGCCGCCGCCCCGGCGTCCAGCCGACCGCGGGCAGTCGCTGGAGCCACGTCACCACCGCGGCGCCACCGGCGCGCACGCGCAGCATCGTGGCCAGTGCGTCGGTCAGGGTCATCGGGTCGGCACGATGACCTGCGGCAGCCGCGGCTCGACGCCGGTCGGGAACGGCTTGATCCCCGTGCCGGTGGCGAAGAACTCCAGGGTGTGGAAGCCCCACACCCACTCGCTCACGGTCACGTCCATGCCCACGATGCCGGTCGCGCCGTAGGCCTCCGCCTCGTCGTGCAGCCGGGTCATCGCCAGCTCGCGGGCGGTGTAGTGCCCCTGGGTCCACTGCGGGATCTCGATGTTGCGGCCGGCCTGCCGGAACATCTGCCGGAGCGAGGACGTCGACACGTGGTAGACGCAGTTGCCCAGCACGAAGGCCACCGGCACGTGCCCGGTGCCCAGCAGGGTCACGAAGTCCGGCACCGACAGGTCGGAGGTGAACGGCCGGCCGTTGGGCAGCCGCAGCGCCCCCGGCTCGCGGTTCCACCGGATCGCCGTGCCGTAGGCCAGGAACTCGATGTGGTGCGGCTCGCCGTGCGTCCGGTAGCCCAGCTTGACGCCGACCACGCCGTCCGCGCCGGAGAACGCGGCCTCCTCCTCCATCCGGCGGATGGCGTAGTCGCGGGCGTTGTACATCGCCGCGGTGAGGACGCCGAGTTCCTGATTGGCGTTGTACTGACCGCCCTGCCATCCGATGTGGTAGACGGACGTGCCCATCACCAGCTCCAGTGGCTGCACGTCGACCGAGCGCAGCAGCGCGAAGTCGCTGACCGACAGGTCGGAGGTGAACAGCCGGCCGACGTCACCGAGCCGGGCGTCGCTGACCCGCGCCAGTTGCGGCATCGCCGGGTCACGGGGCTGGGCGCGCGAGATGTCCCTGTCCGGCTCGTATCCGCTGCTGCTCATGGGTGCTCTCCGCTTCCTGCCGGCCGGGGTGACGGCTCCCGGAACGGCGGGTCACTCCCGGTGGTCACCGCGGCGGAAGGTACCCACCGATCCTGTGCAGTGTGCAGAGCCCACGACGGCCAGGTCGGAGTAGGACAGCTGGAGGTCGGCCGCCACGTGGCCCCGCGCACCCAGGTGGCGCAGCGTGAGCCGCTGCGCCCTCAGCAGCTCGGCGACCGGGGTCGGCGCATCAGCCAGACCGGGACCGTTCTCGCCGGGCTCCAGCCCGGCTGCCCCAACGCCGTCCTGTCGCTCCCGACGAAGTGCTCGCAGCAGGTTCTGGCCCGGCCACCACGACGAGGCTCCGCCCCCGGCCCAGAGTGGTCGCAACGGCGTCCCGCGTGCCTCGCAGAGGGGTACGTCCTGCCCTGACCGTGGAGGAGCCACCGTGACCGACGACCTGCAGGACGAGCTGGACGCGCTGTCGGAGGAGCTCGGTGTCGTCGGCGTGGCGGCCGGGATCTGGGTGGACGGCCAGGAGAGCTACGCCTTCTCCGGCGTCACCAGCGTGGACAACCCGCTGCCGGTCGACGAGCGCACGCTGTTCCAGTTCGGCTCGACCGGCAAGACGTTCACCGGCATCGCGATCATGCGGCTGGTGCAGGACGGCAGGGTCGACCTGCAGGCTCCGGTGCGCACCTACGTACCGGAGTTCCACACCTCGCAGCCCGAGGTCGCCGAGCAGGTCACCGTCCTGCAGCTGCTGAACCACACCGCCGGTTGGGACGGCGACTTCTTCGCCGACACCGGCAACGGCGACGACGCCCTGGCCGCCTACGTCGAGCTGATGGCGGGGCTGGACCAGGTCACCCCGCTCGGGGAGTCGGTCAGCTACAACAACGCCTCCCTGGCGCTCGCCGGCCGGGTGATCGAGAAGGTCACCGGCTCGACGTTCGAGCAGGCGATGCGGGACCTGGTGCTCGATCCGCT
>Ga0210040_10009811_pt1 | contig 11078 bp, 5 predicted proteins | sample CryGeyCG12114_NA_FD_185462 | JGI IMG/M metagenome (GOLD analysis project Ga0210040, IMG submission 185462) | Groundwater microbial communities from aquifer - Crystal Geyser CG19_WC_8/21/14_NA (SPAdes) (version 2) | ecosystem: Environmental > Aquatic > Deep subsurface > Groundwater | place: USA... | reverse complement strand
GGTCAGATAGCTACATTACTCATCAGTCACATGCAGACTGACTCATGTAGCAAAGAATAGAAAAGAGTCAGGAGTATACTAATTATACCAATAATTCTCACAGTAACCCAAGTGTGTTTTAGCTCAATAAGGCTCATTTCTCTATCTAATATGACTGCATTATAAAATGCAGACGAGCTTGTGCATCTGTAGCAGGATTCTAGATCTTTTGTGAGCTTTATATTAAGGAAGCGTTCTTTTTGTAGCTACAGCATTTGCATTGGATAATAGCCTGTACCACTATCGCGTATACTTTGTTGAATGTTGTGGAAAATAATGATAGTGTTTGTAAATGATGTAATCATCATAGGAAAAAACATCGAAGAACAAACCAGAAGCCTACATGAGTGTTTTTCAAAACTACAAAATATAAAGTGAAGTCAATTTAGCTAAACGTAAACTTGACTATTATAGATTAAAAGTGTTACTTCATGAGTCAAGTGTTACCTCTGAAGCAATAAAGCCAGCCACTAAACAATAGGAAGTGAAGCATTTCTTGGGGTGTGTATTTTATTATAAAAGAACATAAAGAATATTGCAGACAAAGCAAAACCAAATACCATTTTACTGTAAAATGACCGTATATTTGTATGGAAGAAAAAAACAAGAAGACAATATTGTATATGTTATAGAACTACGCAGTGAGTTGGTTGGCAAATCAGAGTTGGCTTTGGAAATCTGGAGAGTCAACATCATTTTTGTGATTTTTGATCGCTAGCTGCTGAGCTAAAATAATTGTTTTTGGTTTTATTTGAAATAAAATTATTATTCGTTTAAATAATTGATTCTAATCTTTTGGGCTAACTTATTTATTTGGCGTATACGTAATTTCGAGCTGGGATGAATATTTCTTATAAGGAGTCCATCCACTATATCTAGAGATCATCGATATAACGCTTTATCCCCACCATCCCTACGCTCTCTTACAGTATTGAGTTTATCAAAACAACAATGACAAACAAACAAAACATGTTTACGAGACTTTAAAATGCAGAATTTCATGTACACACTGATGCCTCAGGATATAAACTTCAGGGCATACTCAAAAAAACAAGGCAGGACACAAGCGACCTGTAACCTACATATCCAGAAACCTGAATAATGCAGAAAAAAACTACTTTAACTCCATCTTTCCACTCGAAGAAGTTTTATATCGTAAAATAACAATACCCTAATTAATTTTTACAGTCTCTGACGAAGGTAAAGCTTGATGAAAAAACCACAAGCAAAAAAAGGGGAACATGTCTGAGAATTCTCTTGATCTTGATTTAAAAAAGAGATAAATCCATTTGTCCACTGAAATGAGAAACCAATACGGAGCTTGAATAGACAAAATTACTTCGGACTCGAAAACATATTAAAAGCAGTTACAAAAATTTAACGTAAAGGTAAAAAACAGTATATGTTACAATCGGTTTGACTACGGTAATTATTATAAGATATATTCACAGCACAATTAGAATATGAAAAGGAACCTTAACCTTATCTGAAATAAAAATCAAGTCAAGACGCAGGCAAAAAAAATTATAGAAAACAAAATTTCTACTTCTAAGGAATAAAATCAAAGTCGGGCGAGAAAGGTAAGATTGGACAATAAGTCCATAAAGACGCTATAGATACTAATTAGAACTCTACTAGACATAGCTTGGGTCAAAGGCATTGAAAAAACTGAATAACCCAAGCTGTGTTCAATTTTCAAAACAAATGGCTCGCCCTCCTAATTTACATAGTTTGTACACTTGTTAATATAAAGTGTACATTGCCCCTTTCCTTTAACCTACATGTCTCCCCCCTTTAAATTTATTGTATTAATCCTAAATTAATATCATGGATCCACAAATTAAACTAAACAGATTTTATTTTATTCCCTGTGAGAAGAGATACAGCTTATTCACGGAATGTATCTATATGTGCCGGTAGCAAGGCAATCTCTGCAGCAGCAGGATAGCACATATCATAGATACACATTGTAATCTTATATAATATGGCGCTTAAATTTTGTATGTTATTTTCTTAACATGCATTTTAGTTTCGCGCCACTTTTTTCTACATGTTAAAATATTTACCTTTGCCACGATTCGTGCAAAAAACTACAAAATTTCCAATATCATAAAATACCGAGACAGGTTAATTTTTATTTGTAGAATAAAATAGCACTTTTGATTTCTTATTTTTGGCTCTTAAACTACTACAATTAAATATTTAATACTTGCAATTTTAAATTCATCAAATGGAAATCATCTGACAACAACTACGAACAAATCAAACAAATAGTATAAATGAAAGCAAATTCTGTGAGCGACGTGCATGTCCTGCACGTATTTTATTGCTTCGCACATAGCATAACAGGTAGGATTGGTGAAGTAAATGCATTCTTAATATCTTTAAGTGGCGTTCAACTCAACCAATCATATTACTTGAATGCAAATCACCCTTTATAATTGACAAAGACGAGATAGGCAATTTATCATAGGTATTGTCTAAAAAATTTCTCCGCAGGTTTAGTTATTTACTCCACTGAATGTTACATGATACAGCTTAATCCCAATTAACTTTATATCAATAGTTCATTACTCACATAAATTTCACATTTTGACAGGGAAGCAACTAATAAAAATTTGATATGAAATATCGATAGGAAAGCAATCAATAGGGATTTAACATGGAATTTCGATAGGAAAGCAACTACTAGAGATTAACATGGAATTTCGATAGGAAAGCAACCAATAGGAATTTAACATGGAATTTCGATTGGAAAGCAACCAATAGGGATTTGACATGGAATTTCGATAGGAAAGCAGCCAATAGGGATTTAACATGGGATTTTGACAGGAAAGCGATCAATAGGGACAGTGATGCAACACAAAGAGATTACACATGGGATTTCGACAAGGAAACAGCCGATAGGAACATAACCAAGTTTGCTGCAGCGCCTAACCAAGTTTACTGCAGCGCATATTCAAGTTTACTGCAGCGCATAACCAAGTTTGCTGCAGCGCATAACCAAGTTTACTGCAGCTCATAATCAAGTTTACTGCAGTGCATTGTTAAACTTTGCGTGCATCGCACAACTAGCAAACAGTCGCGCTACGCGCGACTGTCTTTGCTAGTATTATATATGATATGATGTAAAACATCAACGAGGTTGCCAAGTCCAGTCCATCTAAAATAATTTGAGCTGGAAATGTACGCTGCCCCTTTTTGGCCCATCGTGATTTCGTACATTGCACGATTTGTGGATGACAATATAATAAAAAACTTTTGTTTTAGGCTTTGTTAGCCGTCCAGTTTGACGAATTTGCTGGTTTTCTCTTTTAATGATTTTTATCCTACTTCCCCGCAATTTCCGCTATTCGAAAAAACTTAATTCATCCCAAGATTTTCTTCTGAAAGAAAAAGACGGTGCCTAGCTATGGTGCTCATTATTATACACACACACTGCGTTCTTTTACCTTATTTGGATTTCTTTGTAGTCCAATGATTTTCATTTTACGAAATAAACATTGCGAATTTTAAATATCTAATGACAGTGGTGTTGGTTTGAGCCTTAAAAATAGAAAATAAATAGTCCTTATGCCACAAATAAAAACATACATGACTAAACGTTTTAACCTTTTGAGAAAGTGGTTTTTGGCACAAGTCGTACACAAAATTGATATTTCAACATGCTGAAAAAAACTTGTGCAAAAAATATAATACATGAATAAAATGAAACCATCAAATATACGATGAATGAAATGAAATCATCAAATATACGATGGATGAAATGAAATCACCAAATATACGATTAATGAAATGAAAAGCAAAACTTCTGTCGGGGAGTAAGGAATTTGGATTTTTTTACACATCAAGCAAAATACTGAGGGTTCACCTATGTGCACATAGATGGCTTAGCGTGCACTTCCCAGCGTAGTTTAATAGACCTTTACTTCACAGCACAGTGTGCGTATTTTTTGCTGCGGTGGAGCTAGCTTGTGTATTCGAACTTACAGCAACCGAAGAAGGATTTTACATGAGTACATAGACTGTAATTTCTCAGTCAGTTTTCAGTCATGAGCCGTCAGCAGTAGTGTAGTGGTCGTACTTGGTCCCACAAATGTAGTAAAGTTGCATATTATTTTGGCATACAGCGTTTGTGTGAATAAATAAATAAAGATCCCATTAAGAAAAATATGACGTGTGAACATTCAGCGACTGAAATTATTCCTGCTTTTACTTCCCGTTTGCTATGTGTAGATACACATGCAAGAGTCATTCATTGCATTATTTTGAAACGAAGAGAAGGGTAGTGTAGTCTCCCAATCTGACTACTGTCCCAGTCAGTCAGACTGAGGTTGTGTACACGGACGAAAGATTTTGTGTTTTCCTTCTATTCTATACCCGTTCGCATCGACTCGTTGAGTAAAAATTTTGAGTTCGGAAAGCTCTCGGCACAGGCACCAAACCTTCTCTCAACTTATATGCAACAATAATGTATCGACCATTCGATTACCCGTGCCATTTTTCTCCAGTAAACCACTTCACTTTTCTCCTCAAAAGTGGAACATTTCATGTACAAAATTAAGCTTTACACTACTTATTCTTATGTTTGTGAGTGTTTAATGAATAGTGTAAACAGCTTCAAATAGAGAGCACATATATTTGTCACCTGTCAATGATTACTGGATGCTCTATTCGATTTCATTGTGTTGTTCCCTATGCTGTTTTTTCCAGTGAGCAAGTTACAAATGTGAAAGACTACAATCAAAAGGAAAATGAAGAAAACAAATATGCTGTGTTGTTCTATAAGTTTTGTTAGTGGTTTGCGAAGTCAGTGTAGACCGCATAATTTGTGTTTCATTCTCGACTACTGATGGAGAAAACGAAAATGTCTCGGTGCACCATGTTAATTGGGATCTTTTTGGCTCTAGGTGAAAATAATAATTTATTACGTCAATAATGTCCAATAGCAGAAGTAGCTGGTTTGCTTCATCAAAATGTAATGTTTATTGGTCTTTTTTTCCATTGCTCCTGAACAGGGGTTGCAAGTTGAAATATTAGCAACATGTTGTATGCCTCAAAAAAATCTATAAAATATAATGAACAAGTTTGCATAGTTCGCTCTGTTCATAGCTTCACATCTAATGTGTGTGCTAATAATGTGATAGTTGAGTTTATCCTAGTGCCATCAAATGTAGAGTAGCAAATACAATTTGCTGATTTGTTTACACACTTGAATAAATTGAGTATGATTATAGTGGGCCGACAGAAAACAAAAGCAAAGCATGCTGCTGCTGCATGTCTATAAACGTACATATTGGTCACTGTCCAGTTTGTCGTATAAGTAAGAAATTGCATGTCTAAACTTCACTCAGTCGACAAATATATGAGACATTTCGTCAAAGTGTAGAAAGAAATTGAAAAAAAGTTGCAATTTAAATTTCGTATTTTCAAAGTCGCTTTGGTTTATATAGGCGTTTTTAAATTATAATTTAAGAGGGTTTTAAATTAAAGGCGACAGGGTTTTACCTTGTTTCTTACCTGTGCTATGCAGAGATAAAGCGATTGGCACAATACTTTAAGTGTTAAAGTGACCTGCCCGTGATCAATTAAAACGAGAAAAAATCAGATGATTATCATTTACATCCCCTTTCATTATTTCACTAAAGCTAGTTATAAAGTTGAGCAAGGCTCGTGTTTGTTGTTTTCGTTAGAATTTGAGTTTTTCCCTTGCATATTTCCTAGCTACTATACTTTTCCACAGCATCCATACAGATGCATGAATTTATCGGTACAATATAATATACCGTAAAGACGGTATTATAGCTCCTATCCATCCAAATTTCAACTCACCCTATTTGCCTTCTTCGGCGTAAGATATTTGTTGAATGTTCATTCTAACTTAAATTGCACTGTCACTCAACAGATAACTCCATTGAAAAATGTAAAGAAAAATATGCAGATTCCAGGTTATATTTTGAAGTCTGTAGATCTGACACGTACATTATATTTGCTAAACACCTTATTTGTCAATTACTCAAACTTTGATTGTAATCAATAAATCATTTAAATCACCTCGGAAGTATGCAATCTCTGACAAAGATTATTATAAGAGCCCGCAAATCATGTTTTCCGTCATCCTTTATTACTCTTCTAGAATTGGAAGTCTATGCGACATGCTAATAATACTTTGTTTACGGTAGTAGAAGCGGCCTATAGGTTACAGTACGGAGTAAGGACAGGAATGCGAAGAAGTTGTTTTTTTCGTCCCTCAGTGAATGGATAGGGAATATTTAGAAGATATAGGGAACAGTACATGGGAAAGGGCTGTGTGAGAGAAAAGAAGATGCAGTTAGCTTTGAGCTAGCGAAAATTGGTAGAGTCGAGTCCAATACATAAAGTGGCAGTTGTTTATTGCCGAGTAGGCGTACTAGGGATCTCAAGTATTGATCCCTTGCTCTGCTCACAGTATGAAGCACGCATGAAGTGCTTGCTAGTGGAAAGAAAGGATCCCTGCTAAAAACAAATAGGAACACATTTCCCCATTCCTGCACACAAAGAAAAAGTAACAGCCACTCAGGTCCACAAACTAATAGCAACCAATATCCCCTTATCGCACCTACTGGCTGAAGGCGCAGGATACAAATATAAGCAATTGTATCAATATACATTTTATTTCCATATTATATTTAATATTTAAAAATAGTATCATTATGCCTCAAAAATAATCTATTGTATCTATCCATTTGCTATAAGGGAATATAAAAGTAGTTAGAGAGCGCGGTGCCATACAATTTGAATTTTAATAACTCTCGTAATAGTCAGTATACATTGAGATTAAAGTTTTATAACATAAAATACGTCGGCTTTTGTTTTTACTGTTTTTAGGAGTAGGAAGGAATGAAAGGAAGTAATCCATATTATGGGGTTCAATAAAATTATGTCGTGTATAGGCAGTTGCTCACTGCAAAGCTCTTGGAGGGCTCTATTCAAGTACCAATGGAAGACCTCTCTGCGTTAGGACTGTATAGATTTGTTTGTTGCAAATATTAAAGGGCATGCACTATGCACGCTTGAACATGGATAGCATAAAAAAAGTATGCAAATTTTGCGCCCGATTTATAATAGATTGGACTCAAGTATATGCTTCCAATTGTTTTCTGATTGAAGACTAAAGGGTGGTAGCGCAACAACTTCTCATGAGCTATATATAAATTATGCTATGCTGCAATTGTGAATGCCATGCTGTTATTGCTGTTTAAAATTGCAAGTTCAGAGGAGCACAAAATGTTTTCATGCTTCGAAACTTCGAGCTGCATCATTTCACGTTTGGATTCATCGGGCTTTTTTAAGGTACATATGGCAGCGCAATGACACAATTTTAAGAGACATTTTCGGAATTTTTGATCGTAATTTATTACGATACGTTATATATGTTATGCAGTAGGCTACTGCAGGGTATATAATTCCTAATTGAATTGATTTGAAAAAGCATTGTTCCCCAAAAGATACAACAAAAATAAATATAAAAACCTGAATTATCAGTTCGTACTTCGTAAGACAGTAATGTACTCACATTTGATTTTGCGTACGAAAATGCTTTAGAATAGACTCATTTAGTTCAAAATTGACTATAAGCTTCCGATTTATGTAGAAGTTTTTCATGAAAAAACTCGATCTGCAGGAGTTTGAAAATTAGCCTTCCTGGCGTCCTGGCTTTCTTTTCTGTTCGAAGAATGCCAAATTGTTAAACTCATTTTGCTGATTTGTGTTATTTAACTTTTACAATTTTGCTAATTCTTAGCGAAATAGTTTTTAATCATTTTTAAACCCAGTGATATTTTTGAGTGACGCGACTAGCCTAATGAGCAGTTAATATAAAAATTGAATGTATCCCACAGTGCATCAATACCCGGAAACTAAGGAAGGAAGAAAGGAACGAAAAACTAATAATAATACTTGTAACAAGAAAAGTTAATTAACGCTTTGTTAACCACACTAGTTTTGGCTCTGGCTCCATCATTCATTGCCTCAAATGTAGGGGTCTTTGGTAGTCATGCTTTAATCAAGCTGAAAAATCGGAATACTGAAAGTTTCAGCATTGATTTGCATTCATTCATTTCAAGCTGCATTTAGCATTACGCTTCAGCTCTGTTTTCAGCTGTATTCCATATTGCCCCTAAATGGTGTGTATGTATAACAAATCCTGAAATTGTTTAGAGACCCGCCTATTTTCTTAGCTACTAACTAAACACCCTTTTGCCGCATTGCATGAGATTTTTGCGTGTCCAGTTCAACTGTACAAACTTTACAGGTGAAAGTGGTGCAGCTGACTGGCTATTTTTGATGTTTTGGCACCATATAGAACCTTCACGCTAAAAAATATATCATATCATCGGCCAATAACATATAATCATGTAACACATGTTCAGACATCATACGTATAGCATAAAATGTAGAGGTGCAAATTTGGAACCTTGTGGGCATGCACTGTCGAAAAAGTATATGAAGTAAAGCCAGAACATTTAAAGGTTTGTAAAATTGTCTATAAATGGCTCCTATGAATTTCAAACTGTTTTTAGAATGAGCAAAAAATACTGGCAATCTTTCTCAAAACAATCTTATATCTTTGCGCCACATTTAAAAAAATTAAAATGTCATCTTGGCCTGGATGGCATGGCCACAATTTGCACAAAAAAGAACCAATTTTTCAATAAAAAAAACATAAATATAATTTGTACGGATTTTGTAATGCTTCAGCTGCAATACGACACATGCATTTTTTATTTTAAACTTTGTAAATTGCCTTAATTTAGCATTGAAAATTTATCATCTAACTTAGTTGAGTGGGAATCAGGTGACCCCATAATTCATGCACAACATAACCTTTCAGAGTAGATGTGATATGATAAAGTTCCTGCAGTGTTTTATGAAACATATTGCATTACATAAATATTAGTAACTTTCTGCATTGTTTTTTTTAAACATTCTCGAACAAATATTAGCACAACTGCAAAGTTTCTGCACTGTTTTATGAATCAATAGTCTCTGTGCTAGTGCAATATAATATCATGAGCAATTTTTAACAACATTTTAGTAGCCCTGATGATACTGTTTGTTAGTGAAAGTTTAATAAATTAAAAATATAACATCCAAATGCCCGTTAACTTTTAAGTCTTGTACATTACCAGTTTTTTTTTTACTTTTTGTAGCAATTTAAGTCAATTGGCTTCCGTTTGGCAATTCCAGGTGAACAAGCAGATTTCATGGTGGGAAATTGGCTATGCTATGCTTTTTTCCCAGCAGCACGAAAACATTAACCAGACGCATTATAAAATGTCTTGAAAATTTGAATTCGATATCTTGCCCCTAATGTTTAGATTCTTCATGCAATATTTCCCAAAAAATTTTTTTGTCTTTTAGTGTTACCCTTTAGGTCCTATATGTTTGTTGGTCATACCTGGTCTAAAATGCAGCTTTTTGCAAAATTTTAGCCAATCGGAGGACAAGAGATACAGGTTTAGCAAAACTTTTGTTGTAAATATTGAATTGTTAAAGTTTCGAATTCCTAATATTCGAAAAGTTCACGCTGAAAAAAACTGTGGCCTCAAAAATCACATTGTTGAGTTTCAATACTTAAAACATACTATACAATAAATGCTTGCAAATATTTACCGTCGGAGCCCAAGAAAATTTAAATCGTGCTCAAGAAAATTTCCTATACCGTGCTGCCAAGATTAGAGTAGTAGTTTTAAAGCTTGCAACGCTGGAGCATTATGACCGGCGTATCTGGGAACACCCAGAGACCACATATTCTTATTGAAAAAGCAATTTTTGTTTATATTATCCGCGTATAAATATGGTTTCCCTTGGTTGGGTTACAGCCAAGTTGAGCCAACATGTTATTCGTCTTTAGACCTATTGAAGCTATAGCCTAACATCTGTTTAGTCTCATCGTATGCTCCAAGATTCCCATAACAATGACTCTTATGTGATTTTTGTAGGCATCCTGAGCAAAGGGATGGAACTTCACTTTGAGCCAAAAGACGGTGGTTTTTTCCTACGCACCGGCCGAAAGTCAGACTCACAGTTATCAACAATGAATCCTGACAATGCGGACACCTGGAGTGAATCTCAATCAGGCGGCCAAGATGAATCAAATTCAGAGGAAGAGATACGAATGGAACAGTTTACAGTTTTGCCCTCATATCAGCCAGTCTCCATTCGGGTAATGTATGGACCTTTCAGCACAAAACAGACTGTGCCTGTCCGACTCCTTGTTCCGGATCCACTGGAGAATCTAAATAACAACGGCAGTGGTGAACCAGAGATGATTCCCCCACTTGACCTCAGTGCTCATTTAGTCACTCATATTATTCCAAAGGATACTCCCATTCTCCGCGTTCTATTTCATGCAGGTCAAACTGCTTTTAAGTTACCTATGACTGCCGCCAATGCTCCAAGACAGGTAAGCCCAAATACTTTTCTACCTTGTTTTTATGAAGTGTAAACTTAGAAATTAAATATGCAGCCACTTTAGGCTTAGTATCAAGCTTATGGAGTCACACTTTTATTAAACTTGGGGTGACTGACTACACAAGCTCGAAAATTTTGCTCAAAAATTTCGCTCAAAAAATGAATACTGCTAATTTATTTCCATCATTCAATTATTGGGAATCAGATTTACTACCATATGATTTTCATAAACAGGGGAAATTAAAGTTAACTATAACAATTAAACCATGGTATGACTACTATTTATTGGATTTTATTTTTGCACATTGAAATTTGAGTCTCCCATAATAGCAATTCAATCATTCTTCTCCTTCTCTACATTCTTTTTTTCAAACATAGTCGGTGTCAGCTTCTCACTATAAAACAACTAAATTCGGAAATATTCGAAAAAATTATGTTTAAGAACAAGAAGAGAAACTTTGGAATGCTTTACCTACTAATTTACTTGACATAAATTTCACAACTGTTAATGATGATATTATGATAAATGATGATATAATGTTGATATTTAAGTTTAACATGTAAACATGCACACACCATAATTA
>Ga0210040_10009810_pt1 | contig 11078 bp, 9 predicted proteins | sample CryGeyCG12114_NA_FD_185462 | JGI IMG/M metagenome (GOLD analysis project Ga0210040, IMG submission 185462) | Groundwater microbial communities from aquifer - Crystal Geyser CG19_WC_8/21/14_NA (SPAdes) (version 2) | ecosystem: Environmental > Aquatic > Deep subsurface > Groundwater | place: USA... | reverse complement strand
CGCGGTATGAGAAGTGTTTGGTTCGGGAACGAGGCCAGCTGTGAATGATGGCAGATGCAGCATCAGCACCCAACGCTGCGGGTCAAGAGGCGGCCAGCAATTGGTCTGTGCCTTCTGAGTGCAGGGACCTGAATCCTCCCACTCGGGCGTGGGCGTGTCAGGCTCTGTGACGATCTGTAGTCTGTAGCGGACTTTGTAGGGCTCAACTACCTGTACCTAAGGCTCGGATCATGTAAGTCGTAATCAACGACACTAAAGCACAGGAACGAGCACGGCTGGTGCATTGTTGTAACTACCTACCTACTGTAGGTAGAGTGCCGTGCCGCCCCCAGCCAGTAGACCTCAGTCCGCACTGCCATGTTCTGCTCGGCTGCTACGACACTTCGGCCCCATGCCTCGTCCGCGACAAGGATATATGAGACAACTCTAATTGGGTCTCTTATAATGCTACTAACCAGGCTCTACTTGTACCACTGAACACAGTGTTGGCAGGTTCCCTGGTCCTGTTTCCTACCTGGCATTTTCTCCTGACCATGAAACGTGAACAATCGTCAAGCTTCCAGCATAGATCCCCTTGCCTATGGATCCTGCCGCCGCAACGGGTGCTTCAGCGGGCACGCAAAAGGTTCTAAAGGAGCAGAGTAGAAGTGCATGCCGGCCTACCTCAACCCGGCACGCACAACTCAGCAAGACCTGATGCTACGGGCGTGCTTCAGACCTTTTCTGCGTTGTCACAGGGGTGCGGCATTGACATGTGGTTCACTCAAACTTGGTCATCATGCTTCTACCACACTAGCCTCCAGGTCGGTTCGTCTTGGGGTCTGCCCTCGTGTATCACTCCGCCGCACATCATGCTTGGCCAGCCCATGGAGCCGAAGTTGAAATGCGTGGTCGACGCACACCGATGCTTTCTTGTTAGCCTGCCATAGGATTGGCATGTATGGTGACTTTTTCGAGAATGACCTTCTCTTGTCTGGGTCGATACTTCTTGTCGACCTCAACAGCCTCAATCTTATCAAGCACACCCCCTTCTTCAGCTCCATCGATCACTCGCCCAAAAACGGTGTTCTTGCCATCCAGATGCGCCGCGTCCTTGAACGTGACAAAGAACTGGCTGCCGTTTGTCACCGGTCCTTTATTGGCCATGCTGACCATTCCTCGCCCGCTGTGTCTCAGGGCTGGAACCTTGATTTCATCTTCAAAGTATTGACCCCAGATAGAGGTTCCACCTTTGATGATAGGATGATCGGGTGTGTTCGAGGAGCCTTGCGATGTGTCTCCGCCCTGAGTCATGAACTGTGAAATGATGCGATGGAAAGGTGTGCCATCGTACGCGCCTGAGGCGCAGAGAGCTAGGAAGTTCTCGGCTGTCTTTGGCACAGATTCGCAGAAGATTTCGAGCTTGAGGTCACCATGAGTGGTGTGTAGCTAAAGCCAGTCAATCAGCAACGGCTCTGTGGTGGAGAACGACAAACAATCTTACAGTAACAGACATGACGCGATCGTGCCTTTTGCAGCCTCGCCATGAGCTGATGCAGGGTCAAGCTAGGTACATCAGCATAAAACGTTGGAACAAAAGTCCCTTTTTTCGCAGCCGTTGGTACCGAGATTCGGGGAATTTGTTGATGGAGAAGATCCGCGTCAGATTTCCTTGATCGACATCACCTTCCTATCTCGGACCACGGACTTGACCGCTAGCTACACGATCCTCGGTTCAAACACGACTCCAACATTTCGAGCCATGCCTAGGTACCATCCTACCTGAACAGGTATACCATGGTTGCGAAGGAAATAACCAGATAAGCTTCATAACTTTTTACGAAGCACGTAAATCCTCAGCTGTCCTGTCGCAACGATAAGCACGTCATTTCAACCATGGTATCTGCTGCACATTACACTGAGATCTCGGCCATTGCTCGCAAGAGGAGGGCGGCTAACATTGCAGCTTTTTACCCCGAGATGGATGTAGATGAGGCTGCTTTACCTAACAACCTCACAGAACATGCCTTGAAATCTGGCTACTACACGACTGACGAGCTAGAGATCATTGAAAGCGAAGCAGAAGATATTCTCGAAAAGATCCGCGATGGTATCTGGACCTCTATGGAGGTGACAGAGGCATTCTGCAAAGCTTCAGCTCTTGCACAACAACTGGTGAGTCTTTTTGTTCGGATGCTCATCCCGAGACCTGACTGTAATGCGGACCAACTGTGTCACCGAAGTTCTGTACTCTGAAGCGCTTGAAAGAGCAAAGTATTTGGACGTATATCTTCAACAGCATGGCAAAACACTCGGGCCCCTGCACGGCCTGCCAATATCACTCAAGGATTGCTTCATCACTGCGCCTCATCCTTCCAGTATAGGTATCGCAGCATATGCGAACGAGGCCTTACAGGATGATAGCGTTATTGTCAAGATCCTCCGCAATTTGGGTGCCATATTTTATGTAAAGACGAATGTCCCGACCGCGATGATGATGGCCGAAACAAACAACAACGTCTGGGGTGAGACGAGAAACCCGTTGCATAAAGGGCTGAGTCCTGGTGGCTCGAGTGGTGGAGAGGGCGCCCTTATCGCTTTCAAGGCTTCGCCACTTGGCCTAGGGACTGATATCGGCGGCAGCGTCCGCATACCGGCTGCTTGGTGTCATCTGTACGGACTCAAACCGAGCTTCGGACGCTATCCCGTTCGTGGTGGCAAATCTGGCATTCCGGGTCAGGAGTTCATCCTGGCAGTCAATGGTCCTATGTCAAGGTCCTTGAAATCATTGCAGATATACTCGGAAGCGGTACTCTCCGAGAAGGTGGCTCCGTGGGATTACGACCATAAATGTATACCGATTCCTTGGAGGAAGAATGTTATACAGCCAATAGGCAGGAAACTAAGGCTCGGCCTTGTGGGTATAGACGATGGCCTGGTCACCTGCCACCCACCAGTGGAACGAGCGTTGAACATGACAAAGAAAGCACTTGAGGCTCAAGGCCACGAGATTGTTCCCTGGACCACCGAAGAGCATGCAGTGATTGTCAAGAATCTGCAAGCTGCTTTCTTCGACCTAGGTGGTGCTGCCATAGTTTCGTTGTTGACACCACACGAAGAACCATTGTTTCCTTGTATGACTGGCTATGGGCTAGCGTCGGCAGCCGGTGAAAGTGATCTTGGACCAACCAAGCTGCGCGGAATGGTCCTCAAGCGTAACGAGCTCCAGAACGGCTATCTTGACAAATGGTATGCGAGCGCGAAGGACGGCAAAGGTCCGATCGACGGCATCATCATGGCCGTAGCTCCATGGGCAGCTCCGAGGCTAGGCCAGACGCAGGAGAACTTGTACGTCGGCTACACAGGAGTATGGAATCTGCTTGGTAAGGACAAGCCAATCTATTGGCCTAAATGGCAGAAGATTAACAACGCCTAGATTTCTCCGCCTGCACGTTTCCCGTGACATTCGCGGACAAGAACATCGACAAGGCCAGGGACATGAAGGCATTCAGGCAGCTAAGTGAGATTGATGGTCGGATCCAGAAGGATTACGACGCCGAATTTTATCACGGTGCTCCCGTATCGCTTCAAATCGTCGGCAAGAGACTGGAGGAAGAAAAAGTGCTGGAGATGGTCGAGGTAGTCGCCGAAGCGCTCAAGGCTCAATTTTGAAAGGCGAAGCGATTGCAAATTTCAATTTCTCTCTCTCATCACTTGAGCGCCCTTCTTCAGTAGATCTGCGTTCTCGAATGTATCTTGCGCGCTGCCATTGGACACCATATCGAGCATCGCAATTGCCAAATGATCCACCTGCACAGCACCCAATATCCATCCCGCCACACGGCTCAGGAAACCTGGCCGTTTAGACAGAACCATAGAAGGCCTGGCAATATATGTCTCCCAGGAGTGATCTTGGCCTTTGCGCGCAAGCTCCTTCATCTTGATCTCGGCCATGCCCTATAAAAACAAGCGAGGTCAGCCAGTGCACTTTGTCCGACACATTTCTGGGCCCGAAAGCCCGTGATAGGTAGAAAATTCCAAGGAGCACCGTACCTTTGCCCGCCGAGCATCCTGCAGAAACCACAGGGACTTTGTCTGGTCTTTCTCCGCCATGACGCCGCTGACATGCATCCAGCGAAAAGGCCGTTTGTTCCTTTCCAGCGTCGACCGGATTGCTTCCGCGAAGGCAAGGGGATAATCCAGCTCGACCTCACGAGAAGGAGCTCGTAATGACCTTTTTCTTGACGTTAGCGAACCAGCTCAATACCCCGGCACGCCCAAAAGGCGCACGGGTAGAGAAAACTTACCAGATACAGGCCTGGGCATCTGCCAGTTCGCTCTTGACTTCGTCCGAGTAGTTCAGAAAGTCCTTCACTGTGATGGATTCGATTTTGGGGTCTTTGGTGAGCTCGTAGGGAAGCGGCCGTCGGACCATCACCACAATCTTGGTGATTGAGGGATTTTGCCGGCACTGTGATAGGACCTCGTTGCCGATGAAGCCTGTGCAGCCTACTATGATGATCTTCATGTTTGGGTTTTGGGTTATGGTGCTTGTGGGGCGGGGAGTAAATGGAATGGGTATTGCGAAAAAGGCTGATGATTGAGTTGAGGTTGTCGTTCTCAGATGCTCTATGGAAAGGGTTATCAAGCCTCTATTTCTAGTCCATCCATATCGACTACATTGTCCTGCCGGATGATCATGTTGTTCCACACGCGAGTCACACTTGAGTGGGCACGGGCAAGGTGTCGTCGGTAACGCCCTCTCCAGGACTTGCGGCGTCCAAGATGTTGATCATCCCGACGGGAAGGACGCGAATTGAGGAGGAAAGTTAGCCCGACACGGAGACGGCCCGATCAGAGTCCCGAAGAATCTCATTGGCGCTTGGCGCTTATAGCCCCACTTTCATCCTAGTCGCCCGGACACGATTCAGCCTTGTGAGATGCTGGCGATGTGATGTGAATGAACATCGGACCATCTGATTCGAAATGAGGGTTCATAACATAGAGACTCTCCGATGGTGTACCTCTAGCGAATACCCTCACTGAAAGCCGGTGCTCAGAGGCCGGCTTGGCACTTTCTAGTCAGGTCATGATGGAGGAGAGAAAGTGCAGGACAAGATACAGCGCCTTTAGCTCTCACCTAAGCTCGAATGTCTTCTCTTCGAATGTCCCTTCCAACGGCTGCTCAAAAGCCTCCACGCATCAAATCTTCAACAAACCCTTCTCCAAGAAAGTAGTACTGCTGACCGGACTGCCTGAGGACAAAAGGTGTACGTCCGCCATACAGGATAACAACGATGTCGTCTTCCTGCATCGCTGCCGGCCCTAAGCCCATCCTTCCTCCACTGGTACGAAAAAATCTCCGCTGGTCGCAGTACGTTTGTGCGCAGATTTCGTATCGCTTCCAATCGCCCCCCTCGTGCGGCCAATCGACTGGGCTAGTGCTGTCGTCTCCTTTTTGATCGAGCTCATGAAGATGGATCATATACTTTAGGAAATCTGCGTAGAACTCTTGCCTCAGGTCATCGTCAAGGTACATGATGCGATTGTGATCGACGTCCATCTCACCCGTCAGCGTCCTGGCGAATTTAAGAAGCTCGCCCACATCGCTACGAAGACAGGGTATTTGTTTCCACAATTCTAGGACAGGATGGGCCGATGACTCACTTTCACCGAAATCGAAGTGACTCTGGTCCATGATCTTCGAGGCAAAGCTGACCGTGTCAAGAATGATACCTTGAAGTCGTAGTATTTTTGGGGACGTTTTCGAGAAGACTTTCAGTTCTCGCGCTACACTTGCACTCCATTCAACATCGTCGTCGTTGCTTAGTGTAAATCGGGTGCTTTGGGAGAGCGTCACGTCCCAGCGCGGCACCCACGACGGTATTGTAGTATTTGTGTCAACCAAGTCAGCGTGCTGGACGTACGATAGTATGCGTAGGCTCTTCTCTGTTTCGAGAGCAGCTAAGACAACGTTGGTGTAGACATCCACCGCTGGTTGTTTGTAATCGATTGCGATGAGCCCGACCATAGGATCATGCTTGACAAGGCCCATTACGGCATAGACCTTATCTAGAGGGTCGGTCGCTTTGAAAGATCGATGAGCTCCAAGTGCGTCCGGGAGCGTTCTATACAGTGATAACTCCGGATTCGGCCCATCGTACATTAGTAGCGCAGCAAGCGGGTCGATGTTTCCAAGCAATGCGGGGACATTGAAGGCTTTGGTTATCTGTTGCGAATCAAGCCATGAGGCCGTTATGCCCACAACACGCCAGGGTACTTCGACGTCTCCGAGCATGAGCAACGCTTCTTTAGCCATGACAATCTCTTGAACGCACCATACACGCTCGAACCATGGTCTGGCAAAGAATACAGCAAGGGCTCTCCAGTACTCGTGACTGGATGCAACGGAAGGGTCACCAAAAGCCCCGAGATGCTGGATATCGGCACATTGAACCATCTGCTGGCTGGTCAGATCGCCCCATCTTCGCCCACGGTTTTGTGCATTAGTGTCACAAGTCTGTGTTATGGCTACCATTAGGACCACAGCACTTTCTGCGGACTGTCCGTCATCTCGACCAAGCCATACTATCACTCGAACGGCTTCGGAGTAGATGTCTCTCATTATACTTACTTGCCTGCTGCGCTCATCCAGATCATCTTGGTTGATGCATATCGCGTCAGCCCAGACCACACGTATTCGGCTAGTCAGCCGTAGACGCCGTAGAGCGTCCCCAAGGTTGACTGTCACAGAGATGATCTGTCCATCACAATCCACCAGGGTCTGGTCTGCAGGATTGCCCCAGACATAAGACAGAGCCTCAAATACGGGGATACTATCCAGATCAGTCTCAAAAAGCTCGCATTTGACGCCAGTATCCGCATTGCCTGGGATGATCCTTAGGAGACGGATCGAACGTGGACCACAAAGGTGTCTGTAAAGAGAGTCATCCGAGACCTGACTGCCACTGGTGGCAACCATGGCAGTCCACCAACAATGCTGTCAAGGGCCAAGCTGCTGCAGCGATGCGTTGGCCTTGGTCTCTTGTCAACACCAGGACGGTCGTGCATGTATGTAGCAGAGAACCTGCGCAACGTAAAAAGCACGACTAGGAATAAAGACGGGTCAAGAAGAAGTGGTCTGGAAATCAGGTACCATTAACCATTGTCCCGCTGAACGCGAATCGAAAGCCGGGTCTGTGGACAATTAGAAGCACATTGTAGCTGGACATCCGGCAGGTATCGTATTCCCACAGACCACGAGCAAGCTGCTTATTCCAAGCCATTGAACAAGTACAGTAAGGAAAATCCGCAAGATCGAGGTTGAAGGAAGTCAAGCAGCGCAACGCTACTAGTACCTAACAAATGCCAAGGTAATTTTACCGCATATTTCACAGTACTGAATTCCCCTTCACGCCAATAGGTAATTATGGACACGTGATATCAATTTCTCCTTTTCATATGAGCTTGAAGAATTTTCGACTTTGGTTTCACAGGATTGTTCTCATTCCAGCAAATTGAATTTCCGTGTCCTAGAAGTAGCGCGTGGTCTGATGTTGCAGTTCTGCATCACTAGGAGAACGATAGATTGCAGCCGCCAAATCCCACGCCTTCTCGTGAGATTAGCTTCATCTAACACTAAATCGACCAAATCCGAGCGTTCCACTTTTCGCCCGATCGGCTATAATGCTGGACAAATAGCCATGGCCAAAGAACATCAAGTCATCAAGAACAGACCCAGCAAGAGGCGGAAGCTTGAAAGCGCCCCAAAACCCGTGAAGGAAGGTTCCCATGAAGAGGTCCTTCGATTTGAAGTCACAAATCTCCTTGCCTCACGGCTGAGTCTAAAACCAAACGAAGAATCAGCGACCAAGGATGATCGAGCAGAGAAGAATGAAGATGCCCCGCTTCCGGAACCCTTTACAGAGTTAGAGCTCGATATTGTGGAGCTTTCATCGACAGGCGACGCCCTCGCGATAGCACCGTCAGGAAACCATGTATACGTCGTTCCTTTTTCCGTGCCCGGTGATCGGGTTCTCGCAAAGGCTTTGCGCCCGGTCCATAACCAGTCTTATAGCCACGCGGACTTCCTCAAAGTCATCAGGCCATCACCGAAGCGCGAAGGTGTCATACCGCAGTGCAAGTACTTCTCGACTTGTTCTGGTTGTCAATTACAAATGCTTCCGTACGAAGCCCAGTTGGAGCACAAGCGCACGATTGTCGAGAAAGCATTTCGCAACTTTTCGGGTCTTTCTTCGGAACAAGTACCCAAGGTTGGCAAGACCATGGGCTCGCCACTAGAATACGGATACAGGACGAAGCTCACACCACACTTCGACGGTCCGCCTGGTAAGCGGAACGAACGGCGCTTTACTCAGGTCCCTAAAATCGGCTTCGCACAGAAGGGCAGACGCTACGTAATGGACATCGAGGTCTGCCCTATCGCGACCGACATAGTCCAAGAAGGGTTACGGATCGAGCGCGCAAACGTCGCTAAGAATCTGTCCAAATACCGCAATGGCGCCACCATCCTCCTCCGGGAGTCCACACAACGCATACCTAAGGAACAAGACGGCGACAGCGCCCCCATCTCCGTCGACCAGCCCGTTCCAACCTCGAAAGAGCTCACCCATGACCCGGACACTGGCGCACCACAGCTCAAGCTCACCTATCCAGCATACACCGACATAAAGACGTACACATCCAACAACGACAGCACCGCCACCGAATATATATCCAAGCACACCTTCACCTCCCGGGCCGGTTCCTTCTTCCAGAACAACAACTCGATCCTCACCCCTTTCATCACTTACGTCCGCGACAACTGTATCCCAGCAGCACCCATTCTAGACCCTAAGAACCCGGACCCACCCGTCAAATACCTGCTGGACGCCTACTGTGGAAGTGGTCTGTTCACCATCGCGCTCTCCGGCCTCTTTAGCAGTGCGTTAGGAATCGACATTGACGCCGCAGGTGTTGCGTCAGCGCGAACCAACGCCGAAAAGAACAACATCCCCAATGCCGGCTTCATCGCGGCGGACGCCTCAGACTTGTTCGCCGACGTGCCTTATCCGCCCGACCAGAGTTTGGTTGTCATTGACCCACCGAGGAAAGGCGCGAGTGAAGACTTCTTGCGACAGCTGTGCGCGTTCGGACCTAAGCGTGTAGTCTATGTGAGCTGCAACGTGCATACACAGGCAAGAGACGTGGGCATGTTAGTAGATGGGTTTGGGCCCGGGCCAGCAGAGAAATGGAAGTACGAGATTGAAAGCCTACGAGGACTTGACTTCTTTCCTCAGACGGGCCATGTGGAAGGCATTTGCTTTCTGAATAGGGTGCCTGCCGCTAGGCTAGTGTAGGCAGGTAGCATCGTAATCTAGAGTGCTTCATCAATTCATCTATGTACTTCCTGGGCCACCAAGCAGCGCAAATCTTCGTACAATGCTAGGACCAATCTCGTCGTATTCAGCCTTTGTGTGACAGTAGCTTCTGAATTCGGGTGTCTGGCCAAGTAAACTGCCTCCGAACCATGGACCATGTCGTTGACGTTTATGCGTCACGACTTGTACGTCCAAGCCACCACTCCTTGCACCTCCACTTCGTGCTTCCGATGCTCGTATTCTTGCATCGACTAGATGTCTGATGTCTCGTTGTAACCTTCGGCCAAAGTCTTTGTACAGCGTTGAGCCTCCAGACAATACAATGTTCTTGTACAGACCTCTTCGCACGTCAATAGGTGAGGATTGAATGACGCCATCGACAACTGTGGGCAGTGGGGTAAGAAAGTCGGATGAGTAGATTTCGGGATTAAAGAAGATTTCTGGTGCCAGGAAGCGCTCGTAGCCGACGTCGATCTGAATGGATCTACCATTCGGCGCGGTAACTGTATGTTTGATGAAGCGATCTGGCTCTTTGTCGTATCTTGCAAATTCCTTGACGATATCTGGACAGACGTAGCAGTATTCTTCTTTGACACGTTCTGCGGTCTTCAAGCTACTATCAGCCTCGCCACGGTCCCGGAGCAGACTCTGGACAAAGTATGTGATATCTCGGCCTGCAATGGGTATGCTTTTAATTGAGGAACCAATCACATAGCCCTCCGCGACTGGAATGACATGCGTCACACCGTCACCGGAGTCGATGACTGTGCCGGTTAGGGATCGATCAGTAACTTTGGAAGAAGTCCATGAGGCAGCTAGAGCAAGAACGGCTTGCACAGCGATGTATAGGCCGGCACAATTGAACGATTCGAACATGATTTCGGCGGTGTTCTCTCGATTCTCAGGAGGGTTCAGAGGCTGGCAGGTGTCAGTAAAGTATTGCTTCGGTAGTGATGTAGACGTACCGGTTCGGTAAGGAGGAAGTAGTGGTCCTCTGGCTCTACTCTCAGGTATTTGAATATCGAGTTCGACCAGAAGCGTTCCATGTGGTCCCAATTTTCGACCTGTCCATGTCTAACAGGGTAATGTATACCGTATCCAGGACCATTGGCTGCGGCTAGTGCCTCGTCTCCGATGAAGAAGTCCAAGTCTTCTGTGCCTCTCTTTCCTGCGAGGTTTGAGCTTGGGCCAGCACCACCAGTCAAGTAAGTTGGTTTGTTGGCAACGGCTGGTCTGCCCGAGCCTGAGCTTCCTCCACCGCCTGGTCCGCCTTTTGTTGCAATGGCCGTAGGAAAGACGAAAGATGGAGCATCGTTTCCGGCGAATCCTAAGCAGCTAAGTTAGCTTACTTGCTTACATTGCCGAAACTAAACTATACCAAGCTTGGAGAAACCGGTACCGCTGCGAAGTCTATATCAGCATACATCTCATAGATATTGTATGCAGCAGCCACTCACTTGTCCATGACAACGGCCGGAGTTTGGGACGCCATTGTGTAGACTCGACTGTGGCCGGTAGTGGTTGAGGGGACGGGTTCGAAACGTTGGCAGGAGATATTTGCGGCGCGCTATTGCATGTTACGTCCGACAAAGCCCTAGCAGTGTTCTTGCCCTTTAATAAAAACGCGATATTCCACGCCTCGAGTCTCTGCGAGCAAGCGCAGGCAATGGCATTTCCAGTGTTGAGTGCAGCGGCGGTCGGAGCAGATGTGGGATGACG
>Ga0210040_10009809_pt1 | contig 11079 bp, 13 predicted proteins | sample CryGeyCG12114_NA_FD_185462 | JGI IMG/M metagenome (GOLD analysis project Ga0210040, IMG submission 185462) | Groundwater microbial communities from aquifer - Crystal Geyser CG19_WC_8/21/14_NA (SPAdes) (version 2) | ecosystem: Environmental > Aquatic > Deep subsurface > Groundwater | place: USA... | reverse complement strand
CGAAGGAGTCGAACGGACCGTCGGACGCCCAGGCCGCAGGCGGGGCGAGCACGAACCGCGAGACGAAGGGTGGCGTGGACGCGAACGCGTCGAAGCAGCACCTGTACGAGCTCGCCCAGCAGGCGGAGATCCCGGGTCGTTCGACGATGACCAAGGACGAGCTGGTCGACGCCCTGCAGAGGTCGAACGACCGGAAGACGGCCCAGGCCCGCCGGGACTGACGATGTGACCAGGGTCACGCCAGGGGTGACCTCACGTCGGGGTCGCGTCGAGCGACTACCTCACGACAGCGCTCCGGGGACAGCCCGGAGCCCGGTGGAGGAGGTCGCGATGGCGGCAGCAGCGACGCTGGAGACTGCGGGCACGGAGCCCGGGGCAGACGGTACGGCGGCGGTTGGAGCGGGCCGGCGCCACGCTGTCGTCCCCACGGAGCTGGGCGACCTGACCGTGGTCGCCGACGGTGGTGCGTTGGTCGGCGTCTACTTCCCGGAGCACCGGCCGGAGCCCGACCGGGCGCGGTTCGGCGAGCCGGCGGAGCTCGCGGACGACGAGGTCCTGGGAGTGGCGACCGCACAGCTGGTCGCCTACGTCGCGGGGGAGCGTGAGACGTTCGACCTGCCGCTCCGGCCGGACGGCTCGGAGCGGGCGCGACAGGTGTGGGACCTGATCGCCGCGGTCCCCCGCGGCGAGACCACCTCGTACGCCGCGCTGGGCCGCGGGGTCGGGGTGGGGCCACGGGTGGCGGGCCAGCTCGTCGCGCGCAACCCGCTCTGCGTGGTCGTGCCCTGCCACCGGGTGGTGGCCTCGGACGGGCGTCTGACGGGCTACGCGGGCGGCGTCGACCGCAAACGGCAGCTGCTCGAGCTGGAGGGCGCGTTCACCGTGCCCGCCTCGGCTCAGGTCGCCGCGGAGGCCGGGGCCGAGGTCGGCGGGTGACCGGGCTCGACGAGGCGTACGCGGCGTCGGAGAGCCACCTGGAACGGCTGCTGAGCGGGCTGGCGACGACCGCGGACCAGCGCGAGGAGGTGGACGTCGGCTACCGGGTGGTGGACGGGCCGGTCGGTCCGCTCCTGCTCGCCGCCACGCCCTCGGGGCTGGTCCGGGTGGCGTTCGAGAGCGAGGGTGAGGACGCGGTCCTGCAGGAGCTGGCCGACCGGGTCAGCCCCCGGGTCCTGCCGCTGCCGGGCCGCCTCGACGAGACGGCCCGGGAGCTGGACGAGTACTTCGCCGGACGGCGACGGCACTTCGACGTCCGGCTGGACTGGCAGCTGTCCAGCGGGTTCCGCCGTGACGTCCTCAGCCACCTCGCCGTCGACGTCGAGTACGGCGCCACGACCTCGTACGCGGGGCTGGCCACGTTGGCCGGGAGCCCGAGGGCGGTCCGGGCGGTGGGGACGGCCTGCGCGACCAACCCGATCCCGGTGGTGGTGCCGTGCCACCGGGTCGTGCGTTCCGACGGGTCGATGGGTCGTTACCGCGGGGGAGAGGAGGCCAAGCACGCCCTCCTCGAGCTGGAGGGCGTGCGCTGACCCTCGGTGCGGTGCTCCGAGGGTCGGCGGCTCAGCCCTGGGCCTCGAGCGCGACGGGCTGCCACTCGTTCCACAGCGCGAGGCGGGACTCGTAGTCCTTCGTCGCGATGCCGAGCGGGGCTGCGCCGAAGAACACCCGCAGCGGAGGCTGCTCGGCGTCGACGACCTTGAGGACGGCGGCGGCAGAGGCTCCAGGGTCGCCGGGCTGCGTGCCGCCGCGCCGGGCGCGCTGGCCCTCGCGCACCGGCTCGTACGCGCTGATCTCGCCGCTGTGCTGGGCCGAGGGGCCGGACCAGTCGGTGGAGAAGCCGCCCGGCTCGATGAGGGTCACGTGGATGCCGAAGCTGGCGACCTCCTGGGACAGCGCCTGGCTGATGCCCTCGAGGGCCCACTTGGACGCGTGATAGGCGCCGATGCCGGGGAACGCGGTGATCCCGCCGATCGAGGAGACCTGGAGGATGTGCCCGGAACCCTGCTCACGCAGGTAGGGCAGCGCGGCCTGGGTGACCCACACCGCACCGAAGAGGTTGGTCTCGACCTGGGCGCGGAGCTCGTCCTCGGAGAGCTCCTCGACCATGCCGAAGTGGCCGTATCCGGCGTTGTTGACGACGACGTCGAGGCGCCCGAAGTGGTCGTGGGCCTGGCCCACGGCGGCGATGTCGGCGGACCGGTCGGTGACGTCGAGCTGCAGCGGCAGCAGGGCGTCGCCGTACTTCTGGACGAGGTCGTCCAGCGACGAGGTGTCGCGCGCGGTCGCGGCGACCTGGTCGCCACGCTCGAGCGCGGCGATCGTCCACTCGCGGCCGAAGCCTCGCGACGCGCCGGTGATGAACCAGACCTTGGGTGCAGCCATGGGAGATCTCCTCGTGTTCGGGTGCGGGCCTCGCGGCGCCGGCACGAACATCCACAACCCGGTTTACGAGAGCTTTATGCCCTCGAGGACCGGGTTGTGAGCGGGCTCATGCGGCCCGGGCCCGTCCTCTGCCCGGTCTACTTCGTGCGGTCGGCGATCCTGGTCGCGGTCAGGGTCGACCCGTTCTTCAGCGCGACGACCCGGACCTCGTCACCGGTGGTCACGTCACCGATGGCGGCCTTCTCCTTGGCGTGGCGGACCTTGGTCTTCGCGTCGACCACGTACGTCGCCGAGAAGCCGTCGGTGCTGCTGACCGTGATCGCCGAGTCGCTGACCTCCGCCACGGTCCCGCGCTGGAAGTCGACGACCCGCTGCTTCTTGCCGCCGAGGGTGACCTCGCCGTGCAGGGCGCGCTTCGTGAGGTCGCGCTTCGCCTTGCTCGCCTTGTTCACCTTGCCGGCCTTGCCCTTGCCCGGGTCGGCCGACGGGCTCGCACCCGCGGTCGGGGTCGCCGTGGCGCTCGGGGTCGGCGTCGGCGTGGGGTCCGCGGAGGCGACGCCGATGCCGACGACGCCGGCCAGGGCGACGGTCGACAGGGCGGTGACGAGGAGGACTGCGGGCTTCTTCATCGTGGGTCCTTCGGGCTCGAGGGGGCCGACACCGGCCCCGCTGCTCCGTCAGTCTCGACGCGCCGGTCGACCGACCACGACGACCGCGGCGGATGCTTCAGCAAGCCTTCAGCCGTCAGGCCGGGGTCTGCGGGGCCTGGACCTCCTCGGGCTCCAGGCGGCGGCTGCGGCGCAGGGCGGGGATCGCGACACCGAAGAAGATGACCGAGGCCGCGGCGCTGCAGGACACCGCGACGATGCCCAGCGGCACGGCGGTGTCCTCACCCCCGAGACCGACCAGCGGGGCGACGATCGCGCCCATGAGGTACTGCCCGAGCCCGAGCAGCGACGACGCGGCCCCGGCGCGTTCCGGGTGGTCGGCCAGCGCCAGCGCGGTGGAGGTGGGGAAGACCAGGCCCAGCGCGCTGACCATGACGAACAGCGACCCCAGCAGGTACGGCAGCCCCAGCCCGACCAGGACGGTGACGGCCAGGCCGACGGCGCCCAGGAGGTTCACCAGCAGCCCGAGCGCCAGCACGCGGTGCGGCGACCAGCGGCGGGCCAGCCAGGCCCCGACCTGGCCCAGGATCATGATGCCCAGGGCGTTGCTGCCGAAGGCGAAGGAGAACTGCTGCGCGGACAGCCCGAACAGCCGCTGCAGCACGAACGTCGCCCCGGCGATGTACGCGAACATCGACGCACCGGCGAACCCCGCGGCCAGCACGACCGCCACGAAGAGCCGGTCGCCCAGGAGCGTGCGGAAGCTCCGCAACGTGTCCCGCACGCCGCCGGCGCGACGCCGCTCGGGCGGCAGCGACTCGCGCACCCCGAAGATCCCCGCCCCCAGCAGCACGACGCCGAACGCCGCGAGCACGAGGAAGATCCCGCGCCAGCTCGTGACCAGCGCGAGCTGCCCGCCGATGACGGGCGCCAGGATCGGCGCCAGCCCGTTGACGAGGATCAACCGGGAGAAGATGATCACCAGCCGACGGCCGGAGTAGAGGTCGCGGGCCACGGCGCGGGCGATGACGATGCCCGCCGCGCCCGCGAGCCCCTGCACCAGCCGCAGCACCACGAGCAGCCCGATGGTGGGGGCGAGCGCGCACGCCACGGAGGCGATCAGGTAGAGAACGAGGCCGACGATCAGCGGGCGGCGGCGTCCGAACTGGTCCGACAGCGGGCCGGCCACGAGCTGGCCGGTCGCGAGGCCGAGCAGGCAGGCGGTGATCGAGAGCTGCGCGGCGGACGTGGACGACGACAGGTCGGTCGCCAGGGCGGGCAGGGCGGGCAGGTAGAGGTCGAGCGAGATCGGCCCGAACATCGACAGCATCCCGAGCACCACGACGAGGCGGACCTCCGAGCGGCGTGCGGCGTGGGTCGCGGGGTCGGCGGGCACGGGCGCCACCGTAACTGTGCCTCCGGGTCGCACCGCGACCGTCTCTCGACGGCCCTGCACCGAGGTGGGGGTGCTGGTTACCCTGCCGTCCGCAGGGTGAGGCGTCGAGCGTCCAGGGGGACGAGTGCTGGTGCAGCGGGAGCGGATCGAGCGGATCCGCGCGGGCTCGCGCCTGCTCGGTCCCGCCTTCGTCGCCGCCGTCGCGTACGTCGACCCGGGCAACGTCGCCACGAACACGGCCGCGGGCGCGGCGTACGGGTACCTGCTGCTGTGGGTGCTCGTCGGGGCGACCCTGATGGCCGGTCTCGTGCAGTACCTGTCGGCGAAGGTCGGCTGGCTCACGGGCCGGTCGCTGCCGGCGCTGGTCGGGGACCGCAACCGGCCGTGGCTGCGGCGGGCGTTCTGGGTGCAGGCCGAGATCGTCGCGGTCGCCACGGACCTCGCCGAGATCGTCGGCGGCTCCCTGGCGCTCGAGCTGCTCTTCGACATCCCGGTGGTCGTCGGGGCCGTCATCACCACCGTGGTCAGCACCGCGCTGCTGCTCCTGCAGAGCCGCCGCCGGCAGAGGACCTTCGAGCGGGTGGTGACGGGGATGCTGGCCGTCGTCGCGGTCGGCTTCCTCGCCGGGTTGTTCCTCGACCCGCCCGACCCGGTCGGGGTCCTGGGCGGTCTCGTGCCGCGGCTGGCCGGCGCCGACAGCGCGCTGCTGGCGGTCGGCATGCTCGGCGCGACGGTGATGCCGCACGCCGTCTACCTGCACTCCGCCCTCGTGGGCGACCGGCACGGCCGGGCCCGCAGCGACGACGCCCTCTCCGTGCTGCGCAGCGTCCGGCTCGACGTCACCCTGGCGATGATCTTCGCCGGGGCGGTGAACATCGGCATGCTGCTGGTCGCGGCCACCACCCTCGCGGGGCTCGAGATCGACGGGCTCCCCGACGCGGTGGCCGGCATCGGCCACCAGCTCGGGGAGGGGGTGGCGACGCTGTTCGCGCTGGGGCTGCTGGCCTCCGGTCTCGCGTCGACCTCGGTCGGCGGCTACGCGGGGGCGGTGATCACCGAGGGGCTGCTGCACCGCCGGATCCCGCTGCTCGTCCGGCGGCTGATGACCGCGGGGCCGGCCCTGGTGCTGCTGGGTCTCGGGCTCGACCCGTCCGAGCTGCTCATCGGCTCGCAGGTCGTGCTCTCGTTCGGCATCCCCTTCGCGCTCGTGCCACTGGTGCGGATCGCCGCCGACCGGCACCTGATGCGCCTCGCGCCCACCGGACGCCACGTGATCCGGCTGGCCTGGCTCGTCGTCGGGGTCGTCGTCGCGCTCAACGCGACCCTCGTCGTGCTGACCCTGCTGGCCTGACTCCGGAGTCCGGCGCGGATCAGCCGACGCGCGACCAGAGCGACGGCCAGGCCACCCCGAGCTCGGCGAGGAGCGTCCGGAGCAGCGGCAGGCTGATGCCCACCACGTTGTGGTGGTCGCCCTCGATGCGCGCCACGAACGGGCCGCCCAGCCCGTCCACCGTGAAGGCCCCGGCCACCTCGAGCGGCTCGCCGGTCCCCACGTAGGCGTCGATCTCGGCGTCGGTGAGGTCGGCGAACCTCACCTGCGTCGACCCGACCGCGCTGCGGACGTCGCGGGAGCCGCCGCGGTGCACGACGACGTGGTGGCCCGTGTTCAGCACGCCCGTCCGGCCGCGCATCAGGCGCCATCGTTCCGCGGCCAGGGCGGCCGTGCCGGGCTTGCCGTACGCCCGTCCGTCCAGCTCGAGCATGGAGTCGCACCCGACCAGCACGGTGGTTCGCTCGTCGAGCGTGAGCGTCGCGTCCACCGCCTCGGCCTTGAGCCGGGCGAGCTCGGCGGTCAGGGCGGCCGGGGTCGCGGCCTCGACCCCGGACTCGTCGACCCCGGAGACCACGACCTCCGGGTCCAGCCCGGCGCCACGCAACGTCGCCAGCCGGGCCGGCGAGGCCGACGCGAGCACGAGCCGCACGGCGTCCATCGGCGATCCCGCCTCCGCGATCGTGCTCAGCGGCGTCCGCCGCCGAGCAGCCCGCCGAGGACGTCGCCCAGACCGCCGGGGGCCGACGAGGCCTGGCCGCCACCGAGCAGCCCGCCGAGCATCCCGCCCAGCCCGCCCGCGCCGGTGGGACCGGCAGCCGGGCCCTGACCACCGAGCAGACCGCCGAGCACGTCGGCGAGGCCGCCGCCGCCCTGCGTCGCCTGGGTCTGGCCGCCGAGCCGCTGGGTCAGGTAGGACAGGACGATCGGGGCGAGCAGCGGCAGGAGCTTCTGGACCAGGCCGGTCTGGCCGCCGAGCGAGCCGCCGAGGGTCTGGGCGACCTGGTCGGTCTGGCCGCCGAAGATGTTGCTGACGATCTTGCTGCCCTCTGCCGGGTTCACCTGGTCGAGGTTCACCCCGCCCTCCACCAGGTCGGGGGAGTGCTGGCCGAGCGCGCCGGCCAGCGAGCTGGCGCCGGCCGGGTCCTGCGCGTTGGCGTGCAGCCCGCCCAGCAGCGCGGGCAGGACCTGGCGGACGGCCGCCTCGGTCGTCTGCTGGTCGCTGCCGACCTGGCCGGCCAGGCTGGCCATCGGCAGCTGGGCCACGATGTCGTCGATCGCACTCATCAAGATCCTCCTGGTTCGGGTGGGGTCGACACGCTAGACGCGCTCGACCCGGGTGTGGTGCGCCGGCGGTGGGCCGGCCGTGGTGCGCTCAGCCGCGCGCGGACATCCGCCAGGCGTCGGGTCCGGGTCGGCCGACCGGGCGCCCCCCGCGGGCGGACGCGGCCCAGGCCGTCGGACCCTGCCGGGCGGGCGTCGGCTCGTCCACCGGATGGGTCCGCGTGGCCAGCACCACGCTCAGCGCCGCCAGCTCGACGTCGGTCGGCGTGCCCCGGACGACGCGGAACAGCGGCTCGGCCGAGGGCTCCGCCGCCTCGCTCGCAGCGTCCGTGCTCACAGGGGGATGTTCCCGTGCTTCTTCGGCGGCAGCGTCTCGCGCTTGTTGCGCAGCAGCCGCAGCACCCGGGTGATCTCGGCGCGCGTCTCGTGGGGAGCGATCACCGCGTCGACGTAGCCACGCTCGGCCGCGACGTACGGGTTCGCCAGCTCGTCGTCGTACGCCGTGATCAGCTCGGCCCGGCGGGCGTCGGCCTCGGGATGGTCCTTCAGCTCGCGGCGGTAGAGGATGTTCACCGCGCCCTGCGCACCCATCACGGCGATCTGGGCGGTCGGCCAGGCCAGGTTGAAGTCGGCGCCCAGGTGCTTGGACCCCATCACGTCGTACGCGCCGCCGTACGCCTTGCGGGTGATCACCGTGACCAGCGGCACGGTGGCCTCGGCGTACGCGTAGATCAGCTTGGCGCCGCGCCGGATGATCCCGTTCCACTCCTGGTCGGTGCCGGGCAGGAAGCCGGGCACGTCGACGAAGGTCACGACGGGGACGTTGAAGGCGTCGCAGGTCCGGACGAAGCGCGCGGCCTTCTCCGAGGCGTCGATGTCGAGGCAGCCGGCGAAGTGCATCGGCTGGTTGGCCACCACCCCGACCGCGCGGCCGTCGATCCGGCCGAAGCCGACCAGGATGTTCGGCGCGAACAGCTGCTGCACCTCGAGGAAGTCGCCGTCGTCCAGGACGTGCCCGATCACCTCGTGCATGTCGTACGGCTGGTTGGGCGAGTCGGGCACGAGGGTGTCGAGCTCGCGGTCCTCGTCATGGACCTCGAGACCGTTCTCGCTCTGTCCAGCCGGGGGGGCGTACGCGGGCGGGTCCTCCATGTTGTTCTGCGGCAGGAACGACAGCAGCGCCTTGACGTAGGAGATCGCGTCCTCCTCGTCGGTGGCGAGGTAGTGCGCGTTGCCCGACTTCGTGTTGTGGGTCCGCCCGCCGCCGAGGTCCTCCATGCTGACGTCCTCGCCGGTGACGGTCTTGATCACGTCCGGGCCGGTGATGAACATCTGCGAGGTCTGGTCGACCATGACGACGAAGTCGGTGAGCGCGGGGGAGTAGACGTGCCCGCCGGCCGCCGCTCCCATGATCAGCGAGATCTGCGGGATGACCCCGGAGGCGTGGGTGTTGCGCCGGAAGATCTCGCCGTAGAGGCCGAGGCTGACCACGCCCTCCTGGATCCGCGCGCCGCCGCCCTCGTTCAGCCCGATCAGCGGACATCCCGTCTTGAGCGCGAAGTCCATGATCTTGACGATCTTCTCGCCGTAGACCTGGCCGAGGCTGCCGCCGAAGACCGTGACGTCCTGGCTGAACACGCAGACGTCCCGACCGTCCACCGTGCCGAAGCCGGTGACGACGCCGTCGCCGTAGGGACGGCGGCTCTCCATGCCGAACGCCGTGGACCGGTGCCGCGCGAACTCGTCCAGCTCCGTGAACGAGCCGGGGTCGAGCAGCAGCTCGACGCGCTCCCGGGCGGTCAGCTTGCCGCGGGCGTGCTGCTTCTCCACCGCGGCCGCGGATCCGGCGTGGACGGCCTCGTCGATCCGGGCGTCCAGGTCCGCCAGCTTGCCGGCGGTCGTGTGGATGTCCGGCTGGGCTGCCTGCACGGGGTCGACGTCGAGACTCACAGCAGGGAACCCTAGCCCCGCCCGGTGGCTAGGGTTCGGACGTGCCTGACCTCAGCGCTGCCGGTGCCCCCGACCCGATCGAACGATCGACCCTGCTCGCGGAGCTGGTGGACGCGGAGAGCCTGTGGACCCAGATCGACGTGGTCGCCGAGACGGGGTCCACGAACGCGGACCTGGCCGCCGCCGCGCGCGCCGGTGCGCCGGTGGGCAGCGTGCTCCTCGCCGACCACCAGTCCGCCGGGCGTGGTCGCCTCGGCCGGACGTGGACCGCGCCGCCGGGCACGAGCATCGCGATGTCGGTGCTGGTCCGCCCGGACGTCCCGCTGGACCGCTGGACCTGGTTGCCGCTGCTGGCGGGGCTGGCGGTCTCCGACGGGATCCGGCAGGAGGCCGACCTGCCGGCCGACCTCAAGTGGCCGAACGACGTCCTGGTGCTCGGACGGAAGGTCTCCGGCGTGCTCGCCGAGCGGGTCGAGACGCCCACCGGCCCGGCGGTCGTGATCGGGATGGGCGTCAACGTGCACCTGACCGCCGAGCAGCTGCCGGTCCCCACCGCGACCTCGCTGGCGCTGGTCCTGGGCGAGCTCGGCCTGGGCGCCTTCCCGCTCCACCGCACGAGCATCGTCTCGACGACCCTGCGCTCGCTGGAACGGATCCTCGCGCGCTGGGAGGAGGTGGCCGACGTGCCGGACCTCGGCCCGGACGCGCTGGCGCTCGTCTACCGCGAGCGGTGCGCGACGATCGGCCGCGAGGTCCGGATCAGCCTCTCGGACGGAACCTCCGTCGACGGAGTCGCGCGCGACGTCGACGCCGCGGGCCGGCTCGTGCTCGAGACCCCCGACGGCTCGCGCACCTTCGGCGCGGGCGACGTGGTGCACCTGCGCTGACCGTCGGGTCCCCTGAGCCTGTCGAAGGGCCGTCGCTCAGGGGGCGGTGAGGCCTGCGGCGACGTCGGGGCGGCGCCGAACCCCTCGACCTGGAACCCGGCGAGTGCCACGTTGAGGAGATGACCGACTCGGTGACGGAGACGTCGACCGTGTACGAGGCCGCGGGTGGCGAGGAAGGCGTGCGGGCTCTCGCGGATGCCTGGCACCAACGGGTGCTCGTGGACGAGGTCGTCAGCCACGCGTTCAGCCACGGCTTCGACCCGCACCACACCGAGCGGCTGGCCGCGTACTGGGGCGAGGCGCTGGGCGGCCCGCCCGTCTTCTCGACGCGGTACGGCGACGGGTCGTCCGTGGCCCGCGTCCACAGCGGCAACGCTGAGCACCACGACATGGACGACCGGGCCGTGGCGTGCTTCGACCGGGCGCTCGACGACGTCGGGATCCCTCCTGGAGGTCGGCTCAGGATCGTGCTGCACGACTACTTCGCCTGGGCGACCCGGACGGCGATGAACGCGTACCCGGGCTCCCGTGACGACGTCCCGGACGGGCTGGGAATCCCCCGCTGGTCCTGGGACGGCCTCGTCCGCAGCTGACCGGGCCGGGACTCGAGTCTGACGTCGGAGCAGGTCCGCTGTGCCACCATGGCTGGCGTGGGCCTGCCGTCGCGGATGCTGGGCGCCGACGAGTACGAGGTCCTGCACACGCGGACCCACGCCAAGGCGCTCGTCGGGCCTGCGCTGGCGCTGATCGGCACCGGTGCGCTGGTCGGGGCGGGGACGGCGATCATCCCGACCGGCTACCGTCCGCTCGGGCAGGTCGTCGTGCTCGTGCTCGGGGCCGTGCTCGTCGGCTGGGCGTGCGTCCGGCCCTTCCTGCGCTGGCGGGCCACGACGTACTCGTTGACCAACCGTCGCCTCGTGCTGCGGACCGGCGTGCTGAGCAAGGTGAGCGTCGACCTGCCGCTGTGGCGGATCAACGACGTGTCCACGCAGCGCAGCCTCGGCGACCGCGTGCTCGGCTGCGGGACGCTCGTCGCGCAGACCGCGGGAGAGGGTTCGGTGGCCCTGCGCGACGTCCCGGACGTCGAGCACGTGCAGCGGGCCGTGAGCGAGCAGCTGTTCGGCGAGCTGAACGCGGCGCCGGGCCAGGGCGGCGAACGATGAGCCACCTCCCGCAGCCGGTCGAGCTGCCGGTCAGCGAGCGCTCCTCGACGCTGCCGCTGCGGACGCAGCTCGTCCGGTT
>Ga0210040_10009808_pt1 | contig 11079 bp, 7 predicted proteins | sample CryGeyCG12114_NA_FD_185462 | JGI IMG/M metagenome (GOLD analysis project Ga0210040, IMG submission 185462) | Groundwater microbial communities from aquifer - Crystal Geyser CG19_WC_8/21/14_NA (SPAdes) (version 2) | ecosystem: Environmental > Aquatic > Deep subsurface > Groundwater | place: USA... | reverse complement strand
ATAACAATTGTGAATCATTTCACCGAGCCTTTCACGCATTACTGTCTGCCCACCATCCCGTCATATGGAAATTTATTGATGGCCTCAAAAAACAAGAAAAGCTTGTAGCTATGACGATTGCAGAAATCCAGAGTGGCTGTCATCCCGGTACGAACCAAAGAAAAAGAAGCAGACTCAACTCTGACCGACTTCTAACAGTTGTTAGTGGATATGGAAACGAGCCTATCATTGACTATGTGAAAGGAATAGTTTTCAACATTGATTTTGTATAAATATAGTAATTTGTAGCACTAGAAACACTCAATTTACAAAACGGCCCTTATAAGGGCTACCAAAAATTCCAAAGAGCAAAAAAATTCTTGGCACCATCGCACCATATTGTCGCGCGCCATAAAAAACCAGCACCATAGAATCCCCACACCATAGTGGCCGCACCATAACGGCCGCATCATACTGTAGGTAGCCGTATATCACATTTACATTATTAATACGTGATAACTATATGTAAGTAATCTAATCACGAATCTGGTTGTCATTTATTCCAATGAAAATCCTCAATTTATGCATGTATGAGGCTAATAATGTAAATGTGATATACTACTGTCCATTTCAGAATTAATGGCAGTTGCCTTGTGTTATTTGGCGACCCAGGTTAAATGGCCAAATACTCAAAATCGAACCGTAAATTCCAAAAATGCTATGCCAACTAAATTCATATTTTCTACTTTTCAGTTCATTTTTTTATCATTTAAAACTTTACTTTTTGTTATCACCAAACAAACATTGCCATGTAACCTAGCGAGCAAATTTACTGCCTTTTTTTTTGAAATGGACAGTAACTATATCTTTTGTATTGACAATGCAGTATAATATTTTTGGCAGCATGACGCCTAGTTAGTTAATATTATTGATCGAATAAATGATTTGAGCAAGTCACAGGCTTTTTCTTGTTGACAGATGCTGTGTCAGAACGATTTTCCCTAGTTCCTAGGTCACGTTGTTATTAACTATAAGGAAATGGCAATACTAACAAACTAACTAGTTAGTATATAGTGGCTTGTAGCTGACTCCGTGTGCTAGATTAGTTAGTATTCCTTTGAGATACTAATGAAACCCTGGATATGGCTCATGATGGGAAAATAGTGTACAACTGTCAAGAGTCCAATTAGCTAGTCAGTCATGCCTTGCATTCATTTCGTCATGCTACTAACTCACTATTATCTTTTAATTAACTAACTAATGATTGATACTGACTGACTGACTTGCTTGTTTGTGGTGGTTGGTGGTCCATTGGTTTGGAGACAAGCCGTGTGAATGGCTCCATTGGTATTGAAAAGAAAAGTTTTGTAATAAGTGAAATTAATACTGTCTGGCTGTATGTGCCTTTTCAGGTGAACACGGCTTCCAGACTGGAGTCCAATGGAGAAGCTCTCAAAATTCATATCAGTGATGAATGCCGAACTGTGCTGGATACATTAGGTGGCTACATTATCAAAGAGAGGTATTTTTTTGTCTAGTCTGTCTTTTAATTTGCTAATGACAAGCATGACAAGTTAGTTAGTTAGTAATTATTTGGTGCTTAAAGGTGTTTAAGTTTCCGAAATTACAGTTAGTTACAAGCTAATATGTAATTTAAATGGTATAAAAATCTAACTAGTTAATATAATGACTTTATAGTACTAGGGCAATTTCATTAAAATATACCAATACAGTTGAGCTCATTATGTAAAAACGAATTTTTTGAGACACACAAGGGGATCAAAGCAGTTATTTTTTTTTACTTGAAAGAATTTTTTTCATCTGTGACTCAAGTTCATTTGGGGAACTTTAGTTACTAACAAGTTACTAGTTATATACTACTACAGTCTATAGGTGCTAGCATTGTGTGAAATGAAATTTGATGTCATTTTTTTTTCTCGGTAATCACAGAGGAGCTGTCTACATGAAAGGAAAAGGCACAGTTGTTACACATTGGCTTGTGGGGGCTACGGAAGGAGCAGTGAAGCGCATTAAAAATGACTCGGATGACTTGAAACCACTATTTAGTCGTCCGAAAGGTAAAATAATCCGGATTTGTCATTTTTCCTAATACGTAGTTAGTTAGCTAGTTGACTTACTAACTAAAATAACTATATACGGAGTAAAGGAAGTACTAAGGTACGCTGAATTGTATTGTATCAGTTTTCTACTACTTTCGCTTTACTACTAACTAACTACTATAACAAATTGAAAAAGTATGCAGTATATTGTGTGAACGAGACGGAATGGTTTCTTTGTGTTTCGGATGTATGACGCACTATTAGTTACTATATAAGCGAAAAAAGGTTTTTGCTACTTTGACTGTCATTCTTTATCATCATTTAACATGTGACTTTTAGACTTGAATGAACAAGGATTTGTTGTGCTTTTCGTTAGTTAGCTGTAGCTAAGTAGTTAGTCCAGAGAAGGGACAATTGACTTTCTTTTATAATTTCTTGTATAGCATTGGATCCCTGTGCATTTTCTCATGGGTCTGGGAAGTTGATCAGCCACTGCCCTGCATTCAACACAGAGAAATGAACTTTTTTGTTCTATTGAAATATGAGACTATTGTGTGAATTCATGTATGGCCATACTTTTTATTCATCATTTTGCTCTATTGTTTCCATTTTCCTATTTTGTACGTAACGTTTTGTAGTGTGGATTGTATAGTCGCCACGTTTCGTTTTCATGAATGTTTTGTTGGTCGTCGTCTATGCATTCGATGTATTTTCAACCGGTGGCACGTTTTTGTATTGTAATTTTTTTGTGCGGTTATTTTGTATTGGTTTGCATGGAATTTGGTTTTGTCGCTGTAATTTATATAGACTCGTTTTGCATGCAGTATACAGTGCATAAAAGTATTGGGTAAAATACCTTTATAGTACACATGCATCAATTGGAATCTATAACATTTTTATTGGATTCTATAACGGTATTGGGGAATGGAAAGGTTTATGAGAGACACATTTGCAATAAATTATCGCTTTCATGTCATACAGAATACTGGTATATATCATTATAGCGATAGAACATATTTGGAAAAAATATTTATCTCGTTGCATACTACTCAATTTTTCATAATATTAGTGACTAGCCAGTTGCTAAATAAATTACAGATGTAGATCAAAGGGCGGACACTCCAATTAAATATCCTTGGTAACACGCCATTGTGGTGGCCATGGTGGTGGTGGTTGATTCAAAGCACTTGACAATTCGTATTCATAGCTCAATAGTACTTCAAAAATGCTTACTGTAGTCGCTAGGCGATTTCTTGGTCCGAGTCGTGCCGTCTAATAATACTTTTAGTCTATAAACCGTGGATGTAGATTGTAGATTTTATAAATTATACTAATTATACATTATGTCATTAGGCACAAAAAGTATATAGACTAGACAATAGACAACAGACAATGCTCATCAACTTCATTAGTAGAACTTTATGCATGTTGCAATTACTAGACTCAACAGTGCCAATTATTGGTATGATAGAATTCGCGAACGGTCCGCTGTTTAAACGTCATGTTGGTTGCACAATCACACAGTTGACTGAGTATTTTATTTGTACGAAATCCTCACATTCTGGTACTGGTACTGACTGACCATGTGTTACCTGACTGATTGTACTTCGTACTGAACTTTTCATTTGATTTTTTCAACTATTTATTAACGATGAAAGTTACTCCTCATTTTTAAACCCAAATGCTTTTCATGCTAAAAAACAGTGAAAAAAGGACAAAAAGACATGAAAGTCATTTTAATTTGCCTTTTACCCAGATGTCGGTGGTAAAAACGATGTGTCTAATGCTTTATGAGTACGGGATTGATGATTACGAAATTTCAGATAATTCACTCTATTTTTAATTTGTGGCACGTTTTAACACGAAGAACAGATCAAATTGAAAATTCAGTCTTTTGATAGTTTCATTTCATGGCATTGTCTGTTACTAGACGTAATGCGAATGTTATGTTTGTTGGTTCCAAATTAAATTATCTGTCTGTCTGACATGCTGTTCTCTCTTTTCGGTGAAAACTCTATTCTATTTCTAATACTAACTAATTTAACTTACTAATTCAATCATGTTGGTCTGCAAGCTGTAGCATACTGTCAGTCAATACTATTTAATAGCGGGTGTGGGGTTCTGATTCTATGCTATATCGTGCTATTCACTGTTTATAGTGTTTCAAGGAAATAAATGTTGCATTTAACTATTTCGCTGTGTAATCAAACTTCCCTAAAATTCTAGGACTTGGTGGATTCGGAGAACAACACAGTTTTAGACGTCGAGGGAGCCCTAAGATCCCCAGCAGTGTGAACGTCTCCCGACAAGGCTCAATCTGTGCGGCTAATGGCGGCAACCAACTGATCAATCAAGCCAAAACCAATTCCAATTACCTGCGCCGTCCCTCATTTGATCCAGCAATGCTTTCACTGTCTCTAAAAAACGCCTCACCCGCCGTCGAAAACTTGAGTACTAGTCCTGTATCCGACCCATATCAACTACAAACCTTCTCTAGCCACCGGAATAGTCCTGCAGATACTCCCAGCCGCTTAGATTTAGATGACGAAGAATCATATTACAAGCAATCGTATTATGGAAGTGGAAATTGTACCAGCCCAATCCTGCGATCAGCAGAATGCGCCGTAACAATTGAACCCCCTAGTGATTCAAGTTCGCCCTCCACTTCCCCCGTGAAAGTGCCCGCTTGTGCCAAAGCGGTTAGCAAACTGCGCAAAAAACATGGGGTGACTACAAGTTCCCAAAGTTTGCCCCAGAGTCCTAGCGCTGCAGAGAAAACTATCCGAGGACTACCCGGTATTGGTAGAAGACGACTCGTATATTGCCCCAAGAACAGACCATTAGGTCAATTCCGTGAATCCAAGTCATTAGATAAGTTCCCATCTTGTTTACGTTCTGGAAATTCCCCCAGTTGTGCCACTAGTGGTAATTACACAGCCATAAGACTGAGGAAACTTTCCAAATCGTTAGATATCGGGGAAATTGATGAAACTCTACTGCTCCAAAAGGATAATGCTGAACCCTCGGAATTCATCTTCAATAACAATAACAGAGCCATCAAACCTGGGAAAGAAATCCTACGGATTGAAGATGAACACGAGACGATTTTGAGCGACCAAGAGCAACGGAATTTCGAAGATGGTCGACGCAGTTCTGTCCCTGTGGGCACATGTAACAACCATGGGAGTAGTAACAGTAGTACTAGTAGTAGTAGTAGTCATATTGGGGATGATAGCGCGACGAAGAAAAGTAGTAGCGCCGAGGACATGAAGGGTCCATACAACAGGATGAGTGAAATTAGTGAGTCCACTTCGTTGTTGCATGACGAGGGGAATATACTGTACGCGGATGAGGAGGATGAGCATTTAGCGTCAATGATAGCGTCCCCGTTGGCGGAGGATGATGATGACCAGAGGGAGCTGCTCCCCATTGTAGGTAGGAAGAGAAAGTCTCTGGATGATGACCAGGATTTGGTACTGGAAGAAGACTCGGGTAAGAAACCCAAGTTCATCAAACGCTGGTTCCAGGGAATGATCAATGGCAATGGATTGGGGAATAATAGTGGAGGCAGTACCAGTGCCACGGGCGGCCCGAATAATAAGTTATATATTGGTAGTGAGGAAGAGAAGTGTATACCTGACCCAAATACTGGAACCCACATGGGAACGGGTGAAAGTGAGAGTGCTGTGTGATCCGAATAAATGTTTATATTTGTTTAGGTATGTAGGTAATTGTAGTTTAGTTAGTTGGTGTGAGAGAATGATGTAGTAAGTAGCTTCTATAGTTTGAGCCTTGTGGAAGGATAAGATTGATAAGAAGATTTGACCGTGATTTTTCTCCATATCGGTGCTATATTAAATGACTGTGAGGATGTTAGTTAAGTGAAAGCTAGCTGTCTTAACATATATTTTGGACGATGCTGATAGTTAGCGAATCGTATGTTTAGTAAATAAATATACTGGGTTATTTTACTATACGTTTAGTTCATTGTTTTAGATGATGATACATTCACTAACTAGCTATATTAGTTGTGTGAGTTTTTTATGGCTTAAGTTATTATGTTGGATGGAAATATTTTCATTCCATTATGTTCATTCTGATTGCATTTTGAAAGAGCTTCACATGGTGAAATATCTAGTCTCTAATGGTATGAAAATCCTACTAATTACAAACTAACTAACTATTGTGAACGAACAAAGGTTTGTAATTATCTATCGCACACAAGTTTTCACGGACAATGGTTTTAAGTTTTAATGAGGTTTCAATTTACTGGAGAACTTCTTTGCAACTATATGAGATTACGTTTTATATATTCTTATTATATTATATAATGCCAAGTCATGCTGATACGTTTGTGATCTACATACATAATATATATGGAAAATTAAACCCCACGTTTTGTTCCAGTTGTTGGATATATAATTCATTTTAATACATATGTTTCATCAGTTCAGAGAGAAAGTTTAGGAGTCGGAATAAACACTGTTTTTACTACACGGTGTAGGATGTTTATTTCTAGGGCATATAAAATGAAGTAGGTGAAGCTACTTAATGTGCTGATATTTTTCAAAATATTTCATGCAGGAATATTTTCATACTGTTTAGCAATGAAGCTGTTTGTCATAAGATAAGACAAAATAAATTGTCCACTCGACCACAAGAATTTATATTTGCATTTTGCATTAAGCACTGCATAAACTGGAGTATAAATGAACATGAAGAGAACTACAGACTACATATTACACGAACTATTTACCAACTAGATACTATATGATTCATTTAATTTCATGCATGCATTTTTGAATAGCTGCGTTGTACCGCAGCCAAACCAAACAACATAACAAATCTACTGTACAGTGCCTTGATAAAAATTAAACAGAAAATTATACACTCTGTGACACTAAAACATTTTACAGAGAAACAATAAACTTACATTTCAGTACAATTTTTTCACTGTACCCGGGATGGCTTGATGCAGCCATTGTTTTTTCTCGAGCCACTCTGAATATTCTCGCTTGTCATCCTCTTGTTTCTGAAGTATATTTCTTCCTCCTCGAGCTTGACTTGTCGCAAGCGGTGTTCCACCCCCTCTTCCTCCCCCTCGCATTGAATTCCCTCTACCCCCTCGACTTGAACTTCCTAATCCTCCTCGATTGAGGTTGCCTCCTCTGTTTCCACCCCTGCCTCTATTGCCACCACCTGAAGGTCTTCGTCCTCTAGACGAACCCATCATGGGTGGGGGAACTGCATTGTATCCTTGACTACCCAACATTGTGCTAGACCCAGGTGCCCCAGTTTTCAACGGATAGGCTGTGCTGTAGCTATACGGGTTTTGATATCCAACTTCTTCATATCCCTCTTGTTCTTCTTCTTCGAAACCTTGGGACTCGTCATACCCACCTGCATCACCCATTAATTCAGCTCCGACATCTTCCTGAAAAGACACGTCAAATAACGGCCGAGGACCAGTTTGTCTCAACCTCTTGCTAGGAGGACCACCATCTTTTCTCTGGTGGTTCCACATCGGATTGGGTAGTCTGAACGAAGTAGATGGAGCCGGGGGAGCCCGCTGAGGAGTCGGGTATCCATAGTTGGCATCATAATCCCCATAGTAATCTTGCTCCTCTTCCCCTTCTTGCCAATTGTCATCAGCAAAACTGGTAGGATCTTCATACCCATACTGCTCTTCAGATTCTCCATATTGTGAACACTCTTCTTCCCCATAGTAGTCTTGATAATATGCTTGAGGTACCATGGGACGGGGTCTGGGTCCAAACCCTCCGCGACCACTACGGCCAGAGTAACTGTCTGACATAGATGGCATAGGAACCAGTCGCAGACTTCGGCCTGCACCACGACCTCGTAAAAGAGGGCGAGGGGCTCCAGGACGGATCATCGACATTCCCCTTGGTGGACCCATGAATCCTCCGCGACCTCGAGGAGGCCCAGAGAGTAATGGACGACCACCTCCACGGGCACCCCTTGGGGGACCTCCTCTACCTCGAAGCATTTGTTGTGGAGGTTGTGGTGCAGCTTGTCTAGAGCCATCAAAATAATTATTAGTATTACCGTATACGTGCATTTTTATTAATCATGGATTTTTTCACACACCTGGAAGATTTTTCAGAACCGCGATCGCTTGATTTTTTTGGAGAATCAAGTAACGGTGAAACTTCTAATGTCTGTCCATCCAATTCATATCCATTCATTTCGCTAAGAGCAGAACGTATGTCTCCCACCGCTTCCAATTGCTTAAAAAATCATTCACATTGTTCATGCACTCATTTAAAAAATAAAAATCCATAGTGAAAATAGTATGTACTCACAATGATGGCCTCTCGTGATGGTTTACCCGGAATACCACTAATATCGCATTTCAAAACTAGACCATATTTTTTGAAAAGTCCCCGCAGTTGATGAGCAGTAACTGACTCTGAAACCTTTCTCACTTGAAGTTTCATAACAGGTATGTTTGGACCTTCTGGATTCCTCGAGTGGCACACAGCAATGCTCTGATCATCAATATTTTTGTTGTCCATCTCCTCGATAATTTTTTTGCCAGTTTCTTCATCTTCTACGTGCTACGAATGAAAAACACAAAGCTAAGCTGCAAAAGAGGAGCAGAATAATGAGCAAAATAAACTAAATTCGACTGTAAAACTTACCACAAACGCAGAAGAGTTTCGATAAATCTCGAGCTCAACAATACGCCCATAGGGTTCTATAAGTGCAGTCAGCGTCTCTTTTTTTATGCTCGATGGTAAATTGGAGAAAAACAGCTTAAAAGTTCCACAAGAGTCTTTTGAACTCGGCAATAAATGTTTGGGCCCAGATTTTGTATTTTTTGATTCAGCCACACTGATTTTGTATCCTTGAACCATGCTTCCATTTAAAGTGTTTTTGGCCTTTACGCCGTCGGCTCTTTCTGTGAAGTGCTGAATAATGAAATGCAATAAAATTCATCACAAACAAAGAAACAAACCATAATCAAGGGATTTTAATTTCAGAACTCAAACTCTACGATGCATCGATAACGAATCGAACAAAATATTACGAGACGCGAGATATTTACATGAGTTTGAGACAGTTAAAAACTCCGCAACAAGAATCGAATCCGCAAATAAATAGCACATATCGAATGACGGTGGTAACTTACTACAAAAGCGAAATTCCGGAAACCAAAGACTTCACATTCCACAACAGTACCGTACGGTTGAAACAGCTCGTAAAGCTGTTGGTTATTGAAACCAGGGGGCAAATTCGATACAAAAATTTTGTACGTAGGAAGATTTCCTGCTCGATGTGCCGCAGCGGCTGAGGTTGGGTTACTACCCATCAAAAAATTACCTCCTTGATCTAACGAAACATCTTCGTTAAAACCTCCCGAGTTTCCGGCGCGGTTCACTGTGGGTGCGAAAATGTTTCGTAAAATATTAAACTCACGGTTGAAACAGCGATAGTTAAGTTTCAGTTAGTCAGGTAGGTACGATTTTACGTTTCATTTTGATAATTCCATAGGATAAGAATGAACAAAGTAAAGCATAACATCTATCGGTTCGGTTTTTGCTAACTTTATTGAAAAGAATGAGATGTTGTATGAAAAAGTAAAGATTTTTTTTATTTAATTCCATGGGGAATGGGGTAAGATATTAGAGCGCAACCGTACGCAAATAGCGTTTCTGTATGCATGAAAAAAATATAACAACAAAAGGTCGAGCTTGCAGTATTTTTTTAAAATTAATATTAGTTGCGAGTTGCGAGCAGTTCCTAAACAAAATCGATCAACCTATAAGTTAAAGTTCTGTCAAAAGAAACAACAATAATTGCATAATGAATCATATGGATGGAGTCAATGGACTGGGCGAGCAAAAAAAGATTATAATGCTATATAACGCAATACTGGCAATCGCAATACGAATAATTTGGCAACTTGGCATTTTTCCCTCTATGCACCACATAAAACTTCTTGGATTTGGATTTAAAAAATATATTTATAAAGTAGTTTTCATGAGGCTGAAACATGAAAAATGAAAAATTCTAACACTGTGTAATCCATACAGAAAACACCACGAGAATAATATCTACAGCAGCGAATAACGTAACGTGCGCATCTAAGCAAAACATAGCTGTTTTTTAATACGATGACTTGGATTTTATGATTCAAAAACGACTGCCCACACCCATATTACAGCTGAGCTGACTGACGAGCACGAGCTAGATTAAGGTGCAATTGGATAAAGTATGATTAAATGTCGGAGTGTGTCGGAGCCAAGTGCCCCCTGTGCTTTTCTTCATGTTTGGTTTTACACTTACTATTTTCACCTCCACGCCCACCGTAATTTTGAACTGACATTCTGGAGTTTATATACTTCGAAAAATACGAGTAGAGATTTGCGGTGTCCCTAAACGGCGATATCCCAGAAGTGTCTTGTCTCAAATTAGGATCTGAACAACAATAATTTATCAAATTGGCAACCTTTAAATCGTAGTTAAGCACACAGTTTAGTTGCAGTCAAGATAATAATAAAAGTTTAAATGTCATATGAAATCAAATAAATGAATAAAATCGTGCACACAATAACAATTTTCTTGCTTTGTTTGGAAACTTACCTTCTAAATGGAACGAGCAGATGATACCATAAACTAAACTAACTTACATCGCAAATATCTAAGTTATTATTGAACACCTTTTACGAGATGACACGTAGTAGAATTAGATTGACAATTAAATCAATTTATTCATTTTTCAAAGTCAAAATGAAAAATGACAACAACAGAAGCAGGAACAGCAGACTCTTTTATTCTTTTTTCCCAGCGTTTGTACATTCCCACAAAGCTGAGCCATTGAAAATCTGACTGCTGGGCTTTAAAAATGCAAGCACTTTTTTTTACAGAACAAAGAAATCAAACAGGCGATAAACAATCGTAGCTACAGTCAAAGTATTCTTTATTTCCATTTCAAAAACTTAAATTACTTACTTTATTTTATTACTATAATTACAAAAACACACTGAAAATGTATAATTCTCGTTTATCTATT
>Ga0210040_10009807_pt1 | contig 11079 bp, 5 predicted proteins | sample CryGeyCG12114_NA_FD_185462 | JGI IMG/M metagenome (GOLD analysis project Ga0210040, IMG submission 185462) | Groundwater microbial communities from aquifer - Crystal Geyser CG19_WC_8/21/14_NA (SPAdes) (version 2) | ecosystem: Environmental > Aquatic > Deep subsurface > Groundwater | place: USA... | reverse complement strand
ATCATTTATATGTTATTTTCTTTCATGAATGCTGTACACTCAAATTCGCATGTTATATACTAACACGCCAAAATATTTGTCTTTAGTCTAGATTCCATCCGTTCGTAGAACGGGCACTTTCACTGGTTGGGGAATAAAGTCCGTTTCGTCTTGGCGGTGTAGCAACTTACAGTCAATTGTTTAAATATAGAGACTTAAGGTTCAGCAATGGAGTCGTAGATTTTTTTCATCGGAATTTTAGCTATAGATACGAAATTGTAGACTGTAAATTGTTGCACAATCAACAGTCAAAATATGACACTTTTGCTTAAGTTTGTACTATACTACAGGGGATCAATTTTGATGTTTAAGCCGCCCTTTGGTCTCCCCAACGTTCAAGAAATAAAACAAGCAGACGAGCATAAGTAGTATTGAAGGGAGTGCAAAATGAAAGTGCAACTTTCGCTTTAGAAAGGAGTAGACACGCATGTCATGTCAGTGTCTTCAACCCATTGCATCGATTTCTCCTTAGTCAGTTGGAAAAGGAAAGTACACACAGATCCTACCAATGTTATACGCAGATGATATTTTTTCTCACTCAGTCAGTCCATTGTATCCTTAGTAGCAGTTCCCTAAACTAACTACATTAGAATCAAGTGTCTTCCAAATGTGTTACATGTACTTGACTAGCTAACTAACTAAATCGCCCCATGCAATGCTTATGCAGGGTATTATATGGCTTGAGCAAACATGTGGCATTTGTAATGCGAAATATCTGTGTGTACTGCATATACTAAAACTTTCTGCCTAACTTCTCCCTCCGTCTACATTATTCTTGAAAGTTGCAAAAATCTTTCCTGTATTGAAAACTAGGCTATTAGCTCAGCTAGATCCTATACCGAAATTCTAGCACTACTAATTAAACCCATAATTAAAACAAATGTTTGCCCACTTTGAAAACTAATTGGTAATAGGTGTAGATCATTAATAAAACAAGCACGGTCCATTTATGCAAAGCAAGTTTCCCTCTATAGTAGGAGCAGAGAAAATGTGAATTTGAGCACTGCTGTACAACATTCACTCGTTTTTGCTACCCCAGCAAAAACGAGGAAGACTTTATGCATAGTCTGCAGAAATTTGACTTTACGCGATGTGTACAAAACCACTACACCAGCTTCATGCTCGATCTAATCTACCGGAATATTCTTCATAGGTATGCATACGAGTTTCCTCCTTGGAATCTACAGCACTAGTCCACCTCACAAGAAAGTTTCCATATCTTTACAGGAAGGAGCCCGAGAAAATTCATGTAGTAACTAACTACAAACTTACATTTACACACACTTGTGTAGGACCTTATGTGAACACACCTTGGATCTGCATGTTATTCCCAAAATGCTGTTAAATTATGAACCACAGGTAGCGACCAAGACAGTTTACTTATAACTTTACCGGCTCCCCTGGAATGCACAATGAAGCTAGTGTTCTGCTACTTACTTACTTCATGTCAAACCCGATAGAATCTATATAGAATGTGTACCTGCCATACCGATATGTAACTAACAAAGGAAAGACCATACAAGATGTTGCTGATATGCATTCCGCAGATGAAAAGAAAGTGCCATGGGTTAAAAACTTTGGTTTATGGGGGCCATTGAACGGCCGATTGTGTGCACGTGATTGCTCTCACACTAATCATGTCATGAATATCACTTCCCGTGAACAAAGAAGAATGAATAAAAATACGCGTCCCTGAACGAATGATGATGAACACGAGTCAAAAATTTTGAACATAGTATTGGCTCTCTTTACTCACAGGAAGGAACATGATAAAAATCCATGTAAATTGTACATGAATAGTTGGTTAGTTCATAAACACACATGAACATTGACTTTGAAAACAATAATATCATATAGTAGCTTACAAAGTAGCAGTCATTTATCTTTGTATAGAAATTAGAAGACTGAATGATCATAAAAATATAAAATATACTATAGTTTAGTGAGCAAAGTCTTTTCTTGGAACTTAATGGATAATTTGATATAATATTCTGTTTTTTTACTTCAAAGATAAAAGTGAAGGAAGGATTCCGAATTTTCAATTATATTAACATGATTGCTATAACTTTTAATGAGGTACAGCAAAAAACGTAGACATCTATCTTTACATACAAATATTACATGCGCAAACATGTAGATAGCTAACAATGAAAGACTTAAAATTAAAATTATTCCACATAGTGATTTCATTAATTCTATATAATCGAAGAGCTTTGGAAAATATTTACGATTATCAGAGTAAACAAGAAATCCATGAAAGATAAACATTTCATTTGAATCTCTTGCTTGAGCGTACCACCTATAGCTAACATAATATCACAAATGGAGAAGTTACAAAATAACTTGACAAATTCTTTTAAACTAGTTTAAACATTGCTCAATAAGGCCGATTCCCCCCATTATTCTCATTGTTGTAATAGCCCTGCGGAGGATACATACCGAAAACCCCTGGACTATAATTCTGATAACTGTGCGGCATTGGACTTGGATAACAATTCCCCGAGTAACCATTACCCCAAGAAGAGTCAAAAAAATTCCTAGGATAATTCCATCCCCCCTGATCTAAAGGCAGGTCACTGGCGAAATCATAGTTGTTGTTATTATATCTCATCCCATGAGAGTGTGGCATTCCTCCACTCATTCCAGGGTGGTTAAACTGATAATTATTATCTTGTTGGTTGAAATATCGTGTTCTTCCACCACCTCTATTCGTTTCGGCAGCTCCTCGCCCTCCTCTACCCATAAAATTAGAAGCTCCATGACTTCCTCTACCCTGTCCATTATGGGCAGTTCCACGACCCCGACCACGGGGAAAATCTCGACTTGCCCAATTATTGCCATCTGGTCTCCCGCGTTTACTAGGAGGGGAACTATTCTTGCCTTTCTCAGATGGCGCCATATTCCGTTTTCGGGTCGAATTTCCACTACCACCATCATTAGTGTTGTAACCAGGGCCAGAGTTTGAAGGTCTTTGATTTTTACTACTACTGCTACTACTGCTTGCAATTGGACTAGTAACTTTACTATTTCTGGGGGAATTCTTGTTCTTGTCCACTACAGGAGTGCCAGGGCTAGCTTTTGGCTTTTGACTTTTGTTGGAATTCTTTTGGGGGGTTCCAATATTACCGCTACCTGTGTCCTGCTGACTAGTAGTACTGAATCTACTAGTTTTGTTCATCGGACTTTTAGGCAAGACAAACTTAAAATTGCCCGCCTTACAACCCAGCAACTGAATGATACTTTTTTTGGTTAAGTCCCTACATTCCTTAGTTCCCGAGGATATGATAACTTCACACGGATCCTTGTTTACAAATATGGTCACACAAAAGATTTTGCTCAATTGCTCAATGATTCCCCCCACACTGGTCTCGGGACTCAACAGAGTGAACTCGGAACTCAATAGTGTGATTTTCAAAACGTCCTCTTCTGCCCCTACTGCAGTAGGTACAGGTACCACATCTTCATCGTCATCATCCAAAGTGATTATTTCAGGCTCTGGAGCATTCTGCTTACTGCTTACACCATTAGTACTAGCCACTGGAGCGTTTCTATCACTAGGGCCTATTACATCATTATTATCAATATTAGCGATTTTACCTTTAACATTCAAAATCATAATATCAGGAGATTCAGAGCCATCACTTGTACTAGAAATGGATGAGTCTAAACTAACAACAGAATCATTTTCATTATAACACTCACGTTGACTGGAATCGGAACTTTTTCTGTCTCTAGTAACCCTATCGGCAGCACAATTATCATCCTTAGGAGAAGAACGTTTACGTTTATTATTACTACTTTTCAACGAAGGGATTTTCACAAATTTTAAACAACTTACGGATGACTTTAATACTGGGACATTTATCAAATTTTGGAACCTTGGACTTCGAGTAGACGGCATTTCACTACGCCTACTACTACTACTCCCCGTAAACGTAATAGTTGCAGAATCCAAGACAGCAGATGAAATGGCAGGATTCGACAACTTGACATTCGGAGTAGGATCACCCTTGGGATTGTTGTTGTACAATAACTTGGTCTTCTCCCAATCAACCAAAGGATGGAAATTTTTTCGAGGAGGAAATTCGCTGGCTGGAACCGCTTCTAATGGTTTCCATTTACCACTATCTTTTACACAAGTATCTGGTGTTGGAAAATTGTTACTACTGCTGGGTTTTTCTGCTGTAGTAATGGATGCACCAGTATTTGGTTTGAGCACCGGGGATAGTCGTTCAGTTGTAGATTTCTCCGGCTGAGGTGCTGCTGTTGTATCTTTTTTTGGGGGGACAGATTTATCCTTTTCTGAATCATCACGCCTTCCAGTAGTAGGATTCTCTGGCTGCACTGTTGCTGCTGTATCCTTTTTGTAGGGAACAGATTTATCTTTTTCATACTGACTTCTGGAAGTAGTGGATTCCGGTAGTACGGTTTCATTCAATGTACTAGTACTAGCTTTGCTATTATTATCATTATCATTATTATGAATAATACAACTATCAATGGATGAAGATTGAGCTTTTTCTCCAGACGTAATGTTATTTGGAGCTGGAACAGGGGACTTGACTGACTTGGATTCTACAGTAGTAGTTGAGCTCTCAGTTACAGTGGATGGGGAAATTACAACATTTTGGACGATAATTTTTGCTAACTGCTGCTTTGGTTGAGCACCATGTCGAAAAATTATTCGGAAAAATTCTTCTTCTACGTGTACACAGGGTTCACTCAAGTGCACCTGGTGGAGTGTTTGGAGAACGCTAATGTTGAGCTTAGGATGAGCCATTATTAGGTTTTTTACGTCGTCTACTGCCTTGTTTAGTAGAATTGCGTGTTCCATTTCATCCAATTTGATTTCATAACAAATTTTCCCTTGCTGAAGTTCATTTTGGCAATCAGGATAGTGCAGACATTTTTGGGATAAATCTACAAGAAACAAACAAATTAAATTCGGCACCAATAAATATAAAATAGGAAGTTAATGAACCCATTATCACAACATAAGATAGCTAAACGTTATTTCCCTCTTTCTTACCATTTGAATTTGACAGTTCCGACATCGCACTAGTTACATCTACATTTGTATTAGTAACTTGAACACAAATAGTATCTACAGTTGAATTTTCTGCTTGCTTGTCGAACACCACAATTCTATTTGGTTTTGGAACACCAGCTTCCCTCTCATTCGCTCTTTCATCTCTGTTATTTGTTTTATACTCCTCAGTGTTTTCCGCTGATTTCTTCCCAACGGACGAATCATCTTTCTTGGGCCGTTTTGCTTCCACTTCTTCTCTATTCTCTTTACTTGCAGAAGATTTACCAGACTTCCTCCCTTCACTCTCCTTGTCGGTAACAAGTTTTTTAGGCACACTGTCTTGATTCTTGGAAGTTGAAGCAACTTCCCTAGAATGCTTCTCACCAGTGCCTTGCAAAGCATCAGATCTGGTTTTGAAGTACAAGGTGACATTCCCGGCTTTGAAGAACTCATTTGTTGGGCGCCCAGAAACAATAGGTTGATTGAGCAAAAAGTTTTCATTACTTAAGTACTTGTTACAGGTGTAATAAGTGTGTCCAGTTTTCGTGCATCGAGGGCAGTGTAACTCACGTGCGTTTTTATACTTTGTCTTTGTAGAAGACAAGTTCAACTACAAAAAAAAAACATTGTTCTTAAACCAAAAGTTCTCCATCCAACTGAACTATATTTGAAATCAATGAAACTTACATCGTCCAAAGACGTGATTGAATGATATCTGCGCCATCTGTCCGGACACATGCGTTCAATATGGCCCACTGCTTTACAAACCATACATGTTCGACCCCTCAGAGAAACACAGGATTGACAGAACTTTACATAGTATCTATTTCCCGTTCCACACTGTAGATTGGAAGAAAGAATTCGGTTCATTAGTTCCATTACTCAATATAACTTCAACTGCGTATCACAATCAGACAACGTCTTTTGAATGTGCAAAACAAATCAAAACTAACCGATAAACAAACAGCTTTAGGACAACCAGCAATTCCATTCTCGTCCACTTTATGTCCGAATTCTCCACATCTGCGACAAGCCTCCGGTTTTGTTGGATGGGGACAAAACCTCTTGGGATGACCGACTTGATGACAATTGTTGCATCTAATTCCATAATTCACTTTTTCTCGAGGATATTGGCCTGTCCACCAAATACCTCGTCCAGCTGCCATATATCAAGCATTTTGTTGTAGGCAAGGAAAAGGAGACAAAAAGTCTACCCAACTATAACTGACTATAAAAAAATTGCAAATAAATAAAAAATATTTGTACCTGTCAAACTCCTTCTCAAAGTTACATCATCAAAATCTACTTTATTCTCATCTCCATAAAACTTGATCATGTCATCAGTCCAAGAGGAAGGATACAAACTTCCAACACGAGCAACACTACTTCCAGGACTCTTCACATCCAAAAATTGCTCCATCTTTCGAATTCGTGAAACGAAATCAGGTCCGATTGACTGCTTCAAACTGTCAATATGGCCTTTAGCCTTGAACATTGCATTGGCTACAAACTTCGGTGTGGTCGGTTGATGTGAACTAACTTCGGTAGGTTCAGCCTTGTTCTCCTCAGAAGCCTTTTCTTTCGTCTCCTTACGAGTTGTTCTTTTTTTCGGTCGCTTTCCATCTTTAAGAGTATCGTTTGAAAAAGATTCTCCTTGCACCTTTTCCTGATCATTTTCTTCATTATTTAATTGGATCATTGGGATGATAGGTTCAACATCAGTTTCTTCTTCCGTTGATTTTGCTACTGCGGGATCATTTTCATCCCTAATTAGTACAACAGTCTCCGTCGAAGAGTGACGTCGTCTTCTTTTCTTTTTTGAAGAGCCAGAACTAACTGGAGTACTGACAAGTTGGTCAGCTGAAGGCTCAATGGACTTTTCTCCAACGGCACTAGAAGTTTGATTTTCAGGCACAGGGGATTCTGAAACAGCGTCAGTTGTAGTGGAAATGGACACGTGGGGGATAGTAAAAACTTCATCGGCTTCAGTTTCTTTGTCTGTTTGCAATGATTCTGTAAAATCAAGGTAATTTGAATCACAATAAGTTACATAAAAGGATCGACTTGACATTGAAAAACAGTTTTAAAGTAAATTTTGCCCAAGCTATAGAATTTCAGTGGGAGCAAATTGTTCCATCTCCATGAATGGATATACAAGATACATTAACAAAACAAATACAAACAAGCCTTCAAACTAACAAAGCAACAAAATACAGTACTACTCCAAAACAAAACTATTGTACTACAAAAACCGAAAAACCAGATTGCGGCAATATTTTGAACCTTTCCTCACTATCGCCATTACGTGCAACTATATTAATAATTTCAAATTTCAGTAATAAATCGCAACAAAGCGCGTTTTATTCGTTCGTCAATACAAAAACGATTTTATAGTTCTCAAGAGTGCGATGAAGCCTATAATAAATATCAATCATAAATCACACAGTCTATAATTCACTTTTTTAAAGTCAAAAACATTTTGAACTACCTCTTCGGGATCTCTTAGATGCTTTACTACACACCACTACACTGTCTATTTCCCTAGTCTGAGTGGTAGCAGGTGTGCTGGTGTGCAATGGTGATTGAGCGGTTGGTTCATCAGTCATAGATTCCTCAACAAGTGGTTGAAAAGATGGTTCAGTTAGGTTGATTGCATCCGCAACACGTTCAGCAGTCTCCAATAATAGTGAATTTGCGACCACAGATTCGATAGTTTCCTGTATGGAAGCTTCCAGCGCACTTGTTACTGTTAAAATTGGGTGAGATGTTCCAAAAATTTGCTATTAAAACGGGTCAATTTAAAGAACTTTTATGCAATAATTTGATATGCTTTTATGCAATGATTTGATGCGCCTAAATTCTTTACAGTCCTATCTATCTGTTTAAAAATGGTAATCGTAACTATCAAGTCCCATCCTCCCACCTATCCTTTGCGATCACCATGCTCATGCACCTTAAAAAGCTTATCATACTTTTAAATTTCACACAAAAGACAAATGGACAATTTCATGAACTAAGTAACTGAATCCTTACCTGTAGGTTTTACGTTTACTAACTATCATCAACTCCACTAAAAATAATAAGCTAATTGGACTCAAATACACACGCTCATTGGCTCATTCCGCTGCCAAATATCACTTACCTGAAGATTGACAACGGAAGGAACCTTTTTCCTCAATGTGCTACTAAGCCAAGTGCCAAATATTCATTTTCATTTTCATCCATAGTTCTACCCACACAAACTACAAAAACAAACACGCATGCAACATTTCCCAAATAGAGATTCTAACCCCAACTAGCTATCATTATCATTCCGTTCTCCTATACTTGATTTGAGAGACTAGGTTACAGTTAAACTAAACAAGCCGACTGTGCACTCTTACCAAACCAACCATTTACGATACAGGCGATGATTATGCTGCATGGGTAACTTAAATGTACGGGGTAAAATATTTGAGTATCTGCGTTGGGATCAGTGAAACAGAAAGACAAAAAAACTACAACTAAATCGTGGCTTACCATTAGCTAATACCCTAATACATACAAATAGACTAATAGACTGAACACTTCTCCTAATATAGTCACGTCAGAATATGTGCAACAAACTCGTATGTAGTAAACTAAATATAAGTCATGAATTAAATTATTTATCCTCCTTTCATCAAACACTGGATCCCAACGCAGATAGAGCTTACCCAGATTAGAAGAATTCTTTTCTGGTGAGTCAGTCTTCTTTTTACCCCTCTTTTTCTTGGGCACTTCAATAGCTACATCTGAAGGGGCCTTAGGACGACCAAAACAAATCTGGAAAAATGAAGCCATTGCTTCACTTGTACCAGGATGAATCCCTGGTCCCGCTTCATTAGATTGACTAGGCTTCTTTTTATTACTATTTTCCGTAGTAGTTTGATTATCAGTGCTAGCAGTATTATTACTGGCATTAGAAGAAGTGGTGGCCCTTTTCTCAGGAGTTTTACCCGTTTTCTTTTTGGCTCTTTTTTTCGGGCCCTGACTCTGAGTACTAGGAGTAGGGGCGAGATCAGAATCATCACGAAAATCGAAAACCCCACGATCAATTGTGGGACTCTGGGTTACCCCAGGAGTGGAAGCGGAATGAGTGAGAACAGTTCTAGAACCGTGAAGTTCTGCATTTATACTCTTCTCATTCCCTTCACCCAGATTATGATTTGTCATGCCAGCTCCTACATTTTCACTAGCTAGTTGATCATCACGACAGCCACTTGCTGAGATGTGTTGGGATACACTTACCTCTGTAGCTGTAGCGTGATCTTTTGACAAACTCTGGGTGGAAACGACCACAGGTGGTGGTGTGAGAACCGTGATTACATTATCGTCAGGCTTAAATAAGCTTTGGATAAGAGGGTCAAGTCGTTTATTTTTCCGTTTTTTCTTTTCCTGATTCTTACCACCCCCACTTTTTTCCTCGTCAGTCTTCTTGGTTTTTTTCTTTTTCTTCTTCTTTTTAGAACTTTCTGTAGCGTCAGACTGCAGACTATTGTTCGATGCATCGAGGGTATTTGAAGAGCTGAGTAGGCTTCGATCTTCAAACAGTTGCGGTGATTTCGTGTTGTTCAAATCTCGTTTCTTCTTTCTAGATTTCTTTTTTCGAATATTTTGAGCCACATTGTTACTATTTGACTTCTTATTATCTTCGTCTGATTCCGATGAGATCACAACTAATGGTGGCTTGGGTTTTTCAAATGGAATCACCACGATCTCGTCGTCGCTACAGCTAAACATGTTCTACAAACGGAGAAAACAAATGTATAGTTTTTAGACCAGCTAAACAGGAATATGATTGGCGATATTTAAAAAACATATACCGTTTTCAAGAGGAAATTAAAGAAGGCACTTGAATAGGATTAACTGTCCCTCTCAATTTCCCAAGGACCAAGAAAGGGAACTTATTTATCTAAATCAAAATCAAGATTTACCAAATGAAAAATATCAAAAATGAAAAATTCAAAATCTATTTTTTACTAAAGTTGAGCTAAATGAAAAAGTGTAACTTATTTTACCTTACCTTGTAGAGCCTGTCATTTAAATTACTGCCAATTAAGAAAAAATAAAACTTAATCAACGAAACAAAATTATTCAACTAGTTAGCTACAGTTGCTGAAGTAAACTTCCCTTCTGTTTCTTTCTGACACCCGTTTAAATGTTTCAAACTATCCGCTGCTTCAAATGGATCATTTCAATGGTTTACTAACAAAAACCTTAAATTCAATTGCGAGCGCCGGAGGAAGCCTCGGCATGAAGTATCTCGTGTCCACATATACACGGTTATAATTTACAAACAAACAGATAGTTAACTAACAAAGAACTTATTAAATACGCCGAGCTAAAAACGATACCCCAAGTGGTTTGTGTATCTTATATGGAGACAATGGAGAGTCCAGTTATTTCTTAATGTAGACCATAGGACATAGGAGTATATATTGCTAGATTGCTACATAGCCAGTCCCAGTCTACTTTGCGGAATAAAACGATTTGTCCAATGTTATTCACTTATCCCTCCCAGATTAAAGGTCGATTTATATTAATTAAATCACTAAATTAGTAAAATCCTATAGCAATAGCAAAACTTAATAAACTATTAACTTTAACAAAAAATTAACATTTGATTGCTATGGAAAATGTATTTTAAAAGGGCCAGTGTAAGTGTAATTGGGAACAAATACCCAATTTTTTTAGATAAAGATGAAATTCTCACCCTTTATCCTTTAGCACTGTTATGGAGAACTATTGGGAACGAATTTTACAGAGCAACTGATTCTGAAAATGTTTTTTTGTTCTGTTTGAAGTTTGCTGAGCTCTATAAAGTCATGGTTTCCATGTCAACTTGTCGAAATTAGACTTGTTTTGCTTATTTTAAGATTACTGCCTGTTTCAGAATAAAAATGAAATATTTTCAGTCCAAAGTTGTTTGGTGCTGGTTGCTTTTTCCTGGTTTCCATGTAAAAAAACTGTTGGTACAGAAAGTTTGATCT
>Ga0210040_10009806_pt1 | contig 11080 bp, 6 predicted proteins | sample CryGeyCG12114_NA_FD_185462 | JGI IMG/M metagenome (GOLD analysis project Ga0210040, IMG submission 185462) | Groundwater microbial communities from aquifer - Crystal Geyser CG19_WC_8/21/14_NA (SPAdes) (version 2) | ecosystem: Environmental > Aquatic > Deep subsurface > Groundwater | place: USA... | reverse complement strand
TATGCACTTACTATCAACATGCAGGAAACCTAAAGGCTTTCTGAATCTCCTGTCCCTGTGTACACTAATAAGTGTTTTGCATAATCAAAACTCAATAAAGTTTTGAAAGCGCTAGCTTTACAGACTTTTTACGATATAATCCTAAGAGGATTCAGTCAGTGTGATGTAAAAAGCATACTGAAAACCTTGCGATGACACTTTCAAACCGCTGAAAACTTCGTACACAACTTTTAATGAAAGTAGACAAAGTTTACTGCGGCTCTGAGCTGACAAGAGCAATCGTAATCGTATCACTCGTATGGTAAAACTTCAAGTACTTCGGTAGCTGCAAAAAGTATGCATATGAGTTAACACTGACTGAGAGAGAGTATACACTTTCGTACAGTCAAAGTATCAAAGCATAAAATTATTTTGTTCTATAGCACTTACAACTGTTCATTACTAAAAAGGCATATTTGCTTACTTTTATTTGCAGGCTTAATTCGCTCAAAAACTGACGAAGGAGGTCATCGAGGTCGCGATTTGATGTGCTTGGCAGAAGCCGGGAAAGTGAACGGTGGCTCCAGTGCATCTTCCACATCATCTAACGACGTTAGTGAAGAACTAGATCCTCGACACCCGGCACACGGACCCAATAATCCTCACCAAGGTCATTTGGTTGGTACTTCTCAAGGGACACAATCTCAACGTTCCTCTCATCGACCTATGCTGAAAACAGTGGGTCGGGCTGCATCCACTGGAACCCCTAACAACGGCCCAAATGCGCGGCTTGAATCTAGCAGTGCCTCTGCTAGCATGCGAAGGGCCCTAATGATGCCGCCTCGGACCAAATCCTTGGATTCCGAGTCGCCACCTCCGTCTGAACAAGGAATGTCTGTTTATACAGACTCTTTGGCTGACCAAGATGTATGTTTTCCAGAAATCAATATTTTAATACTTCTACTATTTTACGTTTAATACAGAAACTCATACACGCCACTGATTGTACATGTACATGGGTGTAACACACAGCTAGCCGGGGAATTTCGTCATGTATGACAATTCTGAATGGCTTTGGCGTTGTAGTCACTCCTACAATGCAGCTTTTATAGTATTGCGATTTGCGATACAACGTTGTCAGTGTAGTATTTAAGCGGCATACAAAGAGTTGCCTAACAGTCTGATTTACCGTAAACTGTTAAAGATCATGACATTTGTTTCATTTGTACAGGATCAACTTTTCGAAGTTGACTGTGACATGGGGTTGATGGACGGGGGAGTTCTTGCCCCCGAAGGTTTGCCTTGTGGCCGCTTAGAAGTGGCTCTGGATTATGATGAACAAACTCGAAAACTATCTTTGCACATTCTTCAGGCTCGAGGCGTTCCTCCCAAGGATATTGGCGGTGCCAATAACACACAGGTATGTATAAAATAATGAAAACTCCTACCTAGTCTAATGACTCAAATCCCGGTGTGTGATGCATTATTTTCTGTATACTCAGGTACGAGTTGTGCTGCTGCCAGGCCGAAAACAGAAACACAAAACTAAAGTTCGCTCGGGAGAAAATCCAACTTTCATGGAGAGCTTTGTGTTCAACAAAATAAGCCCAGGTTCGATCAAAAGATAAACTTATAAAAGTAGTGCATTTAATTTAATTTATGTAAAGCTTAAAAGCATTTTACTGTCTTTGGAGACTCAGAATCCATGATATCGGGAGGTCGATGTACAGTGCAATAACTTCTCATTTGATAGTCTGTTTGTTCTTTTTTTAATGAATTGCAGAGGAGGTTAGTAGTTTAAGTGTTCGTGTGCGGCTGTATGGATGTGAAAAGTTGAGAAGAGAACGACTTTTGGGAGAAACTCATGTTTCTCTGGCTTCCATACATTTGGAAATGGAAGCCACCTTTTGGATCAATTTTCAACCACGGTATCATCTTCCCGTAAGTGATTTCTAATGTGTTTCCATCCATTCATAACGATAATTTCCTTGTGTTTTATCTATTCATCGGATTGGATCCCATAATGTATTTATGCACAGTGGGATTGTCGATCTGAAACGGCGAGTTTGGCACGCAGTGAGAGCGCTTCTTCAACAGCGTCAATGGGTGGAAGTGCAATTCCTGAACTTCTGATTGGACTTGCCTACAACGGAACTACTGGACGTCTTACCTGTGAAATCATTAAGGGCTGTCATTTCCGGTAAACTATAAATCTTTATAAGTCAGAGTTGCCTGTCACTTCAGAGTCTATTACGTTAGTTTGGGTTGATTGGCGTCATTTGATGCAAAATAATTTTAAAGCATTTATCACGTAGACTACTAGGTTTTGAGTTTTTTCAGTGTTTGGGGTTTGGGCTTGTTAACGTCATTTTGATAGATCCAATTACGGAATCCTCATAATTTTCTCACTCTTAAGTTTGGCAGGCTGAGTTCAAATATGCCTATTGCTAGCCACAGTACAATCTATTTGTTCCAGTGAAAGTAATGTCTGAGGTCGTTACTTTTGCTTGGGGAATTGGGGAGGCAGGAAGGGAGTTTTAGCGAAACTTTAATTAAATATGCATTGGAATTGCCGCATAGAGATAGGAATGTATGTCAATGTAGCCAAGTCCTCTTTTCTTTTGCATAACAATGAATAAAAATGCGCCCTGTACTTATTCGGAAGGCTCACTGGGGCCACCATTTGTTGAAGGTAGCCAAAACCGTTGTCAGAATCGATAAAATATGCAATATTCGAGTTGCTACCAAAGCGAACTCTGAGCGCCTACATTGTTTGTTCAGTGGTATTCTACGGAGAAATCTTTTTGTATTAAATAACTGAAGCGAGTAATGGTGATGTAGAGTGCAGAGGAGGACCGTTAAAGCAGTATGTTTGCACCCTCTAGACGTCATAATTTATGAATATTTTGTGTGGGAGTGGGAATATTTAGAGATTGCTTGACATGAAAAGATTAAGTGCATTCAACAGCAATATATAGTCGTGTTTAGTTGAGATGGAGATACTTATAGTCGAATCGGTGATTGATTGCAAAAGAAAAGAATATTTTCCTGGTAAGTGGCTGCACAGGAACACTGATTTAATTTCAAGCTGATCTGTTACCACGTCCTTTCTTGGTAGCGTTTGTTGAGGCATTCCTGTTCTTACGTTCCTACAATTATACGCTTCAGTGGAAAATTATTATTTTTGATTTGAATATGATTTACGCTTGGTGAAATACCTCACGAACAAAAGTACGAGTGTTTTTCTCTCAGATTTTATTACAATACTATAGTAGAACAGAAATGTATGTTTTGGTTTTCTTCATGCTACATGCATTATTGATAGCTTGAAACTTTTCACCAGGTAATATTTTCTTAAATTAAATCATGAAATTTATGAGTTATATCATATCTTCATATTTCTTCGTGCGTAGCACAAAAAGTATTCAAATTGCGATTTATAGCTGCTACTATTTATTGCATTTTTGAGAATATCAAAGAACTATTTAATAAACTTTTGCCAATGTAGGTACGAGATAAAGTAAAAGTGATATTAAGGGCGTTTAGATTTCTAGTATTCTAGTTTAATATTACTGTGTGTTTCTCAATTCCTAAATCGTGAATCCTAAAATTTTAAATTTGAATTTTTTACAGGAGCCTTGGAGGTGGGAAAGCGCCAGATTCTTATGTAAAGCTTGTCTTATTAAGCACAAATGGACAGGAATTGGGCCGAGCCAAAACTTCTTTAAGACGCGCCCAATCCAATCCGTTATTCAAGGAGACTTTTATGTTTCAGGTATGTCATTACATCTAGAATTGCTTAACTTTCTCTGTAACCACGTGTATCAGAGTAAGAATTTTAGCAATTTTATTTATGCTTTTTTCTCAGGTGGCTCTGTTTCAGATGTCCGAAGTCACATTACTGGTGTCTATATACGGCCGTAAAGGGGTGACTCGAAGAGAACTTTTGGGCTGGTGTGCACTTGGCTATAACAGTTCAAGTGACGAAGCTGTGACCCATTGGGAAGACACTTGTGACAACCATGGCGATCAGTTGTGTCGATGGCAAGTGTTGCTCCAGTCTTAGGGCTGTTTATGAGTTGATTAAGAAAAGACACAAATGGAAAAGAACCTTTTTACTAAAATATTATATAACATGATTTTCTACCCAAGTTAAAACTTGTCCTAACTAAGTAAAAGTGAGTAACAAATGTTAAATGAATAACTATTATTAATATTATTATTATTATTGGAGTTTCCAGCTCATTTCAAGCAAAGATGATAAACTTATAGAAACTATATTGCACTTGTCTATACATAGGCCTGCACACCACAACTAAAAGTACCTCTCTTAAGTCGTGTTAATGTAAATACTGCGATTAAGATGCTGAAACGAAACCGATATTGAGTTTGCGTGTGGCGAATGAATTTGTTTTACCTGAGAGAAAGCGCACAAGCTTAGGCTTATCTTATTTAATTTGTAAGAAATGATGAGTATGGATGATGTAAGAAAACATTTTTGTATATTTTAAGATTTTAAGGTTAGCATGTGCAGATTGTGAATTGTTTTCTGTGCTCTGTCTGTGTATGTTTTTAAACAGTGTTGCTTCAATGGGGCAAAAAATTAGAGCTAGAGTGAAACTAATCACTCTGGTAATCTTTATCTACTAAAACTTTGAATGGCCTTTTAAGTAAGTACGCATGCAAAAGTATTTAAAACTGAAGCAAAAAATGAACGTAATCTTTGTAGTATAATATGTAGTTTGACCAAATTATTACAACCTCTCGTGTTTTCTCCAGCAGTCTGGTTCCGTCATTATTATTTTTTCACCAAAAATGACCGCTTGACTTCATAATGTTAGAAAGTATGAAGCGAAAACAGTTTTTGCGGAAAACTACAGATGCTTTGTGATTGTAATGAAATAAATTATTGGGCAATTCCTAACAAACAATTTTACGACTACACCTCGTTACATCCTCTTAACTTTAACTTACAGTATTTTTTGGTACCTTAAAAATATCATAATTATTTATTATATGGTAAATATTTGTGTCCAATTTGAACTCATGTTGTTTTAATGTTGACGGAACGCACATGTTTACTTACTAATGTATACCTGAGGAACTATATAAGTAAGTTTATTGTACCAAATAAGTAAATAAATATAGTTCACACTTTGTAAATGTCAACTTTAAGAATTCCTACATTTTTCTAAACTATGTGTTATTAATTTATCGTACCTTTTAGAACTGTTTTGTATTATCAATGGGAAATATCGATAATCCCCTGGTAGAATTAGGCGTGTGCGCAGTCGTGGTATATGGTGTTCAAATGTTTAGCATGAAAGGCATTCCTTCCATTCTTAATTCGAATATTGAAAAGAGCTAACTTGTTACGTGTATAATGTATCTTTTTCTGAACGTGGACCGAAAAAATCAGATATGAAAAATACAATATGGAACGAACGTCAACATCGCACGCTTTCTTTAATATTTAATGTATGCTAAAGAAATTCAAATAATGCATGTACCCTATTTTTTAAATCGCACTTGTCTCCCTTTCTAAAACATTATCTCAACAAAAAATTTTTTATCAAATTGTCGAAAAATTGGCTTCAATGTGCAGTATCCTTCTGTGTTGAATCTAAATACTCTAGGTCTAGAAACGATTGTCAACGGTATACAAACCAATGTTAATCTCGTATGTTAATCGCACTAAAGTTTGTTCTGCGTAAATTTTCAAAGTGCATGCTAATTTTGTATAAAACACGTAAACAAATTAAAACAAAGAAACCTTTTTCAATCCTAAAATTCATACACGAGAAAGTGACAATTTAAGGTATTTTAAAAATATTGATCGCACTATTCTTTTGTGTTATACATTTAATTCAATTCATGAGAAACCCCATTAATCCCAAGTCCCGAAATTTGTGCTTTATTTGGTGTACTTCATAATTTTCATACGAGTTAGTATATCAGTTTCTCGGCTCCCTATCATTGTATCTAGAAAATTGTTTAATTACTTTCTATTTTAATTTTAAACTGCACCTGATTAAAATTGTCACGTTTATCTAAACTTAAAATGGAAATAAAGCTCTTGTCACTAACTTAAACGAACAACAATATATTTATTTCAGCGTTATGACAGCTTACATGATTAAATAAGCCGCAATCACGCAATATATTATTCGCTGTTCATACACATTAAAGAAATTCTGGCTCTAGTTAGAGAACTTGAACTTACATTCACTCGCAATTTCATTCATTTTCCATTTCTTGTCTGTTCAGTTGATTTTGCTTACATTATTATGCATTTTAACCACGACATTAAATCAGAAGCTTTATTGGTTTAAAATTGTCTGGTATCCGCACTCATATATAAAGTATCGATTCATTTGCTGGACGAAGTACTGCTAATACAAGGCTGCGGTAATGTCAAAGAGTCATCTCCAGTTCCACTGCTCACTTTTCCTTCCTTGCTATGTCGCCATTTCATACGACGATTTTGAAACCAAACTTTTACCTACATTCCATAAAATATCCTAGTTAATGTCTGGATCACTTGGTTAGGGAAACACAAATTTTGGTCTAGCCTACACCAGACCATCGATAATGAAACATTTAAAACCTTAATTGAATTTACCTGAGCATCAGTAAGACCCAAAGTGGCAGCTAATTGACGACGATCAGGTTTCGTGATGTATTTTTGCAACTGAAACCGTTTTTCCAGTCCCTTCCTTTGCAAGTTTGAGAAAACCGCTCTAGACCAGGATCGTTTTCGTCTTCCATTACTGCTGCCATGATGGTGAGTTCCTTGACTCAATGTTTCACTCGTGCTTCCATTGCTTATCATACTATTGTCTCTGAGGCCGCTTGAGTTGCTGTTCCCAGCAACTGACAACATGGAACCGTCAAGGAAGTTTGGTATGGAAGAACTGAACCCAACTGGATGATGTAAATACTGACCACCGTCTACAAAATAATCAAGTTTACAGTACGTAGTCATATTTGAGGGCAATTAGTAATGTGTTTATTGTCTTGGCGTTTTATTTATTGCCTAATGATCAACCACTAAGCCACCATCTGGTCAGCCGTTAATTTCATTAATTTGTTTACATTGAGTGAAGTAATAAATTGCATTCAAACTGCTGCTTGTGTAATATAATCTAGCTAATTTTTGTGGCTTTGGAATCTAAATTTTTGTTTAGAAGGATCCCGAATATAAGTGAAGAAGCCACGTTATGATTTTAAGATTTTTAGTAAATAGATAGTAGTTGTAAAACAACGGAAATCATAAATATGGCTCAAGTATGACAGTAGAGTAGACTGCAAGGAATGCATTGCTTTGCAGTTGGAATGATAATATTTTGATGACAGAGAATGTCCATATGGACTACAAAAATCTTATGTGGTGTTGATGAGATAATGGAGCAATCAGACCTGTAAAAAATAGTCGAGGCTATCTACATATGTATAATACGAGGATTTTTTTTGCAACTGCATAAGTAAGCGGGCTACTGCTAACCGATTTGCTTCAAACCTTTTCAAAACTGACCGTGATGAGCTGAGCAGACTTTCTTGTGTCTAAGTTCTAAGCCGTAGAAATTGAATTGAACATTAAAGTATTTAAGTATTTTACGTCTCTCAAACTTAAAGCAAATGAGGCATGTAAAGTCACAGCTAGAAAAAAGTAAATGCTTGGGCAATCTAAAAATCAGTTAAATAATAGTGGGATTTATGAAACTCAAAACGTTGTTATGAGTTTTGAGTTTTAACGCTTCGTAATAATTTCGAAAGCAAATATTTGAAATAACTCGCCCTAAATTTGTGAACCATGAGCCCGAGTCGCATAGTCACTCACAGTTATAATCTACGCAACGCAAATTCAAACTTTTTTCTATCGTTAAAAATTTATAAACTCATGCATCTAATTCCATCTGTTTGTAGAACGGGCACTTTTACTTGTTAGTAATGATAATAATGTGTGTGGTGGCATCGATTATAATAAAAAGGAACATTACTTGATTTCCAGGGTAAAGGGCCTATTCCGAGCCAGTCAGAAATGCACCCTATGATGAAACGATTAACGTTTTTAACACCCGCAGCCGTGCTGTGTAAGCAAATGTTAAATACTTGGATATCATGCATAGTGAAAGTGAGTAAGTGTTGTAAACTGTGAACTAACCATCTCTCCTCGTTTATTTTATGACAGACTGCATAATAATCATAATAAACATAATAATCACATTATTAGGGTTCCTTTACATGCATTATGAATCTTTGTATACACTTATTGCCCCGTACAAGACGTTTTTCCACACTTGGGAACTAGTATATCCAACAACTAACTAAAGTATGCCTATTTTATAATATGATTTGTATTCAAAATATTATGCGAATGAAAAGACAGTTTAGAAACTAACTTAACAATTTCTCATTGTGCAGGATTGTGATTAATGTATAGCATTCTAGTTTGCATAAAAAATTCAGCGAATGATAAATATGAAAAGACTATACAGATCTCTCTCATATTAATGTGATACATAGCTAGTTAATGCGTCTTTTATTCAGGAATTCCCGGTATGTAGAAAAGATTGGAGGAATGTGATCCGGTTGTTAATAATAATAAGGAACGAAAATGCGGAGCTGTGGGTGTGCTCATGTAAACACCACAAGTACAAGTGTAAGTAATAATATTAATTGTGGATTGTGAATGGAACCCGTCAAGTTAGTCAGAAACACATTTCTCTCTTCAGTACATACCTCCTGTGCTCACTTATACCATAGAGGTAGGACTTAGTCTTACCCTATAAATAATGCCAAAAGTCAAACCTATAAAAGCCCTGTTTATCCCTACAGTCCTATTCATATAAAGTTCTCATGATTGTATTGTTCAGTGCTAATGTCCTAGTTCATCATCTTATTCATTCACCCAAACCAAGAGGATTGTTTTGCTAATTCACAATAATTAGTTAAAATTCAAAATTGTATCCAATGATTTAGTAATCTCGAGATCTCATTAAAACGCATAGTTAACAGTACAATTGTAAAGATAAAATGCTAAAGTTCGACCGGCAGTGTGAAGAATATAATGTATCTCTGTCTGTCTCCCTGTATGAGCGTACCATGAGAGGTGATGGACCTAACACCCGAAAAAAAACCAAAACTCACTCACTAATATTATTATGGATACAGAAGAGGTGCCATAAATCAGAAGGATTTGTTTACGCAATTCCATTCCCCCTTGTGTTCATTTCTCCCTCTTTAACTTCACATGAGATTTTTAAGGATTTCCATGTGGCCGTGGAATTTACAATGATAACAGCAGCAGAATGCTTAAACTAATTAAATGCTCACTTAAATATTGTTTAGAGCTATAGTGTCCACACTTTCTCGAAAAGATTAGTGCACATTGCGAGCAGTGAGTATGGTGACCCTAAAATGTTGAATTACCAAGAACACTGTTGGAATGGAATATTTCGTATTATGATTGCTATAATGTGATGTACGTTGTCACGTCGCAAGTCAAATTAGTTCCAGCAATTACCATAATGTAATTCTACATGCTTAACTTTCCGTTCACAGAGATAGACTTTGTTTTATAGCAACGTAGGAAAAATAAGAGTAACATTCTTAGTCAGTTAGTTAGCTATTAGCTAATGCTGTAAACAATAGTAAATAGTAAGCCTCTTTTCAAGTGGTAAAATGAGGTGTTGACAACTTAAGGTTCTACATTATAAAGTCTGTTTACTTCAAGAGGTCCTTTTCCATGAATCTTGTTCAATATGATGAGAAATTGTAACTAAACTTCACCCCTACATTAACCAAATATTTGGTTTCAACTTTCAAAATCAGATAGAAACAGCTTTCTCATTCAATCCAATAATGTTTGTTAGTTCACATCTAATGTAGGTGTTAGACGACTTTTTCGTATATGGCACATACAAGATATGAATAAAAACATGGAGGTGTTGCAAGGCGTCAAAACTACACATTATAGACTTCTAGTCAAGTCTAGAGGGGCACTTCGAGAAAATGTCTTTTCACTTTTTTTTACAAAACTGTGTACTTTACTTTTTTGGCATTGTGTAGTACATTGTGTATTTTGAAAAGTGTACATAATACATCACACCACAAACAAATGCAAAATGCTGAATGAAATTTTCAGAATGTAACATAGTTTTGCTGACAAAAAGTAACCAAATAGTGAGACTGGACTTACGGTGAGCAGGAAAATGATGAAAAGCCGGAGCCAACCAAGAACTGGGTACCAGTGAGCTATTAATACTGTGCACAATGGACGATCTAAATGGAGAAGTGGTAGATGAAGGGGATGAGGTCCTTCTTCGTTTCATAAACGAGTGGGTATTGGATGTGGTGACATTGTTATTAGTGACATTGGATGCAAAAGTTTGGGTGCTATGGCCTACCAGCAGGGGTGAGAATAACCCAGTAGGTGCTCTTAAAGGGTGTTGATAGCACTGGGAGCAAGCACTTGGGTCACTTTGTGCAAAACATCTTTCGATTTCTTGAATACTTTGATGGCTTGGGTTTTGTGAGATGGAGGATTCATCTTCGTCTAATAAAAAAAGTTTGAAAAAAGGCGTAAAACACTGTGACACAAGCAACATGCATTGTTTGTTTATTCCATAAGCTTCAAGTTAGTTAGTAACAAAGAAGAATTAAAGGGTGGGGACTAAAACATTTTGTCACATATCAGTGTAGCATCTTAGGGGCATTGCGAGATTAGATAAGAACAATGACTTGGAAATAGCTGTGCATGTCACTCAAGATTTATTGTTCATTGTTTGCAATGACCAGAAGATTTGGGATTGTCATATTTGTCAATCAGATTAAATATTGGTAAATAAAGTGAGGATAAGTGCACAGGTGGAAACAATTGGGTTGGGACCTATAAGCACATTAAGGGAAGAAAGCAGGAACGATAGCTAATATCGTTTTATTGGAGTCTTTAACCCCTTCCAACCCAAGAAATGTGAAAAAATAATTCAAACAACTTTTATTTACCTTCAGAAGAAGACGAACTTCTGGCTGAAAAATTTCTCCCTGCGCACAGTTCTGCACATGTTATTTTTGAATTAGAGGATAAAATCCTATCCAT
>Ga0210040_10009805_pt1 | contig 11080 bp, 11 predicted proteins | sample CryGeyCG12114_NA_FD_185462 | JGI IMG/M metagenome (GOLD analysis project Ga0210040, IMG submission 185462) | Groundwater microbial communities from aquifer - Crystal Geyser CG19_WC_8/21/14_NA (SPAdes) (version 2) | ecosystem: Environmental > Aquatic > Deep subsurface > Groundwater | place: USA... | reverse complement strand
TTGCTGCAGCAAGGGCGCCAGGGTACTATCCAGGTTGCCCGCTTCCAGCGAAATATTTTTTATTTTAAGATTCTGAAAATTAAAGCGTGCCTGCGCAGCTATATCGGGGCAACCTTCTATGGTATATACTTTTGCTTTTTGCCGGGCCGCGGCCAGGTAAGCCGTGGTTAAACCCAAGGAGGTACCTAGTTCCAGGATAGTTTGGGGCTGGTAGTAATTTACTAGCCGGAACAAAAGCTGCGCGTATTTAGGCAATTTGGCCGATTGCTGCACAATTTCCTTAATGGTTCGTGTATTCCCGGCGTTTGATTTAGATCCGGCTCCCAAATCCGTAATATAGATTTTTTTGTTACTTTTTAGCAGGCGCTTCCGCAAAGATTCAATGGGGGTAAAGGCGTGAAATTGCCCGTTATGCCGGATTACATTTTGGTGAAGATCGAAAATAAAAGGGGAGTGGAGGCCGTGCAGGCGAAAAGATTTAAACCAGTAAACCAGGAATTTAAAAGCGAGCCGAAGTATTTGCACCAGGCAAATGTAATTTTAATTTAATTTATACGGAACAATTAAAGTAAATTCCGGAATGACCACTTCAAATTGTTTGCCATCCACCAATCGTTCCATCAGGTAAGTTCCCCGCATTTTACCAATACCAGTTTTTAAATTACAACCCGATACATACTCGTGCGATTCGCCGGGTTCCAATACCGGTTGTTGGCCTACTACACCTTCTCCTTCTACTACCCGTACAACCCCGTGGGAGTCGTGGATGAACCAATGCCGGCGTAATAACTTAACGGTAAATTCGCTGTTATTCTCTATGTTAATCTTATAGGCAAAAACAAAATGCTGCTGCCCCGGACTTGAATAATCGGGTAAGTAGTTAGTGGTAACTGTAACTTTAACGCCCTGAGTGGTGGTCGTATCCATGATGCTGCAGGTTTTCTCGTAATTAACAGTCAATTATAATTAATAGTTTTAGTATAGCAAGTATTTTGGATAAAAACTTTTAATCTTGAAGCAAAAGACAATATAAATTTATGAGCGTAAAAATTGAACCAAGCTGGCAGGAAGAATTAAAAAATGAGTTTGAAAAGGATTACTTTAAAAATTTAATCGCCTTTGTAAAAGCTGAATACGCTACTACCCCGGTTTTTCCGCCCGGCAGTTTAATATTTAATGCTTTTGATAAAACACCTTTCCCGGACGTAAAAGTAGTTCTAATTGGTCAGGACCCGTATCATGGCCCCGGACAAGCGCATGGACTGGCTTTTTCGGTGCAGGAAGGCGTTACACCGCCACCTTCGTTGCGCAATATTTTTAAGGAAATTAAGGATGACCTGGGTATTGCTATCCCAAAAAGCGGAAATTTGGAACGATGGGCCGAGCAAGGGGTTTTACTACTGAACTCTATTTTAACAGTTAGAGCAAATTCGCCGGGTTCGCACCAGAAAAAAGGTTGGGAGATATTTACAGATGCTGCTATTAAAGCTCTTTCGGATAAAAGAGAAGGTTTGGTTTTTATGTTGTGGGGCGCTTACGCCCAAAAGAAAGGCGCCATTATCGACGGTTCTAAACATCACGTTTTAACTGCTGCGCACCCTTCACCTTTTGCGGCCGATAAAGGTTTTTTTGGCTGCAAGCATTTCAGCCAAGCCAATGCCTACCTCCGCCAGCAAGGCCAAACTGAAATTGCTTGGTAGGTTATTTTCGTTAATCGTTATTCGTCAAGAATTTTAGTTGATTTTTGATGATTAAAGTACAAAAAGAAAGCATCGTTTTGCGATGCTTTCTTTCATATAAATTATATAAGAGTTAACATTTAACGATTAATAATCAACGAATTATATTAAAAATCCGGTTCCAGCGAATTTTGCCGGAAACGCCACCATTCGGATCAGCGGACATCCAGATTAAAACTGCTTTACCCACAATATGATCTTCCGGTACAAACCCCCAAAACCTGGAATCCAGGGAATTATGGCGGTTATCACCCATCATAAAATAATAGTTTTGTTTAAAGGTATACGAAGCTTGAGCTTTGCCATCAATAAATAACTGGTTTCCTTGCAGGGTAACATTTTTATTGTCTTCATATTTACGGATTACGGGCTCGTACAACGGAATAGTAAACGAATCAAGCTGAATTGTTTCTCCTTTTTGCGGTATATGCACCGGTCCGTAATTATCTTTATTCCATTTATAAAGGGAGGGTACGTGGGGGAACACCTGCGGATCGGCTTTACCTGCTTCTTCGGGTTCTAAAAAGGCTACTTTTTTTATAATGGGTTGACTTCCTATTTCTTTTGCCTGGTCAGGTGTAGTAAAAGCATAATAACCGCTACCGGAAATTGGTCCAAATTCCGAGATTTTACGATCCCGGAAGAATTCATCATTCAGGGCAGTTTCGGTTTCGATGAAGTATAAAAACTGCATTTTCTCCGGGTTAGTACCTACTTTTCCGTTTACATATACCTGCATATCCCTTAGTTCTACTAAATCACCGGGTAAGCCGATGCACCGTTTAATATAATTGGTGCGCAAGTCTACGGGATGTTGTTCTTCGGGCGGGTAATTAAAAACGACCACATCATTGCGCTGTATTTTTGTAAAGCCGGGCAAGCGGTATTGCTTTAATTGAATCAGATCAGAATAGGAGGGAATATTAGTACCCCAAATAGTTTGGTGGGTAAGTGGCACCTGCAAAGGAGTTTTGGGCGTGCGGGGACCATAATGCAATTTGCTCACAAATAAATAATCGCCTACGAGCAAAGAACTTTCCATGGAGGGCGTTGGAATAACGTATGCCTCGAATGTAGCCCACCGGATTAAAGTAGCCGCTACTACCGCAAATAAAATTGCATCGCCCCATTCCCGTAAAAACCCTTTTTTCTGTTTTGGTGCCGGGGTCGGGGTATAAGGAGCAGTACTTTTTCTGAATTTTAATTTCATATGAATAATATCTTCACTTATAAATTTAGCAAATCTTTCATGCCAAATATACCTTTTTTATTTTGCAGCCACTCCGCCGCCATCACTGCCCCTTCGGCAAAACCAAGCCGGTTATGCGCATCGTGCATTAGCTCAATGGTATCGTATTCCGAGGTGTATCGCACGGTATGTAAACCCACTACATCGCCGGTACGTTCCGAAATTATGTTTAGATCAGGTGATTCTGGGGCCATCGCATCGCTTACCCATCTTTTTTTGAAAGAATAGTTGTTCAGGATGCCTTCGGCTGTAGTAATGGCGGTGCCGCTGGGTTTATCAGCTTTTTGGGTGTGATGCACTTCCTTTACTTCTACATTAAAATTTTTATAAGCCTGCATCTTGCCGGCAATATATTCATTAAAATGAAAAAATAAATTAACGCCTACACTGTAGTTGGAAGCATAAAAAAAAGCACCTTCTTTCCGGAGACAAAGTTCTTTAATTTCCGGTAACTTACCTAACCAGCCGGTAGAACCACAAACCACCGGAATGTTATTCTCCAAACAAATCCGGATGTTTTCCGGTGCCGATTCTGGATGGGTAAATTCTATTGCCACATCCGTATTTTCAACCGAATAGGTGCTCAAGCTATCGTAATTATTTAAATCAATAATCCCGGCTATTACGTGGCCTTTTTGTAAAGCAATGCTTTGGATGGTTTTACCCATTTTACCGTAACCAACTAAAAGGATACGCATTATTTTTTTAAGTTAAAAGTAAGAGAAAATCCGGGCGAGTAGCTGTTGTGGGCCACTTGCATAACAGTAGGTTGCACCTGCAATGAAAGGTCCTCACCAATATCAAAGCCTTTTAAATGAGCATGGACGTAAGCTTCCGTAATATTCATGCCGTAAGCCAAAAAGGTATAAAGAATAGAATAATCCCGATAACGCCGGAAATTATCACGATTTCTAGATAACACACTAATAGCATCAGAAGTAGACCGGCCCACTAAGCGAGAAGTAAATTCATCCTGGTCATTCGTTTCAATATTATCGCGCCTTACTATTACGGCCTGGCGGTAGCGTAAATAAGTTTGGTGATTTGAAACAATAGCGTAGCCTAAACCTCCCAATGCCGCATAGATAATAGGTACTTTCCAGTAACTTTTATTGTAAACCTGACCGCCGCCCGGAATAATAGCTGAGTATAACGCGGCTTTGCCGGGGATACTTAGTCCTTTTTGCGGTGGAGCCAACGAATCGGCACTCGTACGAATTACCGTAGAATCAGGGCCGGCCGTAACTACTTGGGCAAACAGAGTCGTAATGGTAGTTGCGGAAAGCAGCAGGAAAGCCAATATTAGGCTACAAAGGAGGTTCTTCATTTACGAATAATTGAGGATTTCCAGAATACGGTTTAAATCATCAACGGAAACAAAGGGAATTTTAATCTCTCCTTTGCCCTCATTATTCGATTTTACATTTATTTTTGTACCAAAATACGTGGATAGTCGCGATTCTACCTTTTTTATTTCGCCGGTATATTTGTTCTCTATAGGAGTTGGTTCGGGCTTGGAGTTTTTAGGGCCATTACTTAAATGACGGACTATTTCTTCTACTTTTCTTACGGATAATTCTTCCTTGATAGTCCGGTGGTAAACGTCCAATTGTAAATCAACATTTTCGATGTTAATCAGGGCGCGGGCGTGGCCCATGCTAATTAAGTTGTCGCGTAAACCAATCTGAATATCCGGCGGTAGCTTTAGTAACCGCAGGTAATTGGTAACAGTGGTTCTTTTTTTACCTACCCGGTCTCCTAATTCTTCCTGTTTTAAATTGCATTCGCTCAGCAGGCGCTGGTAACTCAACGCAATTTCGATAGCATTTAAATTTTCCCGCTGAATGTTTTCAATCAAAGCCATTTCCAACATTTGCTGGTCATCGGCTTTGCGAATGTAAGCCGGAATGGTTTCCAAGCCGGCCAATTTAGAAGCTTGGTACCGGCGTTCGCCGGAAATAAGTTGGTACGTATTGCTATTAAGCTGGCGCACCGTAATGGGCTGAATAATGCCTTGCACCCGGATGGATTCCGCCAGTTCTTCCAAGGCATCTTTATCAAAATGGGTACGGGGCTGATACGGGTTCGTTTCAATTTGTCCGATAGAAATTTCGCCCACCACGCTTATCGGATTAACTTCTGCTGGCGCCGGCATAGCGGTTTTGCTCCCCTCAATCAGGGCGCTTAAACCTCGACCTAAACCACCTTTTCTTTTTACCGAATTATTATCTGACATTTAAAATTTAAAGTTATTGCGGCTGCAGAATGCCATTCTTCTCTACTATTTCCCGGGCCAGGTTTAGGTAACTAATGGCGCCTTTGCTGTCTGCATCGTGCAGGATTACGGGTACTCCAAAACTGGGAGACTCGCTTAATTTTACGTTCCGCGGTATAATGGTTTCAAACACCATTTGCTGGAAATGCAGTTGTACTTCCTCTACTACCTGGTTCGATAAACGCAGACGTACATCGTACATAGTAAGCAGAATACCTTCAATTTCCAATTCCTGATTGAGGCGCGACTGGATAATTTTAATTGTATTCAATAATTTACCTAAGCCTTCCAAAGCAAAATATTCACATTGTACCGGAATAATAACCGAGTCGGAAGCAGTTAAAGAATTTACCGTAATCAAACCCAAGGAAGGGGAACAGTCGATGATAACAAAATCGTAGCGATCTTTTATAGCTAAAAGCGCATCTTTCATTTTGTTTTCCCGGTTGGGCAGGTTTATCATTTCAACTTCGGCCCCTACTAGATCAATATGCGACGGAATCAGGTCTAAAAAGGCAATATTTGTATTCATGATGATATCCGAGGCCTGGGTACCATCTACCATGCATTCGTAAATACTTTTGGTTATTTCATTCGGGTCGAAACCAACGCCGGAAGTAGCATTGGCCTGGGGGTCAGCATCCACCAATAGCGTTTTAAACTCCAGCGCGGCCAAACTGGCAGCCAGGTTAATTGCCGAAGTTGTTTTGCCTACTCCACCTTTTTGGTTGGCTACTGCAATTATTTTTCCCATTATATATTTAAATCAATCTAAATCTTAAATGTTTATGGCGGTACCTATTGGTATTAAAATCAACGCTTTATCCGCTTTTTGAGCCGCGAACAAAGCTGCTTCGTGATCTATCTGGATAAATGGAAAAGAATCGTAATGCATACCAATAATCCGTTTAGCTCCTACCCAATCCGCAGCAACCAACGCATCTTCTATATCCATAGTGAGCTGGCCGCCAATGGGTAAAAAAGCGAAATCGAGCTGGTATTGTTCCGCAATAATTTTCATATCATAAGTCAGGGCAGTATCGCCGGCAAAATAAAATGTTTTTTCGACCGTTTCCACTACAAACCCGGCCGGATTACCGCCGTACGTACCATCGGGCAATACACTGGAATGAATGGCATTTACCATTTTAACCGTACCAAAAGGTAATTTTACTTTACCGCCTATGTTCATAGGAACTACCTTCTCGATTTCTTTGGTTTTATACCATTCGCATATTTCAAATATAGCTACTACGGAAGCGTTATTCTTTTTAGCAAAGTATTCCGCATCGGCAACATGATCTTGGTGAGCATGCGAAAGGAGGATGTAATCGGCCTCAATTTCTTCTTTGTTAATTTGGCTGGCTAAAGGGTTGTAGGTAATAAACGGATCGAATAAAACCCGGGTGCCGTTTATATTCAGCAAAAAACAAGAATGACCGAGGTACGTTATTTCCATAGTTTTATATTATTATAAAAATGCGGTTCTTTACCGTGAATTCTGACTTCTAACTTTTGGCAAAGATACATTATTTTAGGTACATTCGGGTACAAGTTTTGCACATGTTTCCCACACGTTTACTTTTAACTATTGGCCTGGTAAGTGCTCTTTTTTCGTGTCAGTCCCGTTCCGAGAAGCTAACGGCAAAAAATGTTTTCAAGTATAACCAGCCGGAAGCATTAAGCTCTTTAGATCCTGCTTTTGCCCGCAATCAAGCTAATATTTGGGCTGTTACCCAGCTATTTAACGGTTTAGTGGAATTGGACGAGTCCTTAAAACCGGTGCCGGCTATTGCCCGTTCCTGGGAGATTTCGCCCGATGGTTTACGTTATACTTTTCATTTACGCCCGCAGGTATATTTTCACCCCGATCCGGCTTTTCCAGAAGGTCAAGGCCGCACGGTAACGGCCCAGGATTTCGTCTATAGTTTTAAGCGCATACTCGATCCTAAAACAGCCAGTACCGGTAGTTGGGTTTTTAAAGGCAAGGTGCTTGAAAGTGCTCCAGGAATAATTGCAGATACCTGCTTTAAGGCGCAGAATGATAGTACTTTATTTATATATTTGAAAGAACCCTTTATTGCTTTCCCGGAAATATTGAGCATGCCGTATTGTTCGGTGGTGCCGCGCGAGATAGCCGAACAGTACGGCAAAGATTTTCGGGCGCATCCGGTAGGAACCGGACCTTTCCTGTTTAAACTTTGGGACGAAGGGAATGCGGTAATCATGCACAAGAACCCGACTTACTGGAAAAAGGACGCGAACGGCCAACGATTGCCTTACCTGGATGCGGTGCAGATATCCTTTATCAACGATCGTAAAATTGAGTTTTTAACTTTCCAACAGCAAAAGTTGGACTTTTTATCCGGTATCCGGGGCAGCTCCAAAGATTTAATTTTAAACAAAGACGGTACGTTGCAGGAAGAATTCGCTCAAAAATTCAACCTGGATAAATCACCTTACCTCAACACCGAATATATTGGCTTTCAACTGGACCCCACTAACCTGCGCACTGATCAGGCGGCTATCCGAGATAAACGAGTGCGGCAAGCTTTAAATTACGGCATCAACAAAAAAGAACTGGTGGTGTATTACCGCAATAATCTGGGAATACCCGGGCATTCCGGAATGGTACCACCATCTTTGCCATCTTACGACGAGAAAGCAGTACCGGGTTATGCCTATAATCCAGGTAAAGCCCGAGAGCTATTGCAAGCCGCGGGTTTTAATGCGCAAAAACCATTGCGACTTACCCTTAATACCGTAGCCGAACACAAGGAAATAGCCGAGTTCATGCAAAAGAAATGGTCGGAGATTGGCGTGCTGGCCAACATTAGTATTAGTCAGGCGGCGGCACACCAGGAATCCGTGGATAATGGACGATCGGCTTTTTTTATGAAGTCCTGGTTTGGCGATTACCCGGATGCGGAAAATTTCCTGGCCTTATTTTATAGCCCTAATTTTTCTCCCCAAGGACCCAATAAAACGCATTTTAAAAGTGCCCGCTACGACCAACTGTACGAAGCGGCAAAACTGGAACAAACCCCGGAAAAGCGCTACGGGCTGTATCGGGAAATGGATAAAATAATAGCGGAAGAAAGCCCGGTTATTGTCTTGTTTTACGACGAAGTAGTTATCCTGACGCAAAAAAATATCCGGGGCCTGAAAGCAGATCCGATGAATATGTTGAAGCTGGAGAAAGTGAAAAAGCTATAAACTTGTAAAATGCCTAATTCCTTTCTATAGGAGCTACTTGATTTATTAATTTTTTTTCCTGATTAAATATGAAATTTATTAATCAGTAAAAGATCAATCAGATAGCATGCATTACCTTAAGTTATTTAGCCTTGTTTTAAGATGATTTTCTTGCCTTGTAAATTAACTTATAAAAGACGTAAGAAACTGGTAAAGCAAGCGTACACCCGATCCGGAGCCGTATTTCCCGCGATAATTATCCTGGTTAGGTAAGTAAGCCGTACCGGCAATATCCAGGTGAATCCAGTTATAATCTGTGAAATATTCCAGGAACTTGCCGGCAGTAATAGCACCAGCTTCGGCACCGCCCAAATTTTTTATATCCGCGATATCCGATTCTATTTGTTTATGATATTCTTCCCACAATGGAAATTCTACGAGGCGCTCATGTACTTTTTCGCCGGTTTTTTTAAAGGCTTGCATGGTGCCTTCCGGGGCCGTTCCCATCATCACCAATCCTTCTTTTCCAATAGCCCGGGCAGCGGCGCCTGTGAGCGTAGCCAAATCAATAACCAGTTCCGGGTTGTATTTTTTAGCAAAGCTGAGGGCATCGGCTAAAATCAAACGTCCTTCGGCATCGGTATTAAGTACTTCCACGGTTTTGCCGTTGTACATAGTAATAATATCGCTGGGCGCAAAAGCCCGACCGCCGGGGCGATTATCGGTAGCGGGAATCAGGCCGATTACATGGAGCGGAACTTTGTTTTTAGCTAAGGCATAGAAAGTGCCAATAACGGCGGCGGCTCCGGCCATATCAGATTTCATCCAATCCATGCTGTTGGGAGTTGGTTTTAAGCTAAGACCACCGGTATCGTACACGACGCCTTTGCCTACCAACACGTAAGTTTTGGTATTTTTCAGGTTTTCGGGCTTCCATTCCAGAATATTAAAGGTGGGCGGATCTATACTGCCTTGGTTCACGGCTAGTAAACCGCCCATTTTAAGCGCCTGAATTTGCAGCATTTCGAGTACTTCCACCGAGAAACCGGCTTCCTGGCCAATGGATACCATGCTCTTGCTAAATTCCTCGGCCGATTGATAATTATGGGGTTCATTTACCAGGTCACGCGTCAGGCAAACGCCATTTAATATTTCGTTTAGTTCGGCTACTTCTCTTTCCGAAACCAGTTGATCCGAAATGATGATTTCCTGTAAGGTTGTAAGTTCCTCTTTTTTGGTTTTATATTTCGAAAATTCGTAATTACTCAAAAATAAACCTTCGGCCACATAGTAAGAAGCTTTGCTGGCGGTACGATCCGTTAGTTGAATTACCGCTTTCTTACTTTCTTTTAAGTGTTTTTGTAAGGTATGTCCGGCCTTGCGTAAAGCTTCGTGGTATAAATCCGGGTTCTGGTTCGGTTCGGCCACTATCAGGTACAAGTGGTAGGTATAACGATTGAGAGCGATTAATTTGGATTTATTTTGTAACTGCTCCCGAATGTAGGTAGCTTCTTCCGCACTAAATTCAAGTTCGTCAACCTCAAATTCGGGCGAAATTACCAAAATCGCATCTTTATTTTTGTTTATTCTTGGTGTGTATTTAAGTAGTGTTGGCATATCAATTGTATCTTTACTCCGCAATATAAAATAATTACCAGAAGAACCGGCTAGGTATACGTATTCATTTACGGGAAGATAAGTTATTCCAATTTCCTATCAAATTAAACCTGACCAGTAGTAAATAAAATTAAACCGTGCAAAAGGTAAAGCCAAAAAAACACCTGGGGCAACATTTCCTCATCGATCAGCAGATTGCCCGTAATATTGTTGATTTGCTTTCTTTGCCCCAAAATACGCCGGAAGTGCTGGAAATTGGGCCCGGTATGGGCGTTTTAACGCAGTACCTGATGCTGGATAAACGATTTCGCTTATCCGTCATCGACATCGATACCGAATCCATTGATTATTTAAAGGTTCATTTTCCGTTAATTAACCCGCAGCACATTATTCAGGCTGATTTTCTGAAAACAAATTTAGGAGGTATTTTTCCGGGGCACGTAAGTATCATTGGCAACTTTCCTTATAATATATCGAGCCAGATTTTTTTTAAAATACTGGAACACCGCCAGCAGGTAACCGAAGTAGTTTGTATGCTGCAGAAAGAAGTAGCCGAACGGATTGCTTCGCCGCCGGGTTCTAAAGTTTATGGCATTTTAAGTGTTTTGTTACAAGCTTTTTATACTATCGATTATAAATTTACCGTACCGCCGCACGTTTTCGATCCGCCGCCCAAAGTTAATTCCGGCGTAATCCGGTTAGCGCGCAATAATACCCAGGCCTTGGCGTGCGACGAGAAAAAATTCTTTGAAGTAGTAAAACTAAGTTTTGGTACTCGCCGCAAAACCCTGCGGAATTGTTTGCGGCCGTATAGCTTACCCGAAGAAATTACCGTTCAGGAAATATTTAACCAGCGGGCCGAACAATTAACGGTAGCCGATTTTGTAGAACTGACCCAATTGGTGCAGGCACATTCGAATAAATAAGTATGCCAGTAGAAATAACCCGTGACTTTGTCGATCAGATAGAGGAGGCCATTGCGCAGCAAGACTCGGAATTTATTGT
>Ga0210040_10009804_pt1 | contig 11081 bp, 10 predicted proteins | sample CryGeyCG12114_NA_FD_185462 | JGI IMG/M metagenome (GOLD analysis project Ga0210040, IMG submission 185462) | Groundwater microbial communities from aquifer - Crystal Geyser CG19_WC_8/21/14_NA (SPAdes) (version 2) | ecosystem: Environmental > Aquatic > Deep subsurface > Groundwater | place: USA... | reverse complement strand
TGGCGATCTGGTCCTTGAAGTCGCCCATCCCGGGCAGCATCCCGAAGATCTTCGACAGCGGGCCCATCTTGCGGACCATCTGCATCTGCTGCAGGAAGTCGGCGAGGCCGAAGTCGCGCCCCTCCTTCGAGGTGAGCTTGGCCGCCGCCTTGGCCGACTGGTCGGCGTCGAAGGTCTTCTCGGCCTGCTCGATCAGGGTGAGGACGTCCCCCATGCCGAGGATGCGGCTGGCCATCCGGTCGGGGTGGAAGACGTCGAACTCGGTGAGCGCCTCGCCGTTGGAGGCGAACATGATCGGCTTGCCGGTCGCCCGTGCGATCGACAGCGCGGCACCACCGCGGGCGTCGCCGTCGAGCTTGGTGAGCACGACGCCGTCGAAGCCGACGCCGTCGGCGAAGGCGTTGGCGGTGTTCACCGCGTCCTGGCCGATCATCGCGTCGACGACGAACAGGACCTCGTCGGGCGAGACCGCGTCGCGGATGTCGGACGCCTGCTGCATCAGGTCGGCGTCGATGCCGAGCCGACCGGCGGTGTCGACGATAACCACGTCGAAGAGGCGGCGCTGCGCCTCGGCGATGGACGCCTTGGCCACGGCGACGGGGTCACCGACGCCGTTGCCCGGTTCCGGCGCGAAGACCTGTACGCCGGCGCGCTGGCCCACGACCTGGAGCTGGTTGACCGCGTTCGGGCGCTGGAGGTCGGCGGCGACGAGCAGCGGCGAACGGCCCTGCGACTTGAGCCAGAGCGCGAGCTTGCCGGCCAGGGTCGTCTTGCCGGCGCCCTGGAGGCCGGCGAGCATGATCACCGTCGGCGGGTTCTTGGCGAAGCGGATGGTGCGGGTGTCGCCGCCGAGGATCGAGACGAGCTCGTCGTCGACGATCTTGATGATCGCCTGCGAGGGGTTGAGCGCACCGGTCAGCTCGGCACCCTTGGCCCGTTCGCGCACCCGGGCGACGAAGTCACGGACCACCGCGAGGTTGACGTCCGCCTCGAGCAGCGCGACCCGGATCTCCCGCGCGGTCGCGTCGATGTCGGCCTCGCTCAGCCGCGTCTTGCCGCGCAGGTTCTTGAACGTCGCGGCCAGGCGGTCGGAGAGGGTGTCGAACACGGAAGCAGCCTACCCAGGACGCGCGTCACGGTTAGGGTCGAAGACGTGCGGCTGGTGACGTTCAACGTCCTGCACGGCGCGGGCCTCGACGGCGTGGTGGACCTGGACCGCTTCGCCCGCGCCGTCGTCGCGCTCGATCCGGACGTGCTGGCGCTGCAGGAGGTCGACCGCGGCCAGGAGCGCTCGTACGGTGCCGACCTCGCCGCCGTCGCCGCAGAGGCGATGGGCGCGACGACCACCCGGTTCGTCGCGTCGATGGTCGGGGACCCGCGTCAGCAGTGGCAGCCGGCGTCCCGGTCGCCCGACCCGGACGCGGCGGCGTACGGGGTGGCGCTGCTGTCCCGCTTCCCCATCGAGGGATGGCGCGAGCTCCACCTGCCCCGGATCGTGCCGCGGGTGCCGCGGCTCCGTCGCGACCCGCGGCGCATCCAGCTGGCGAACGAGGAGCTCCGCACGGCGGTGATCGCTCGGATCGAGACGCCCGAGGGCCCGCTGCTCGTCGCGAACGCCCACCTCTCCTTCATGCCCGGCTGGAACCACGTGCAGCTCTACGCCCTGCGCCGTGCCCTGACCTCCGCCTTCTCGGGGCGCGCACCCGCCGTGCTCATGGGCGACCTCAACATGACGGCGCGCCCGGCGCGCACCATCACCCGCTTCCGTCCGCTGGTGACGGCCCCGACGTTCCCGGGCGACCGGCCGACGTTCCAGATCGACCACGTCCTGGCCCGCGGCGACGTCGGGGCGATCGTGGACGCCCGCGCCGTCGAGCTGCCGATGTCGGACCACCGGGCGCTCGTCGTCGAGCTCGACCGCTCGCACCTCCGTTGAGCGATCGCGCCTGCGGATAAGAAGGACGCCGTGCCCGACCTGACGCTCGACCGCGTGACGTACGCCGACCCCGCCGTGGTGACCCTGACCGCGGAGGTCCAGGAGTACTACCGCCAGATCTACGGCGGTCCGGACGACTCGCCGCTGGCCGACGAGGAGCTCGTGCCCCCGGCCGGGCTGTTCCTGCTCGCCCGCCTCGACGGCGAGCCCGTCGGCATGGGCGGCTGGCGCAAGGTCGGTGACGTCGAGGCTCTCGGCGGCGAGCACCCGGCCGAGCTCCGGCGGATGTACACCGCTCCGTCGGCCCGGCACCGCGGCGTGGCCCGCGCCCTGCTCACCGAGCTCGAACGGGGCGCTGCGGAGCACGGGGCCGACGTGATGGTCCTGTCGACGGGCGGGCGCCAGCAGGACGCGGTCGCCTTCTACCGCTCCTGCGGCTACACCGACATCGCCCCGTTCGGCCACTGGGCCAAGGCGGAGGGCATCGTCTGCCTCGGCCGTCGGCTCGCGGGCTGAGTGCTGCGACACGTCGGGGAAGGACCTTCGACCGCTGGTGGTTGAAGGCCGTATGACCACGACACCCGAGAAGATCCTCTACACCGCCTCCGCCACCACGATCGGGGGACGCCGCGGCGGGCACGCCACCTCCAGCGACGGCGTCCTCGCCCTCGAGCTCAACGCTCCCAAGGAGATGGGCGGGCCGGGCACCGGGACCAACCCCGAGCAGCTCTTCGCCGCCGGCTACTCCGCGTGCTTCAACTCGGCGTTCGTGATGGTCGCCAAGCAGGCCGGCGTCAAGGCCGACGACGCCCACGTCACCGCCAACGTCGGCTTCGGCCCGGCCGGCCAGGGCTACGCCCTCACCGTCGACCTCCAGGTCTCCGTCGCCGGTGTCGAGCTCGGCAAGGTCCAGGAGCTGGCCGAGGCCGCTCACCAGGTCTGCCCCTACAGCAACGCCATCCGCGGCAACGTGCCGACGACGGTCACCGCCGTCGAGGCCTGATCCTCGAGGTAGCCGCCTCAGCCGGTCGAAGGGCCGCGAGAACGCCCCCTGAGCCTGTCGAAGGGCCTCGAAGAGGTCGGCACCAAAGCTGACCTGACCTCGGGAACACGCCAGCGAAGGCGTGGCCCCTCGACAAGTCTCAGGAGCCGTCCTCCAGCCGCTGGATGCTGATCTCGAACCGGTGCGCCCGCAGGCGGTCGGCCAGCCCGAGACCAATTCCAGTCATCGGGGTGAGCACACCCGCGGCGTCCGGTAGGTCGGCGTCGAAGGCCAGCGCCAGGGCGGACTCGCCGAGCATCACCGCCGTGCCGTCGTAGCCGGGGTCGTACGGGGCCGCCACGGTCGCGCCGTAGCGGGCGCCGGTCGTCGTGGTCGTCTCCACCTCGAGCGCGAAGCGGCCCCGTCGGCGCGAGGCGTCGCTCGGGCCCTGCCCGGGCGAGGGCAGCACGCGGTCGGCGACCGCCCGCGTGGCGCGGGTCGCCAACGAACCGACCAGAGCGCCCTGCGCCGCGGTCATCACGGCCGCGGCGCACGCGCCGAGCGGACCCCGGCCGGTGTCGACGACCTCGCGATAGCCGAACGTCGGACCGTACGCGCCCCCCAGCAGCGCGTCGGTGCGCCACACGACCTGGCAGTTGTAGGGGCTCATCACGAAGGGCGCCGACCAGACACCCTTCTCCGGGTGCCGGGTGAGGGTCCGGTGCCGCCGACGGCCGCGCCGCGACGTCGTCTCGCCGGTGAGCGCGACGGGATCGGCGAGGAGCCGGCGCAGGTCCGGCTGGCCCTCGACCGCGACGAGCTGCTGGCGCAGCGAGTCGACCGTGCCTCCGCTGACCCCGCCGCGCATGTCGAGGACGTGCAGCGTCGTCTCCCCGAGGGTCCCCTGCCCGTCGGCCTCGACCTGCTGGGCCAGCAGCCGCACGCCGAGGTCGGAGGGCACCGAGTCGAAGCCGCAGGAGTGCACGACCCGGGCGCCGGACGCCTGGGCGGCGTCGTGGGCCGACGCGATGCTGTCGCGGGCGAAGAGCGTCTCACCGGTGAGGTCGGCGTAGTGGGTGCCGAGCCTCGCGCAGGCCTCCACGACCGGCAGGCCCCAGCGCACGTACGGCCCAACGGTCGTCACGAGCACCCGCGTCTGCGCCGCGAGCCGGTCGAGGGCCTTGGCGCTCGTGACGTCGGTGGTGCGCAGCTCCCAGGACGCCGCCGCCTCCCCGAGCTCGCCGCGCAGGGAGCGGAGACGTTCCCCGGACCGCCCCGCCAGGGCGATGCGCGCGCCGGGCGGGGCCGACCGGGTGAGGTGCGCCGCCGTCAGCCGGCCGGCGAAGCCGGTCGCTCCGAGCAGCACGAGGTCGAGCTCGCGGTCAACGTCGTCCGCCGTCATCGCCCCAGCGAATCACAGCCGCTCCCCCGGCGTCGGGTCAACCGCCCCGGGTCCGGCAGCTCGGTCACGGTTCAGGACGCGGAGTCCAGCAGCGCGTCGACGAACACCTCGGCGTCGAAGGGCGCCAGGTCGTCGACGCCCTCGCCGATCCCGACGAGCTTCACCGGCACGCCCAGCTCCCGCTGCACCTGGACCACGATGCCGCCCTTGGCGCTGCCGTCGAGCTTGGTCAGCACGATGCCGGTCACCTGCACGACCTCGCGGAAGATCCTGGCCTGGATCAGCCCGTTCTGCCCGGTGGTGGCGTCGAGGACGAGCAGGACCTCGCCGACCGGGGCCTGCCGCTCGACGACGCGCTTGACCTTGCCCAGCTCGTCCATCAGCCCGGTCTTCGTGTGCAGCCGGCCGGCAGTGTCGACGATCACCACGTCGACCTCCTGCTCCACGCCCGCGCGCACGGCCTCGTACGCGACGCTGGCCGGGTCGGCCCCCTCCGCGCCGCGGATCGTCGGCACCCCGACCCGGTCGCCCCAGGTCTCGAGCTGGTCGGCCGCGGCCGCGCGGAACGTGTCCGCGGCGCCGAGCAGCACGTCCTTGTCGTCGGCGACCAGCACCCGGGCGAGCTTGCCGACCGTGGTCGTCTTGCCGGTCCCGTTGACGCCGACCACCATGACCACGGCCGGCACGTCGGTCCGGTCGGTGGCGAGGGTGCGGTCCATCGTCGGGTCGACCAGCGCCAGCAGCTCCTCGCGCAGGATGGTCCGCGCCTGGCCGGGCTGGGCCACGCCCTCGATCCGGAAGCGGGTCCGGAGCCGTTCGACGAGCTCGGTCGTCGGGCCGACCCCGAGGTCGGAGGAGATCAGGATGTCCTCGAAGTCCTCCCACGTCTGCTCGTCGATCCGGTCCCGGCTGAGCAGCATCAGCAGGCCGCGGCTCAGCCCGCTGTCGCGCCCGGCGAGCCGCCGACGCAGCCGCGCCAGCCGGCTCTCCGCGGTCTCCGGCCGCTCGTGGACGAGCGGCGGGATCATCGGCTCGATCTCGACCGCCTCGGGGGCGTCCGTCCCCGGCCGGTCCAGCAGGCCTACCGCGCCCGCGCGCTCCTCCGGCCCGCCCTGCGCACCCGGGTGCCCGGGGGCGCCCGTGATCGAGCGCGTGTCAGCCCCTCGGCGCAGCGCGCGTCGCCGCGTACCGGCGACCAGGCCCACGACGACGAACGCCGCGACCAGGATGGCGCCCGCGATGTACCAGAGCTCGGTGCCGTTCACCGGGTCATCGTAGGGGCGGAGCCTCGAGCGGCCTTGTCGTCAGCAGGCGTGCGAAGGCCGGCTCCACCTTCTCGTACGCTGAGAGGTGGCGCGGAGTTCGGGGGTTCTCCTGGCGTCGCTGGTGCACCTAGAGAGGCCCCCGCATGTCCACCCTGTCCAGTGACGACCCCGCGCCCGACGACGACGTGGTGGACCAGAGTCGACGGTCCCGCGTGCTGCCCAAGGTCCTCGTCGCCGCAGCCGTCGTCGTGGTGCTGGCGCTCGTCGGTGTCTTCACGTACGCGGGGTCGGTCGACCACTCGGTCGAGGCCAACCTGCAGCAGGCTGAGGAGCTGCCTCCCGACGTCCCCCTGGATCCCGCCGACGAACCGCGACCATCGCGATCGACCTCGGCCCAGGACGCCGTCAACTACGTGATCATCGGTTCGGACAGCCGGACCGCGGACGCCGGCCAGGGCCGCAGCGACGTGCTGATGGTGCTGCACCTCGACGGTGACCGGCGTGGGGCCTCGCTGATCTCCTTCCCGCGCGACATGTACGTCTCGATCCCCGGGCACGGCAAGAACAAGATCAACGCCGCGTACTCGTTCGGCGGGGCGCCGCTCGCCGTCCGCACCCTCGAGGGCCTCCTCGATGTCCGGATGGACCACGTGGCGATCATCGACTTCGCCGGCTTCATCGCGCTCACCGACGAGCTCGGCGGCGTCACGGTCGACAATCCGTACGCCTCGGTCTCGCAGGGCTACGACTTCCCCGTGGGCAACGTCACCGTGCGCGGGGAGCAGGCCCTCGCGTACGTGCGCGAACGCCACCAGCTGCCGGGCGGCGACCTGAGCCGGTCCGAGCGGCAGCGTCTCGTCGTGCAGGCGATGCTGAGCAAGGTCGGGAGCAAGGACGTGCTGCTCAACCCGGTGAGGCTCAACCGCTTCGTGGGGGCCGCAGCCCGTCAGGTCACCGTGGACAAGGACCTCACCACCACGCAGCTGCGCAAGACCGCGCTGTCCGTCCGCTTCAAGCCGGACGACATCATCTCGATCCAGGCCCCGCTCGACGGCTTCGGCACCTCACCGACGGGCCAGAGCATCGACAAGGTCGATACCTCCCGGCTCAAGGAGCTGAAGAAGGCCCTGCGGCAGGACACCGTCGATGACTACGCCGCGCGCTACCCGAACGGCTGAGAGTCGAGCGCTGCTGGCGACGAGCGCGTGACAACGGCCGCGAAGGTCACGGCTGGACAGCAACAAGCGAACCTGTTTAACTGCGAATGATTATTACGGTTGCCCAAGCCAATATGGCTCGAGGCACGCCGAGTGGAACCATCGTGGGGGCGATGCCTTGTCGGAGGGATTCCATCAGTGCCCGCACGGTCCACGCCTCGCCACGTGTTCGACGCGACGTCGACACCGTGACCTCCTACCCAGCGCAGGACGAAGCGCGTTCGCTCCCGAGCGCTGATGTTGATCCGACCGCTCGGCTCGGGCACGGGACCACCGTGTGGCACCTGGCCCAGGTCCGTGAGAACGCGGTCATCGGTCGGCAGTGCGTGATCGGTCGCGGGGCCTACGTCGGAGCCGGCGTCGTGATCGGCGACCGGTGCAAGCTTCAGAACTTCGCTCTGGTGTACGAGCCAGCCACTCTGGCAGAAGGCGTCTTCATCGGCCCTGGTGCCGTCCTGACGAACGACCAGCACCCCCGGGCGGTCGCGCCTGACGGGCGCCTCAAGGGGGGCGAGGACTGGCACGCCGTCGGGGTCACCATCGGGAACGGTGCATCGGTAGGAGCGCGAGCCGTCTGCGTGGCCCCCGTGACGCTCGGAGCCTGGTGCCTCGTGGCCGCGGGAGCCGTCGTCGTCCACGACGTCCCCGAGCACGCGCTCGTCGTCGGCACCCCGGCCCGACAGGTCGGCTGGGTCGGCCGAGCGGGTATCCGGCTGGAACCCGCAGGACCCGGCCGCTGGCGATGCCCGGAGACCGGCGAGTCCTATCGCGAGTCCCAGGGCACGTTGACGCTCGACCCGCCCGGCTAGACCCACCGCCCTCCTCCGACACCCCTCCCCCGACAGCCCTCCCCCGAGCAGACGGAGCCCCCACCGTGACCAACGTCGATCACCCTTTGATCCCTGTCGCCCAGCCGCTGATCGGCGCCGCCGAGCGTGCCGCAGTCGACCGGGTGCTGTGCAGCGGCATGTTGGCCCAAGGACCCGAGGTCGCCGCTTTCGAGCGCGAGTTCTCCGACCACTTCGGCCTGGCCCGCACGTGCGTCGCGGTGAACTCCGGCACCTCCGGCCTGCACCTGGGGCTGCTGGCGAGCGGGGTCGGACCGGGCGACGAGGTGATAGTCCCCTCGTTCACCTTCGCTGGTACCGCGAACGCCGTAGCTCTCACCGGTGCCAAGCCCGTCTTCGCCGACATCGATCCCGTCACCTTCTGCCTCGACCCGCAGTCCGTCCAGGAGCGGGTGACGCCACGCACTGCCGGGGTGATGCCAGTGCACCTCTACGGACATCCGGCTGACATGCCCGGTCTGCAGGCCGTCGCCGAGCAGCACGGCCTCCAGGTCTTCGAGGATGCGGCGCAGGCTCACGGAGCCTCCCTCGGTGGCGTTCCCGTCGGAGCCTTTGGATCCTTCGCGATGTTCTCTCTGTACCCGACGAAGAACATGACGGCGGGCGAGGGCGGCATGGTCTCGGTCGCCTCACCCGTCGTCGAGCGGCTGCTGCGGCTCTACCGCAACCAGGGCATGGCGCGGCCCTACGAGAACGAGCTCGTCGGTTTCAACGCCCGCATGAGCGACATCCATGCCGCCATCGGACGCGTCCAGCTCGGACGAGTAGGAGGGTGGACCCTGCAGCGGCAGCAGAACGCAGACTTCCTCAACGCTCACCTCGAAGGCGTCGTCACACCGACTACTGCGGCGGGCGCGGTGCACGTGTTCCACCAGTACACGGTGCGGGTGCCCGAGGACCGGGACGGGGTGGCCCGCGCGCTCCGCGAGGAGCACGGGATCGGGACTGGACTGTTCTACCCGATCCCCAGCCACCGGCTGCCCTCCTTCCAAGCGGACGCGGACCTCCCCGAGACCGAGTTGGCCGCGCGTGAGTGTCTGTCGCTGCCCGTGCATCCGTCGGTCTCCCGGATGGACCTCGAGCGCATCGTCACTGCGGTCAACGCCGTAGCGCGCGCGGGGGCCGACCGTTGACCGAACTGCGTGCAGGTCTGATCGGGCTGGGCATGATCGGGCGCCACCACGCGCGCGTCCTGTCCGACCTCCCAGGGGTTGACCTCTCAGCAGTAGCCGACGTGAACGGGGACCCGCACGACGTGGCAGGCGGCCGGAAGGTGCTCGCTGGGGTCGAAGAGGTCATCGCCGCCGGAGTGGACTACTGCGTCGTTGCCGTGCCAACCGCCTTCCATCTGGAGGTGGGACTGTCGCTGGCTGCTGCCGGTGTCCACGCTCTTGTCGAGAAGCCCCTGGCTGCGGACCTCGCCTCCGCTCGAAAGCTCGCTGAGGCGTTCGAAGGAGCAGGTCTGATCGGAGCGGTCGGTCACATCGAGCGGTACAACCCGGCGCTGCAGTCAGCCCGACGTCGCATGGAGCAGGGGGACTTGGGCGCGGTCTACCAGATCGTCACGCGTCGACAGGGTCCTTTTCCCGGACGCATCGCTGACGTCGGCGTCGTGAAGGACCTGGCGACGCACGACATCGACCTCACCGCCTGGGTCACCCGACAGCGGTTCCGAAGCGTCGCGGCGCACACCGCGCACCGGAGCGGGCGCCAGCACGAGGATCTGGTCGCCGTGGTGGGTCAGCTCACTGATGGCACGGTCACGAACCACCTCGTGAACTGGCTCTCACCGCTGAAGGAGCGTGTCACCGTGATCACCGGAGAGCGAGGGGCCTTCGTCGCCGACACGCTGACCGGAGACCTGACGTTCTACGCCAACGGGGTGCTGGGCCTCGGCTGGGAGGGGCTGACCCAGTTCCGAGGCGTGAGCGAGGGAGATGTGATCCGCTACGCGATACCCAAGCCCGAGCCGCTCCGGGTCGAGCACGAGCACTTCCGTGACGCGGTCCTCGGCCGCCCGGCCGACATCGTCTCCATGGCCGAGGGGGTCACCACCGTGCTGGTCGCGGAGAGCCTGCTCGAGTCGGCCGAGCGTGGCGTCACGGTGCAGGTGGAGGCGACGTTGTGAGGATCGCTGTCGTCGCTCTCGGCAAGATCGGGCTGCCGCTCGCGGTGCAGTTCGCGGGCCGCGGCCATGAGGTGCTCGGCGCGGACGTGGACCAGTCCGTCGTGGACCTGGTGAACGCTGCGACGGCTCCGTTCCCGGGCGAGGCACACCTCGAGTCACGGCTTGCGGCGGTGGTGTCCGACGGATCCCTGCGCGCGACGACCGACACCGCGGCGGCCGTGCAGAACGCGGACGCTGTCGTCGTCGTCGTGCCGCTCTTCGTGGACGACTCGGGGACGCCGGACTTCGGCTGGCTCGACGCCGCGACCAACGACATCGGCCGCGGGCTACGCCCCGGTACCTTGGTCTGCTACGAGACCACCCTGCCGGTCGGCAGCACCCGCAACCGCTTCCGGCCCGTGCTCGAACGGCTCTCCGGACTCGTCGAGGGTGCGGACTTCCATCTCGCCTTCTCTCCGGAACGGGTGCTCACGGGACGGGTGTTCGCCGACCTGCGCCGCTACCCGAAGCTGATCGGGGGCCTGTCGGAGGTCGGCGCGAAGCAGACGCGAGCGTTCTACGAAGCCGTGCTCGAGTTCGACGACCGACCCGACCTCGATCGCCCGAACGGGGTCTGGGATCTCGGCAGCGCCGAGGCCGCAGAGCTGGCCAAGCTGGCCGAGACCACCTACCGCGACGTCAACATCGGACTGGCCAACCAGTTCGCCGTCTTCGCGGCGGCGCACGACATCGACGTCCACCAGGTCATCGAGGCGAGCAACTCGCAGCCGTACAGCCATATCCACAGCCCCGGCATCGCGGTTGGCGGGCACTGCATCCCGGTGTACCCGCGGCTCTACCTCTGGAACGATCCCGCCGCGACCGTCGTCCGGGCGGCCCGCGAGGCCAACGCCCAGATGCCCGCTTACGCGGTGGGACTGGCCCAGGGCGCGTACGGCGAGCTTCGAGGCGCGCGCGTCGTGGTCCTGGGCGCGGCGTACCGGGGCGGGGTGAAGGAGACCGCGTTCTCCGGGGTCTTCGCCACCGTGTCCGCGCTCCTCGACCAGGGGGCCGAGGTCACGGTGCACGACCCGATGTACCGCGACGAGGAGCTCGAGAGCCTCGGGTTCGCCCCCCACCAGCTCGGCGAAGAGGTGGACGTGGTCGTCCTGCAGGCCGACCACGAGCAGTACCGCACGCTGGGACCGGAGGATTTTCCAGGGGTACAGGTGATCGTCGACGGCCGCCGGGTGCTGGACCCCGATCGCTATCCCGGTGTTCGCCTGCTCACGCTGGGCGGACGCAGGTGAGGGGTCGCAGCGAG
>Ga0210040_10009802_pt1 | contig 11082 bp, 10 predicted proteins | sample CryGeyCG12114_NA_FD_185462 | JGI IMG/M metagenome (GOLD analysis project Ga0210040, IMG submission 185462) | Groundwater microbial communities from aquifer - Crystal Geyser CG19_WC_8/21/14_NA (SPAdes) (version 2) | ecosystem: Environmental > Aquatic > Deep subsurface > Groundwater | place: USA... | reverse complement strand
TGCAAATTCTGCCCAAACATCCTCTCCATCATGCATATACTTGAGTGCGATTTCAAATCTCCAGGATCGAGAGATATAATCTCGAATGACGTGGGACAAGTGGTTTCATGTCTTTTACCAGGCGAGAAGCAAATTTCGTACTATAAGTCTATGTATGTTAAAACTCTAGAATGGTTGAAAAGTTACGATAATTCATAGTAGTATTTGCTGCCTTTTGGATACTGATGTTATTTATATTTTTTTTTTCCTATGTTTGTATCTCCTACTCAACTCTTCTCAACTCTTCGTATTTCTCTTTTTTTACATGATATTAATTTATCTACTGCACTCATGTTTCCTTCCTTTTTTTACTAAATTACTTGCAAACTGTTTATGTGTTTTTGAATGGGCTACGGCCAGATCAAATAAAGCAATACATACATACATACATAATGGAACTCTATATGATCCAATGGAAAGGTGCCAGTATTATTCCCAATGTATATCTCTGATCTGTCGGACCGGAACAGGTTACAAAGCTGAACAAATTCTTTTCCGATTCAATGCCAAAAGGCAATGATGTTAGTTTGTTTGTAATTGCTAGTTTAGGAGTCATCTCCTTGCACCAATTGCATTTGGAAAAACAAGATTCAAACTCTGAATAGCCACTCAAGTTGGCTTTTCGAATTGCTAATAGAGTGATCAATCCGTCTGTGCTTTCTATTCGGGGGCTTCCAGCTGCAAGTCTCAAGAATTCCCACGGACTGGCAATTTGATCGGACATAATTAGTTCTAGAATATCCTCATTGAATATTAAATGACCCAGGCGCTTCCATCTTATATTTCTCTCATGTTTTTTCATCTCAACGAGAAATGATGTCTTCACATTTTTCCTAAGATAAAAACAAAAAGGGGCTTAATAATCAACAGAATTCAAAATTCTGATAAATTGACCAAAGAAACTTTCTTACATGGGAAAAAAGCAAGCGTAACTTATAGGAAATTAGTGGTCACAATGAACTTGACAGGTGCATTTTTGCAGTAACACGGCCGGAAGGCAAGGTGCGTGAATTCTGTCACAGACCAAATTACTAAACCAAATTGACATCGTTGTTGCAGATTTCAAAAATTCAGTATCCACTGGTATGTAAGTGAGCATCCAGAAACGGGACATATAAAACATGACGTGAGAATTATCATCGAACTTATCCAATAAGTCATTTTGCTTTTTTTCATACAAGAGGACGTGGAAAGTTCGACTTGTGCAATAGACAGATAGAGAGGATCGAGAAGTGATTGTGAAATAGTATTTCCAATCGAACACTTTTGAAGGGGAATATAACTTTAAGCCAGTATTCGAAACTAGCTACAAATTGTCTCTGTTTTGTTTTGTAGAAGAATAAGTTTACTTGCAAACAGGGGTGCTCAATTTAGCAGTGTACTGTTGACCAAGAAAGACAGGATAGATTGAATTTTTGGATTTTTTTGAAAATATTTTCAACAATAATGTTGGATGCTGGTCAAGTTTGGAGGGCAGTGCAAAAATTTTCAACAAAAGAGTTTTTCGAGATAAAAACTGAATATTTGAATTATGGTTGGTTATCAGTGTAAGCTGACATAGGGTGAACTTTTGCAGCAAGGAGTTTATTGATTCTGATTTACGGGTTTCTATCACTAATTTCTCTAAATGAGATGAGAAACAGAATGGGAGCAATATGAAAGTAAATACTGCTGGTTTGTTTGCGAAAAAATACATTTTCTGGAGGCAAAAACTTATGGTAGTATTCCCAATGAAAACTAAAACTTACACTAACTTTTTTTTTAATACATTTTCCATAGCAATTAAATATGAAAATTTATTTTAAATCGAAGTTAGTGCGATCTTACACTAAATAGCAGAGATTCAATTTAAAATACATTTTCATATTTAATTGTTATGGAAAATGCATTTAAAAAAAAAGTTAGTGTCAGTGTTAGTTTTCATTAGGAATACTACCATTACACTCAGTGCGAAAAGAAGTGACTACTTTTGAGTCCAGGGTTTCACTGATCACACTGCTTATTTGGAGATACAAAACCTACAAAATTATTATTTGCAACTAGTTTGTTCGATTCAGGCCTATTTCGTTTTGTGATCCAAATGAAATTGTGAATTTTAAAGAGTTGATTTGAATTTAATGCACATTTAATGACCCATTTATCATGCACGGGGTGTCCTGGTCATTTAATAAGTCGATATGACTCGCAGAATGAATAGACGTTCACTAATCATTTATATTTGGTACAAACTGGAATGTCGAATCAATTAACTGACGTTTAATCAACCGTCGCAAGTTCTGTTAATCGTGTTCAAATGTTTTACAAAGCAAAAGAAACAACTAACGGGAAGAAACTGGATAAATGAAAACAATGAATAACAAATATGAACTCCTGGCTGAAAATATATTATTCAACCGCAATACGAATCTATCCAGTGAAAAAATAAATTCAATATCTGTATAGGAAATATATATGAAATACAATTTCATTGGAGGTAAGTTTGCGTGCTGCATGAAAAAAGTAAACTTAGACATTTCATCTTTCTCTTAAAATTGCAAATAAAATATAAGTGAAATACTAAAATAATTATGTAAGGGTCAAAGCGAAAAAAGGGAAATCGACATGAAACTTAACATAACCTAAGAAACGAAAAGAGGATTCTCGTTATATGTCCTGGGACCAGGTAACTTTCGATTCACAGTCATTTCGTGAATACAATAATGCCGAAATAAAAAACGCCGAGCCTTATGATGGTAAAAGTGCTGAATTAAATAATCCTAATAAGCCGTCGGATTTTCGCACCTTTTGAAATATGGTAAATTTTAGCATTCCAATGATGATTTGCGTGAATGATAAGAGCAATGCACTAACGGAAAATTTCAGAAATCGATGGGACTATATGGGACCCAATATTAGTACTCGGGGTTTATGTGAAACACATAACAAGATAAATTTGAATTTTGCAGTGATGTTTCATAGTATGCCGCATGCTCTACTACTTTTAAATTCACAGTTCCTGTGGCATAAAAGTATCCGGATCTTCATAAATTCCATCACTAGTGCAACATTCGAAACTCCACGAAATTATTTGTTTTAGATTATTGGATTATTCATAATTTATTAGAGTTAAACGCTTATAAGTCGGGATTGCACGAATCGATTTGATTGAAACCAAAACTGTGTATATTGCGTGGCACACTTCTAAGCGCTGTAGCATCGCAAAATAAATTTACGCCATCGTTAAAGCTGAGTTCAGTGAGGACGCTGAAGAGACTTTTGCTTCACACAATCCCGCCGGAGATCTCCTTCGGCTCGGCGGTTACCGAACCCAAGGCCTTCCCAGCTCCCTTTTGCACTCGGGTCTGTGTTTAAAAAGCCTCCCCCACTCCCCCCACCCCGCCGTCGGCCTGATTAGAAATTATCCTCAGGTATTGGCGGAACTCCTACATATTGGGCGGAGCCTTTTCGCGTCGCAGTTCTCGTTTTTAATGAAATCTCAGGTCTCACATACCGCGTGATTGTGCCTTCTTGTTCATAATTTATTTCATACCGTACTATTTTTCACTTCTCTAAGAAAGCCAATCCATTTAGTCAAAGTCTCCAAATGCACATACAATTCATCTCCGATGACTTGCCTCTCAAAGTTGTAGAGCATCATATATCCTGTAGCAACAATAAATCATGCATCAATGCTGTATGTTAATTAGCTAATTGAGTCGTTAATTACTCGTTAAATATGCGTTTGCACCAAATAAAAATAATTTTGCCGGACTCAGCTTGTCAAGCGCTTTTATTTGATGCATATTGTACGTAAAAATCAGCCGCGTGCCGCTATAATCAACTTATACCGAAAAAGAATTACATGAAATTAGCTTTGACTCATTTATTAGTTGGTTATGTCGGCTTTGTTTTGAGAAAAAAGTATAACAAGTGCTACGGTGAAATGAGTCGCAATTCTGAGTACATAGAAGATGCCCAATGGACATTTTTCCTGTCAAAAGGTGGTTTGTTTCTTCCCAATAAAGAGCTTTTTGAAACTGTTAAATTTTGTGAGTAATTTTTTAGCACATTCAGTGATGATAAACTCATTAACCATGAAAATATAACAGAAATATTATGTATTCGGTTTCTTTGTACTAATAACATGTTTGATAGAGATTTCTTGTGGGTATTTTTCAAGACTAGAATCGAAATTCGAACTAATTTTTTAAATATTAATGATACGAGATCAAAACCTGTAAAACGTGTGCGTGTATATTATGCAGGAAATAAGGCTAAGTGCCCGAACAGAAATGAATGTTCAGTCACGTTTGTGACGTCATTGCTAGCTGTGAGCCCACTTCTACACAGTGACTTGTTAGTGCCATACTCTTCTTTTACCCTGTTTTTTTCTCATTTTTCGACCTTTTTTCTTGATAGTGGCTAAAATTATTAACTTAATTAAAAAAACCGTCTCAATTACCAACTCTACATTGTCTGCTCTATGAAATGTGCATTATGATGAAAACAAAAGTCGTCTCACTTTTCTGGAAAGTGTAACCAAAGCCTAAAAAGCATAGTTTTTCAGATTTGATTGCTAAGTTAAAGAAGGAATTATGTCCAAAAACTAATCATTTCACCAGTACATTAGATTACTTGAGTGTTGAAAATTTCAAGTCATTCTGTCTAGCTGTTTGGTCGAAAATTCAACACGGCCGAATTTTTAAGCTCATCCATCCGTTATGAGTAATCTCAATATAGTGCTCTTACAGAACACAAATAAACTATTGATAACTGACATGTATGAGCACATAATTTATTAATTTTCAATATGGAAAACTACTCTAAAGTGATGAAAAATTCAAAAGTGGAGTGAAAATAAAATTGCTTTGCAACATAGCTCATTTGCTGATTCTATACATTCTTCAATACTATTTTTCCGTCGACGTTTTTGTTAAAAATCGAGAAAGAATTCGATCAAGTTTCAAAGTAGGAATTTATAACTTGATTTTTTTAGATAACTTTTGAATGCATCAACGCGTGGATTTGGTTCATTCAAACATCTTTTCTATCCTTATTCTTCTGTCCACATTTTGGATTTATTAAAATGAGATCATATGACTGCCTTTCATTGCCCTGTCGTGTTTTTTGTAAATTTTAGGACTTGTGGATATTTCATAGAAAACCTTGTTTTAAGCTATAAAAGCCGTCCGGATCGACGGATCTACCAATTTTCCCTGTTAATGGTTTTACTGACTATTCTATGTCATATAAATAATCCCTATCACAATGGCAAAAAAATGCATAAGTCTATTCTTACCGTCACTTTCTTGCAATTTCTGCTAAAGTTGTCATTCTTCTGAGAAAGTTACGCCCCAATGAATCCAACTACCATTCGTCTACAAGTTAACAGCAGTAATCCCTGCAATCTGGTCAGCCCAAAATGATTTCCATTCTCAAAGGGACTGGAATGTTAGACAAATCGCAAAAATGGGTGTTTATATTATCCCAATCTTTTGGCTTTTTTCCCATTTCCACTATTTCCGATCCCAAATCTGGATTGCAATCTCTGAAGATCTCAAATTTTTCAATTCCCATCTTATTATGGGGCATATCTATTTTAGCGCAGTTATTGTGGGTTGGAGGATCTGTTGTATTGATCTCCCAACCGCGGAACAAAAAAACAAAGAAATCCACGACCGACCAACTTGGATATCTGGTCTGGTTGATTTTGGGAACAATAATGCTACTAGTTATCAAAGTTTCTAGAATCCTGAATAGACGGAGACTTGTATCGTTTTGGGCTAAAGTTTGGTCATTTAGTGACCAATTACTATTAGTAGGTTCGGGCAGTAAGTTTTTGCAACAGTCAATGAGTAAGATCCGCAAGTTTTTTGCAATACGTATACTCATGTATCTATTGTCAGTCTCTGCATTTTTGGTTATCCATTTGGTGATAATGTTCTACACTCATATTGGTAGAAACGCCCCAATATATTTTGACCTCGGAGCATTTTTTTGGGAGTTTTTCCTCGTCACTCATGTGACGCATACATTCATACCTTTGTTTTTCATTCAAGTTTTGATCATCTTTTTTCAAACTCTAGAGAAAATGATCGATTCCAAGGCAGAAATTGAAAAAAATAAAGTATTTCTTCAGTCCGAAAAAAATATGGGTCAGAGTATTGATGCTCGACTATTAGATTTGTTGAATGATTTGGAAGATTTGGTTTCTGAATTTAATATTTTGTATTCTAAGGATATTTATGTCATACCTAGCTTATCTATGATGCAGATTTTAGCAGGCACTTTTCTGTTGTTTGTGCGACATGATCAACTTCTTGTAGTTTTCAACGGCTGCAATATTATTTTGTGGTATTTGAAAAGCCTTTGGGATTTTTGCACTTTGGGCACACTTCTAACTACAACTGCATTGAAGAGCTTTCAGAAATTGGAAAAAAATTCGTTCGAAAACTTCAGTATTGATGATCGACTGAGGGTAAACTGTTTAAACTGCATGGTTTTCAAAAATTTATAATCATGAAATTAATCTCGTCTCAGCGTCGTTTCTACTTTTTTTGTCCGACTGTTTTTCCGTGTCTGTATGGCTTTCTGCTTGTCTGAATTTATATCTGATTCCGAAACAATTTAATAAATTTTTGCCGCTGTTTACAGTTGAAACTGATGTCTGCTCGATTTGTAGCTCGGCCTCCAAAAATTGAAAATCGGTTCATTGTTCTTTCGACGTCACTGTTTTTTTCGATAAAATCAAAATGTCAAAAAAAAAGAATGTTTGCAAATTCAAATTTCATGAAACTCTCAATGTTTTCAGATCTCGGGACTGGTCATCACTTACCTGTTTTTAATGTTCCAGTTCAAAATTGCAGAAGGACAAGAAAATCCTTTAAGTTCGACAAATTGCACGATTCAAAACCATATACCTTGAAATTATGCAAAAGTTTGTATCATATCATATGAGCATGTACAGCTCAGTATCTATATAACGAAAGCTCTGATATAAGGCTAGTTCAGATTAAAGAAACTGTACCTTCGCGCCCAAAGTTCCATGTTATGGGGATAGCAACTGAGGTAAAAAAAATCTGACGGCCGTTAACTTCAGTTTTTTTATTGTGATTTTGTTTGTTTGTTTATTTGCGAAATTGTGCCCCATTTCAAAAAAATTTCGAAATTTTGAAATTTTTTGAAATGGGGCACAATTAAGACGGTGCGTAAACATGACAGCCAGAACATTCCAGAACCGTTGAAATAATTTTTATACGATGAAAAACAGAGCTATAAAAACTGTTTTAAGTTTTTCAAAATTTCGAAAATTTTTGAAATCGGACAAATTTATAAGACTGCATAAACATGATAGCAAAGACATATGGGAACCATTGAAATAATTTTTTTACGATGAAAAACAGAGCTATAAAAACTGTTTTAAGTTTTTCGAAATTTCGAAATATTTTCGAAATGGGGCACAATTAAATGAGTGCGTGAACATGATAGCCAGGACATTCCAGAACCGTTGAAATAATTTTTTTACGATCAACAACAAAGTTATAAATACTGTTTTAAGTTTTTTGAAATTTCAAAAATTTTTGAAATTGGGCACAATTAAATGAGTGCGTGAACATGATACCTAGGATATTACTTACGAAATCTCAAAACGATTAAAATATATGTTTTCCGTGAAAAAAACAGTCGGTGGAATGATTTTTGTCAATTTGACCTAAAAAATCGGCGCTTAGGTCCGTCAATTTTTTTAACTTTTTTTAAAACGGCTGTAATTCGAAAACTACTAAACCAATTGCCTTGAAAAAAAATAGTGAGATGCAGAAATGTTTGAAGTATACAAGATTTTAAATTCAGATAAAAAAACTGAAGGTAACGGCCGTAAGATTTTTTTTTACCTCAGTTGCTATCCCCATAACATGGAACTTTGGGCGCGAAGGTACACTTTTTTTAATCTGAACTAGCCTTATTTCTGAATTTCGACATAAACTTCAATATTCAACAAAATTTATTTCAATTTTCTGATACTAAAAGCGACAAAATAAACTCCAACTATTGAAGATAAAAAAGCTGTAGTGGAGAATGTTGTAAAATATTATAATCTGATTCTGATGTTGAAATTTTATGCATGTTATGTTTTCGCTTTTCCCTTTACCATTAATCACTCAATTTTTATGAAATTGATGTCAATTTATTGCGTTTGATTGAACTGGTCAGTCTAATCCTACATACCGAATAAATTTATCTCTGCAAACTGAATAAATATTCCCTTGAATCAATTGTGTCTCATCTATTACATGATTTTTCGCTGTTAAAAAAACGATCACACAATGCTATATAATTGTATGATTAATCCTAAATCAATATAATTAACAAACGCGTGCTAATACTAAGAGATTGGTAGATCTGAGACTCAAAATTTTGTTCCATCAATTACAAAATGTCCGAAAACTGTATACAGTGAGAATGAAATTAAATTTTCTGGGTCCGCAACGATAGTTTTGTTGTAATGGATTTGAATGAAGAAATCTTTTCTGGTGAGGAACTAGTGTATTTAAAATCAATAGTACCACTTTTCGATTTCGGATTTGGTTTTTCAAGCCTGAAAAGTTTTAAAATTGAAGATTCTGTTAAGTTCAGTTAGGCCTTCTCGCGCATATTCATGCGACAAGAAGGACATGTAACCCCTCGGGAAATCAACCCCGATTCTTGGGCCGATTCAATTGCTCCCACTTCGGAAGCAAGGAGGGGAGCTAGGTTCCAGACAGTTAGGCCTATTTGGGCCAAAGTTGCCAATGTTGACCATGGTTTTAATTAAAATCGTTGTACTATTTAGTACTTGAAGATTTTAAACTGAAACAAAAATTTTTCAAGAAAATGTAAGGAGGGCTGATGAGCAGACTTGACTGTACGTGAATTTGGGGTTCCAGCCATAATTTTTCAAGTGTCGAAAATTTAAGGATTCGTAACTTTTTAAAGGTAGTCCGTAAGGACAAGTGACCCTAAAGAAAAGTTGTTGTACTTGTCAAGACTTTTCCATTGATGTAGATATTAGGGGGGGGGTTATGAGGGAACATCCATGTCCAAATGGATGGCGCTGATAGATTGAATGTCCAGCGCACCTTTTGCTACACGCTATAATCACATAATTATTCCTTATACGTCACAATAATACATATCCGAGACAGCTAATAACGCCCTAGCTCAGCCCACTGGCCTTCAGTCAAACTCACTATTAAGCGCAAATTAAAACTTGACAAATTTTCAACGCAATCTACAAATTTTATGACGTACGGCCAGGCCAGTTCCAGTGATATACAAAATTGTAGAGAAACAAACTCGATACAGGTTTATCACATTCTGGAAACTTGCCTTACATCAGGAAATTCATGGATGATTGAAAATTCGGTAGGTTTTAAATTTTGCTCGTAAGAGTGAGTTTGGCTATAAAGTCAGTAGGTCCGGCTATTGATACTCATTGACAAACAGAACGTCAAGTAGAAATTACTTACTGGAATTAAAAGGCAGAGCTCGAAAGCACACGTATGCTAACTGTGCCTGCCTCACGCTTATTGCAAGCGCTTCACGTTGTTCCCAGTTCAGTTCATACTGTTCCACAGGCCTGGGTTATGATATCTCCGCCGAAAAGAACATAAACCTTTAACCCGTGTGGGGCACTGTTGTTTTAATGCTTCATGTTCAGCATTTATCCTTGGCTGCAGATGCCATGTAATTCCTGCCAATGATTCGCATAAGAAGTAATCAAGGCCATGGTTTCGCTCTATACGCTTCTTTCTATGAGATACATTTCATTCAAAAAATCACTGCATTTTAAAGCAACCGCCCTTCAAACATTTGTTATTTATTCATACACTCAATCACGAAGGCAATTAAATGTCTTTACCATCCTCAGAGCTCATGCAGGTATTTCGTAACACATTCTAGAATAATTTCAAGTTAATGATTTTGCTCTTTGCACAACAATTGCACCTTGAATTAAATTGACAAGATCAACAAGATAATTTAACAATCATTGTTAGTGACATTTTCTCCGGCGGTGACAGTTTGGGGCGATTTCTCGACAATGGAATCATTCAATTTCGGTTTCCGAAGAAGCAGTTGCATTAGGAGGTCCTTGTTTTTTTCTGGGATCAAATCATGGTCCAGGGAGTTTGAATCTTTCTATAGTTCAAACAAACCTGTCTATTACAAAAAAACCAATCAATATTAAAATATTACAATTTTTCACCTACTGAAATAGGGATGGTGAAGCTTAAATTGGTTGTGGACAGATAAGCTGATTTATCAGAGTTCAATTTTCGGTTCACATCGGTCAACACGTAAATCTCATCCTGTCGCTTAATGTTGTCCCCTTGATTGCCAAACATGCAACAATCTACAGTCTGCATAATTAGATAAATATTTAAAATCATGATGCAAAAACACATTCCCGTAATGTTAATTTAGGAGCTTTTTAACAATACCAGAACTCCTTTTTTGACACTTTTTGCTCGGTTTTGTAATTTTATTCTTTTATATTTCGTATCGTTTCTAGCAATCTCTTTTGGATATCGCTTTCCAACCAAGGCTTGCAAATCTGTAAATAGAAAATTACCATCTATTGCAATATCCAAAAGTCTGTCTCAAACTTAGTATTGCTAGTTCTACCAAATGAGCTCGAATGTTGATTCTGAGCGTCAGCCAAGTCTTTCAAATTCAAGGACAACGGCTTCCTGGTGATTTCAAAATCACCGCCTGTCCACTTCAGTATCTCTTTTTTCTGTGGCAACACAAGTTGGCGTCCTGAAGTGAGGCTACGATATTTAGTCTGGTTTTCCACTTTAAATGCATTCACTTTATAAAATTTTCCAACCTGTAGTATACAGCAAACATAACTAATCTCAAATCGTCAAATCTGAACAAAACCATAGTCCAAACTTGATCCTACTGGCACAGTGGCCGTATAAATTAGGATTTTTTCGTCTCAAATGGAATATTTTTGTATCTTGCGAATTCTTTTCAAGCAACGATACAGATCCGTATAAATACGTGTTAAATTGGCTAACGTAT
>Ga0210040_10009801_pt1 | contig 11083 bp, 9 predicted proteins | sample CryGeyCG12114_NA_FD_185462 | JGI IMG/M metagenome (GOLD analysis project Ga0210040, IMG submission 185462) | Groundwater microbial communities from aquifer - Crystal Geyser CG19_WC_8/21/14_NA (SPAdes) (version 2) | ecosystem: Environmental > Aquatic > Deep subsurface > Groundwater | place: USA... | reverse complement strand
CCGTACATAATGCTGCTGGCCACGGGCAAAAGCTTCTGCATGATGGCGACGTAGGCGTAAACGGGCACTTCCTTCTCGCCGCAACCCTTCACTACCAGCTTAGCATCGCGGTATTCCTCGGGATTGACGGTGGCAATGGCTTCCTGGAACAGCTCCTGTTCCAACGCTTCCAGATTACCGAATACGTAGCGGTGGGCGTGACCTTGCAGCTTGGCGGCCAGCACCATGTAGGCCCAGGTAGGCACAATGGCGTCGGCTGAGCAGATAATGGCGACGTTCTTCCCGTCGTACTGGGTCCAGTCGTTGGTCTTAACGAACTCGCGGAAGTCCTTCTCCCGCAGCATCAGGCCGTGGAACAGGTTGTCCTTGATGTCGTACACGACCCGCTCGCCGGGGTGCAGCAATTCTTCTAAGTTGAAGGTAACCAGGCCACTCTGGGCCACGCGGTTGATGATTTCTTCCATAAGTTGGGAGTAGCGCGAAGCTCTGCTTCGCGTATCGTTGCGCGACAGTTGTTGTCCACTGAACAACAACTGTCGCGCAACGATACGCGAACTAAAAGTTCGCCTTGCTTTTAGGCGTGGTAGTATACACTTCTTTCAAATAAAACGGCTCGTAGTAAGCCACGTCGCGAAAATTCTGTTGCTGGTAGGCTTCCTGCGCCAGTGCTCCCACGGCTACGGCCGAGGGTACAATGCCCGCCAGGAAGCTTGCATTCGGCTGCTCCGCCACCAGCGGCTGAAACTTCGCCGCACCGTTTCCAAAGCATAACAGTTGGTGGTGGGCTAATTGTTCGGCCAGCGCGTCGGCGTCGAGGATGAGGGGAGTAGGGGGCAGCATTTGCTGCCCATCGGCGCGGTACAGGGCCGTGTACACTTCCATGCGCCGGGCGTCCAGCATGGGGCAGTAGAGGTAGCGCTCAGGCTGGGCCGTGCCGGCCGCCACCTGCCAGGCCAGCGCCCCCAACGTACTGATAGCCACCAGCGGAATATCCAGGGCGTAGCACAAGCCCTTGGCCGCCGCGGCCCCGATGCGCAGCCCCGTATAGGAGCCTGGCCCGTCGCTCACCGCCACCGCTGACACGTCGACCAAGTTATAGCCCGCATTGTCGAGCAACTGGCTCATCAGCACGCTCAAGTGAGAAGAGTGCGACTTCTCCAGCCGCAGCTCCGACTGGCCGACCAGCTGCCCGTCGCGGTGCAAGGCTACGGAGCAGACGGCGGAAGAAGTTTCGAGGGAGAGGAGGAGGGTAGGCATAACTTGTTGTTTTAGCGACCAAAGTTACGCCTCCTACTGCAAGGCTGCTCCTACGTTGAGCGATTCCAAGTCGGGCAACTCGGCTAGTATTTCATCGGCACTCAAACCCGCCGCCAACAAATTCAACACGTCCACTACGCGAATCCGCATTTCCCGAATGCAGGGCCGGCCGCCGCACTGCGCCGGATTAGTAGTAATTCGGTGGTTTAAGGATTTCATTATATATATGATTCTGGCCGAACTAAAGAATGGAGAGGGTAGCTTCATGCCATTCTAAATACCATCATTATCAACTGTAAATGAGAAAAACAGCCTATATACTAGCAGTTCTATTTGCTACTCTCAAACTATTTAGAAACTCGGAAAGACTGTCATCCTGAGCTTGCGAAGGACCTTATCACGTTGAACGAGTCGTTGCGACGCTAGCTGTTCAACGTGATAAGGCCCTTCGCAAGCCCAGGATGACAGACAACAAAAAAACAGACTTTCTAAACAGCTTCTCTATTAACGCTACTCATCTATTAGCTGTATTTTTCTTCTTCAGCCAGAAAATCAGACTATGTTTTCGAAAATTTTCAAAAGGTAAACTGGGCATGATTCGTAATCAAGCTATACAACTGTTGACCAAACCAGACACTATTTATTAGTGGGATGACTCGACAATAGCACTTTCTTATCTCTATGGGCTTTGGTGCAGCTGATAATGTGCGAATATGTATCATTAACGACACAGTAGCTGGTACCAGTTATAATCAGTAGATGCTACTAACAGCAATAGCCGCCGCAGCTACGTAGCTGCGGCGGCTATTGCTGTTAGTAGCATCTACCCTACTTCCCGCCCGCCGTCTTGCGGTTCGCTTCAGGCCGGGTCTTAGCTTCTGGCGTACCGGGCTTGAGTAGGGCCAGGTAGCGCGGCTGGTCGTTGAGGACCTGCACAGCGGTGAGGATGTCGGGGTCGTCGTCGAAGTTGGCTTCTACCTGGCCTTTCTGGAAGTAGTAGCGCGACACGATTTCCTGCTCCAGCATCTCCCGGATTTCGGGCTTGAAGCGCACCAGGTCGTTGGCCTTGTTGGTCGACACCTTCTTGCGGATGGCTTCCAACTCCGCTTTCACGTCGTCGTAGTGCTTTTCGGCCTTGGCTTGCTTGGTGAGGCTGGCCAGGCTTTTCTCCATGTCGGTGGAGTAGTTGATGTCCTTGTCCGACACGTACTGCACAAACTTCTGATAATCAGCGTCGGAAAGCTTAAACTGCCGGGCGGGTACAATGGTCGCGTGCTCAGCGCGGTAGCGGGTAGCATAATCGAACAGGTAGCCCTTTTGGATGATGACGCGCGAAATTTCGGCAATGGGTTTATCCTCCACCTCCACGTCGGGCGCCACGCCACCGCCGTCGTATACCACACGACCGGCCTGGGTTTTAAAGGCCGTGCGCAGCGAGTCGGGCACCTTGCCCAGCGTACCATCTTCGGCCCGGTGGGAGTAGTCGATTTCCTGAATGCAGCGGCCGCTGGGAATGTAGTACTTAGCCGTGGTAACTTTCAGCTGCGAGTTGTAGCTGAGCGGGCGCGTGGCCTGCACCAGCCCTTTACCAAAGGTCCGTTCGCCTACCAGCACCGCGCGGTCGTAGTCCTGCAAAGTACCCGACACGATTTCCGAGGCCGACGCGGACCGGTTGCTGGTGATGACGACAATGGGAATCTGCGTGTCCAGGGGCATGTCGAGGGCGCGGTAGGTTTTGTTCCAGTCGGTCACCTTGCCCTTCGTGCTCACAATGTCGAGGCCCTTGTCCACGAACAGGTTCGAGATGTTCACAGCTTCGTTGAGGAGGCCGCCAGGGTTATCACGAATATCGAATACGAGCTTTTTGGCGCCCTGCTCCTTCAATTTAGCCACGGCTTGGCGCACCTCCTTGCTGGCATCCATTGTAAAGCCGGAGAGCTGGAAGTAGCCAATGTCGTTGGTGAGCATGCCGTAGTAGGGCACGTTTTCCACCTGAATCTTGTCGCGGGTGATGTTGATTTCCACGGGTTGCTCCTGGCCGTAGCGCGTCACCATCAGCTTCACCATCGACTGCGCCTGGCCCTTCAACAGCTTACTGATGTCGCCATTGGTCTTTTTGTCGACGTTGATGCCGTTGATGGTCAGGATTTCGTCGCCGGGGAGTAGGCCGGCCTTCTGGGCAGGGAAGCCTTCATAGGCAGCCTGCACCACGGTCTTGCCGTTGCGCTTCACCACCACGGCCCCAATACCGCCGTACTGCCCGCTCACCATCGTGCGGAAGTCCTCAATATCGTCCTCCGGAATATAGTTGGTATACGGATCCAGCGACTTCAACATGGCGTCGATGCCGGTTTTCACCAGCCGTGCCGGCGTAATTTCGTCCACGTAGAAGGTATTTACCTCCTTAAACAGGGTGGCGAAAATGTCGAGGTTCTTAGCAATTTCGAAATACCGCTCACTATCGGAGGGGGAGCGGAAGGATACTAGCAGCGTGGCGCCGCTCAGGGCGAGGCCCGCAATAAATCGTTTGCGCATAGATAGGACCGGAAACGCAGTAAATGCTTTACGAAGCTCCCGAGCCCGCGGCAACCGCGGGTCGTGCTTCGCTCAGCAAACGCTCCAGCCCTGAAATTAATTTTTTTTCTACCAGCGCGAAAGGCTTTTTTTCCTTTCCGGTGTAGATAATGGCCAGCCGCCCAACGAAATGCCCGTCGGGTGCCTCGGTGAGGCGGTGCTTGTGGAGGCGGTAGGCCTCGCGCATCAGGCGCTTGAAATAGTTGCGGTCGACGGCGCGCTTGAAATTACGCTTACTCACGCTCACCAACACCTGCGGCGGCACGGTCGTAGAGTTCGCCGTGGGCAGCCATATTAGCCGCAAGGGGTATAAACCAAAAGAAGAACCCCGGCCAAATAGCTCGTCAATGAGCTTTTTGTGGCACAGATGTTCTTCTTTCGGGAAGGAGTACTTCCTTTTGGTAGTAAGTAGTTCGCTGTTGACTAGTGGCTCGTTCACTCGATTCCTCTTTGCAAAGTGAGTAAACGGTCAGCTAACGGCTAACCGCCAGTAGCTAACAGCTTAACTAAACGACTAGCGCTTGTGACGGCCTTCGTCGGATACGGTCAGGCGCTTGCGGCCTTTGGCGCGGCGACGAGCAATAACGCTGCGGCCGTTAACAGTTTCCATGCGCGAGCGGAAACCGTGCTTGTTACGACGCTTGCGCTGCGAAGGCTGAAAAGTACGTTTCATGATATATGCAAAATTCCAGTTGACTGATCTAGGGCCGGCAAAGGTAGGAACTTGATTTGGAAAAGCCAAAACCTACGTTGCTTTTTCCCTCTACGCTACTTCGTTAGCTTCTTCTACCCCGCTTTCTGGCCGGGTAAAACAGGAGTAAACGGCGCTTCGCTAAATAAATTGTAACATCTACGCAACGAGGGCGTTTTTCGCCTAGATAACCGTAATTTTACGGTAGTTACCGCCGCTCTTCCATGCTCCACTACTCTGCTTCCTTCGAGAATCCGCTGACCTTTTACGCGCAGATGCAACTGACGCTGGCCGTGCCTGCCGAGGCTACCCAGCCGCTGGAATTGCAGCTCCCAGCCTGGCGACCGGGCCGCTACGAGCTGCAAAACTTTGCCCAAAAGATTCAGCGGGTAATGGTAGAGGATGCCGACTCGGGTGAGGCGCTGGCCTACCGCAAGCTGACCAAGGACCGCTGGGAGGTAGCCGAGGCGGCGGGCCGCACAGTGCGGGTGCGCTACAACTTCTACGCCCACCAGATGGACGCCGGTGGCTCCTGGCTCGATGAAACCCAACTGTACCTGAATCCCGTGCAGTGCTGCCTCTACGTGGAAGGCCGGCAGCAGGAGCCCTGCCAGCTGCACCTGGCCCTCCCCGAAGGCTGGCAGATTGCCTGTGGCCTACCCCAAAGCGGCCCGAACACCCTGCAAGCCGAGTCCTTCGACCAGCTTGTTGATTCGCCGCTGATAGCCAGCCCGGGTCTGGCGCAACGCACCTACGAGGTGCAGGGCCTGCCGTTCACGGTGTGGATGCAGGGCGAGTGCGCCCCGGATTGGGCCCACATTATCACCGATTTCACCGCCTTCACGGCAGAGCAGCTGGCGTTGTTTGGTAGCTTTCCGGTGGCCGACTATCACTTCCTGAACCAGCTGTTGCCCTACCCCCACTACCACGGCGTGGAGCATCAGAACTCGACGGTGATTACGCTGGGGCCGGCCGAGCTGCTGATGACGGAAGGGCTATACAAGGAGTTTTTGGGCGTGAGCTGCCACGAGCTGTTTCACACCTGGAACATTAAAAGCATCCGGCCCATTGAGATGCAGCCCTACGATTTCAGCCGCGAAAACTACTTCCGCACCTGTTACATTGCCGAGGGCGTGACCACCTACTACGGCGAGTACCTGCTGGCCCGCGCCGGCGTGCGCACGGCCCGGCAGTACTTTGAGGAGCTGAATACTGTGCTGCGCAAGCACTTCGATGACTACGGCCGCGACAACCTCTCGCTGGCGGATGCTTCGGTGGACTTGTGGCTGGACGGCTACAAAGCGGGCGTGCCCGACCGCAAAGTGTCGGTGTACCACAAGGGTGCCCTGGTGGCCCTACTCTTGGACCTGACTCTGCGCCGCCTGAGCAACCACCAGCGCAGCCTCGACGACGTGATGCGCCGGCTCTACCAGGACTTTGGCCAGACTGGCATTGGCTACACCGAGGACGACTACATGCGGGTAGTGACGGAAGTAGCCGGGCGCGACATGCGTACCTACTTCGACAAGTTTGTGTACGGTCTGGCTCCGCTGGAAGACCCGCTGAACAAGGCGTTGAGCTTCGTGGGTTGTCAATTGATGCAGGAAGAAAACGTCTCTATTTCGGAAGGCACGTTTGGTTTTCGGGCTGTGACGCGCAACGAGCGCACGCAGGTGCTCAGCATTTTGCCTGGTTCGCCAGCCGCAGCTGCGCTCACCGTCGACGATGAGCTAGTGGCCGTGAATGGGCGCCGCGTGGCCCAAAACCTGCAAGTCCTACTCTCCAATGGTGCCGATCAGTACGAGTTAAGCGTGTTTCGCCAGAATCAGTTGCGCACGATTACGCTCGTGGCCGACGCCACGGCACGCTATTGGCAGAAAATAACGGTGGAGAAGCTGCCCGACGCTACGGCGGAGCAGCGCACTAGCTTTCAGCAGTGGCTGAAGCAGGATTTCTAGACTGGTTGCGCCGTATATTTTTCTTGTTATGAGTTGGCTTCGGGCCTTTTCTTACGCGCTGCCACTGTTAGTTCTGGGCACGGCCTGCACACTGCGAATGCAGCGGCAGGAACGGGCGCACCCGGCCCCTACCCTACCGCCGGGCGCGGCCGGACCCGTTCCTAGTCAGCCGCGGGTGCTGGTGCAGCAGCCCCTGGTCTACCGCCGGGCTCACCTCGATACGCTGGTGCTGCCCGCGGGTCGGGTGCTGACCGTGTATCCGGCCACGCGCGTCGCCTACGAGCAACTTCCGACCCCGCCCTACCTGCTCCCTACCCCATCGGAGGAAGCCGAGGAACTGGACCTGACCGCTGAGGAGCGCAAGCGCCTGCGCACCACCGGCCACACCGTGCAGCGGACCGGCCACGCCCTGTGGCTGCGCCCCACGGCCGCCCGCCCCATTCGCCTACTCGACAACCCGGCAGACGATTACGACACGAATATCGCCTACGAGTACCTGGCTACGATTCCTGCCATTCAGCAATGGCTGGTGGCGGTGCACCTCTACGAGGGCGGCTATTTCCTGCTGATTGACCAACGCACGGGCCGGCGTACCGAAATCTGGAGCCCACCCTCGGTGGCGCCCGACGGGCAGCACTTCGTGTGTGGCAACTCCGACGTGCTGGCGCACTACGAGCCCAGTGGCCTGCAAGTGTGGGCCATCGACGGGCCGCGCCTGCGCAAAGTCTGGGAACGGCAAACGGCGTGGGGCGTGTCGGCCCCGCGCTGGCTCGATAGCCGCAACATCGTCTTCGAGCAGGACTACCTCGAAAACGGTGACGTGGACACGCGGGTCGTGCGGCTAACGGTGGTGCCGTAGGTAGGGATTGAAATTCGCCCAACACAGCAAGCAAAACTACGGCGCGCAGCTTCGGCAATATCGTTGTGCATCCTCGTTAAACCCAAAAAAGACCCGGTGCACATTGCACCGGGCCTTAATCAGTTTATTTTTAGATGCACTTATTGCTTCACGAACCGCTGGTGGAAGGTTTTCTGTCCGTCGCTGATTTGCAGCAGGTACATGCCTTTCGCCAGGGCCGCTACGTTCAGCTCACCTCTGCCCACGTACTGCGCTCCGCCTACCTTGGCGCCGCGCATATCCAGCACCTGCACGCTGCTAACCGTTGCGTTGTTGGGCAGCGTGATGGCCACAACGTCGGTAGCGGGGTTGGGGTAGACGGCCACCTGCGTGGCCGGCGCCTTGGCGTCGAGGGTAGTGGTGCCCGTGAAGCCCGCTACGCCGGTATTATTCAGGGCCAGGGTGCCGCCCGTGATGGTGATGGAGTAGTCCTCGGTTTCGCCGTAGCCGTAGGTGCCGCAGCTGGTGGTCGTCGAGGCGTCGCTCATCACGATGCGCAGGCGGGTTTTGCCGCTTTTAGCGGAGGTAGGCACTGTGAAGGTAGCCGCCAACGTGCCGCTGCTGCTGCTACTGCCGCCCACTACGTTCTCGCCGGCGTCCGTAAAGTCGCCGTCCTGGTTGTAGTCAATATACACGTCCCAGTTCTCCGTGTAAGCCGAAGAAGCAAAGCCCGCGCTGAAGTTGATGGTCTGCGAAGAACCCGACGCAACGGACGTCGACAGGGCGGTGCCATCATAGTAGCCGCCGTCTTTGCCCGAGGTGCGCGCAATGCTGCCCAGTTTCACGTAGTCGATCCACTCGTAAGCCACGTTACTGCCTTTCGAGGTGCAGTAGGCCACGGTAGTGGGGGGCGGGGTGGTAGTGCCGCCGCTGGTGTAGGCCGCGCCTACTCCCACCGCATACCACGCGTTGGTGGTCGCCACTACCTGCGCCGAACCGGCCCCGAACAAATCGACAGCAGCCTGAATGGAGTAGGTGCGGGCCGCGGCGTAGTTGCTTGACGAAGCCAGGTACACGTCTTCCGTCCGGAAGGCAATTTTGGCGGCGTTGGTGATGCCCACGCCCGTTACCGAGTAGTTGCTGCCGCCTTCGTTAGTGCCGCTCTTGCCCTGGGTCAGAATGTAGAACCAGTGGTTGAGCACGCCCGAGTTGGTGTGCACGCCGCCGTTGTCGGCGGTGCCGGCGTACCAGTACTGTCCCTTGTAATAGGCCGGTTGCCCCAACGATTTGGGGTCACTCATGGAGCGCAGGGCAGCCTGCTGCTTGTCGATGTCCTCGCCAATCAGCCAGGTACTTTTGGTGAGGCCGTAGCGGGCGGCGCTGTACTGCTCCACGCAGGCGCCCCAGATGTCGGAGAAGCCCTCGTTCATGGCGCCCGACTCGTTAGAGTAGGTGAGGTTAGCAGTCTTTTCGCACACGGCGTGGCCAATTTCGTGGCCGCACACGTCCAGCGCCGTGAGGGGGCGGAAGCGAGTAGCCCCGTCGCCGTAGGTCATCACCGAGCCATTCCAGTAGGCATTCTCGTAGCCTTTGCCGTCGCCGGGGGTGTCATCGAAGTGCACGTAGCTCTTGATTTTGGCGCCGGCATTGTCGTAGCTATTGCGGCCGAAAATGTTTTTCCAATAGTCGTAAGTAGCCTGGGCGCCGAAGTGGGCATCGCCGGCCACGTTGTCGAAGTTGGCGTTGTTGTACTCCGTCCAGCTGTTGTTAGCGTCGGTGAAATCAGTGGCCGCGGTGTAGCTGTTGCCTTTCTTGCAGTTGTAGGTTTCAATACCCGCGCCGCGGGTGTACTCGCGCAGGCGGTAGCCCCCGGTGGCCGTTTCATTGGCCAGCGACAGGGTGCCGCTATACGCCGTTGCAAACGACGCCGTAGCCCCCGCGTGCTTGATGATGTCATCCTTCAGCACCACTTCCCCGGTGCGCGCATCCACGTAGAGGTAGGCGCGGCTCACGGGTGCCTTGGCATACACGTTGAACTTCCAGGCCAGCACCGGCACGGCCTGGTCCAGGTCGCCGGCGGCAGCGCGGGCGTCGCCCACAATCACCAGCTCGCCCTTGGGCTGATAAGTGGCCGTAGGGTCATTTTTTTCCTGCTTCAAAAAGGCTTCTTCGCCGGCATCCTGCCACATGTAGGTGCGGGCGCCCACAAAGCTGAGCGCCTTTTGCAGCGCAGCGTCAGCCGTCAGGGTGGGTTGCACGTTTAGCTGTTCGATGCGGGTGAGGTGCCCACTCAGGCTCTCAATCTGGCCTTGTCGGGCGTGCACCGTATAGTCGCCGTGTTCTACCTTGATTCCTTTGTAGAATTCTTGGTACTTTTCGTGGATATACCCCAGCGCATCGCTGGTGGTTTTAGCGGGCAATAGCTGCTCATCGGCACTGAGTTGCAACTGTTCGCGCAGGGCCTTTCCGGCCTCGCTCAGCGCGTAGCTGGTTTGGGTGCCACTGAACTGCACCAACGCCGGCATATCGCCATTAGCGTTTTTTTTGGCCGATACGGGCAGTTTTTGCTGCGCTTGGGCCGTAGAAATGCTTAAGCCGCCTAGCAATAGCAAGGCGACAGCAGAGTAGTTTTCTGCCATATAGTTTGGTTGTGTTAAAAAAGAAGAGGGAGAATAAGCGGCTGCGTAAATTGGCCTGAGCAATAGTAAGAATATTTTAATATAGCCGTACACAGTACAATCAACCCATTTGCGCCGGTTGATGGCACTTTTCGGTCATTTATTTTCCCTGTTTTTCTTTTCGGAAAATTCGTATCGCTAATTTGTATCCGGAAGAGACAATTGCCTTTCTTTTTTCCTATATCTGGATACAGGGAAAACGGATGTTTTTTCACTAAAAGACAAAATTTTATACGCTTTCATCATGGCTACTTCTCCCCTATCCTCTTTAGGTAAACGCTGGTCGCTGGCCGGCCAAACGGCTGTTGTTACGGGTGCTTCAAAAGGCATCGGGGCGGCCGTTGCCGCGGAGCTGCTGCAACTAGGCGCCACCGTGGTAGCCGTGGCCCGCACGGCCTCGGAGCTGGAAGCCCAGGTAGTTACTTGGCGCGACCAGCAGCTCGACGCTCACGCCTTCGCCGCCGACGTCAGCAAGCCGGAGGAGCGCCAGCAGTTGCTGGACTTCGTGAAGCAGAAGTGGGGCAAGCTTCATATTCTGGTCAACAACGTGGGCACCAACATTCGCAAGCCCACGGTGGACTACACGGCCGACGAGTATCAGTACCTGATGAGCACGAACTTGGAATCGACCTTTACGCTGTGCCAGGGCGCCTACCCCCTGCTGAAAGCGGCGGAAGGTGGTTGCATCGTGAATGTGTCGTCGGTGGCGGGACTGCGGCACGTGCGCACCGGCTCTATTTACGGCATGACCAAGGCCGCCATGGTGCAGCTCACGCGCAACCTGGCCGTGGAGTGGGCCCCCGACCACATCCGGGTGAACGTGGTGGCGCCCTGGTACATTCGCACGCCCCTGGCCGAGGCCGTGCTGCAAAACCCTGACTTCCTGCAAGCCGTGGTGAACCGCACGCCCTTGCAACGGGTAGGCGAACCGGAAGAGGTAGGCGCCGCCGTGGCGTTCCTGTGCCTACCCGCCGCCAGCTACATCACCGGCCAGTGCCTGAGCGTGGACGGCGGCATGACAATCAACGGCTTCGGACTCACGAACTAGCGCGGGATAAACAGCAAGTAGCGCGGAAAGCCATTCCGC
>Ga0210040_10009800_pt1 | contig 11084 bp, 12 predicted proteins | sample CryGeyCG12114_NA_FD_185462 | JGI IMG/M metagenome (GOLD analysis project Ga0210040, IMG submission 185462) | Groundwater microbial communities from aquifer - Crystal Geyser CG19_WC_8/21/14_NA (SPAdes) (version 2) | ecosystem: Environmental > Aquatic > Deep subsurface > Groundwater | place: USA... | reverse complement strand
GACCAGGACATGACTAATGTTTATGATGCAACATCAACTTGACACATATTGGGTTGGGTGCTTTGCTTATCTGGGGAAAGTCAACCTGTCAAAGCTATATTTTGGAATGAGTGTTGAGCAAAGCATAGAATTACACATTTCACTCACTTACTTTCCTCATAAAACATTGCGATGACTTTCCTCAGCCAAAAACCAAACAGGTTGTTTCAATTCCTGTTGGTGAACAAAATTTGTTGGATGTACTTACTTTGATGATTAATCGTGCAGGCAGATATCTGTATATCATCATTAAAAACTTTAGTGTTCAATAAGTCAAATGTCCAGGAGACACAGGTTCAATTTTTTTCTTATTTTTACTACTGTGTGCCCGAAATGAAACTGGACTTCCAGAATAGTGAGTTAGCTATTATGGTTAAATTTTGTTAACAAGGTAACCAGAAAAAAAACTAACGTCAAGTAACTTTGGACTGAAATTATATTTCGAGCGTACGGTAACTATCTCAAAACAAATTTTAGAGTTTCTTTAGAAATTAACGAAATCTTCATTCCATTTACAGATGAGGCTGTTGCTATAAAGTGAATTTTCTGAGGAAAAAAGTGCATTTGCTGCTTTTTGTTGATTTTAAAATTTGTCAACTTAAAAGTGTGTAATTTCTTGAGATAAATTGGCCAAAATGAACGTCAACATGGATATGATGGATAGTGTAATCAATAAGTTGAGAAGTACAGTGACTTCCGTCACCAGCACAGTTTCTCAACTTTCGGTAGTCTTACCGGGTAATCCAGTGACCCGAGAGTATGAGGTCACGGAACAAGTTGGAACTGCAGGACCAGGTATGCGTTTATGGATTTTTGTGGTTTGAATAGACTCGTCGTTTTCTTGTTGTGGCATAATCTCTACTTTTTTTAAACTAGGTTTGTTGTGGAAAATATATTCTGGATTTAAGAAAAGTACTAAGCAGCCGGCTGCCGTGTTTGTTTTTGAGAAAAGGCTGTTGGACCGATGGAATCGGAAAGATAAAGATACGATGATTGAGATCTTGAAAAAAGGAGTTCAGCAGCTCACAAAGTTGCGGCACCCTAGAATTTTAACTGTGCAGCACCCTATGGAGGAATCTAGGTTGGAATTGCCGTATGTATTCCGATTAAATGGGATCATCGCCGCCCTTATATGAAATACGAATGTTTTTTTAGGGATAGCTTAGCGTTTGCTACAGAGCCTGTCCTAGGTAGTTTGGCCAATGTACTTGGGGATTATACAAATATGCAACTTCCAGTTAGTTCGTTTATCAAGGATTACAAACTAGAAATTGTTGAGATTAAATATGGTCTTATTCAGGTTTGTCAAATATATATGATATATGCCAATATAAGTGGATTTTTTCTGGCTTCACGATTGTTCTGATTTTAACTAGGTGTGCAATGGTTTGATATTCTTGAACAAAGATGCGAAAATTCTTCACGGCAATGTCTGTCCAGAAACTGTTGTCATTAATAACCAAGGGTCGTGGAAAATCTTTGGATTAGATTTTGCAATATATGGTTCCGACGAGGTATATTTCTCTTGGACCTATTCATTTTCTAATTTTCTTCACTATTAAGGATTGAATGATAATTTTGTTATCCAGGCTAAATGGGCATGCCCTGAGATCCAATGTGAAAACCATCCTGAGATGCAGCCACATCTTGACTATTTAGCACCTGAATTTTGTGGGAGAAATTCGACTTGCACTCCCGGTTCTGATATGTTTTCATTAGGAATGCTAACTTACACGGCCTTCAATGAAGGAAAACCTTACTTTTTCAATAACGGAAACTTTGAATACTATAGAAAAAACACATCTTCAGTAAGCCTCAAATCCACAAGCAAATCTTTATACTACTTCTTATATATTTAATTTTGTCGGATTTTGTGTGAAGATTAATAATTGATTGCGTGATGTTTCATTTTGACAGCTCAACAATGTTCTTGAATCAAAGTTGGTTGGTATTCCTGGAGAAATCCGATCATTTGTTAAGAGATTGATAAGTTTAGATCCTGAAAGCCGACCCGATGCCCATGAGTTTGCCAAGGTTGATTATATTCAAGGATATTTGATGATACTGTAAAATATCGTATCAACAGTATGTTTTTTTACTCCGTCTTATAGCTCGATTATCTACATGACGAATGTGTGAAAACTCTGTCGTATTTGGATTCTTTATTTCAATGGGATAATTTGCAAAAGAGCAAATTTTACAAGGGGTTATCCGACATAATGCCTAAGCTGCCCCAACGAGTTCGATTGCAGAGGTAACAATTTCCAACATAAAATTAATTGATGAGTCTGCGAATTTAATTTTCTAACTTTGTATGTGAAAGATCATCTGTTCGCTTTCTATTGTATTGTAGAGTTGTTCCATGTTTAGCCCAAGAATTTCCCAACGCATCTATGGTTCCATTTGTGCTACCAAATGTATTAAAAATAGCTGAATGGTCCAGCAATGACGAATATGTAACGTATGTGTTACCGCATTTAACGACTGTAATGAAACTTAGAGAACCAGTTCAGGTGGTTTTTAAATTCTTATCTAAAATTAAAATTTTAAATGATCCATTCTTGAATCATAAATCATCAAATTATCAAAAATTAAATTATAAAAAACTGAAAGGGATCACTAAAACGGTTTTTCTTTTCAACTTCACAGATTCTCTTTATATTTATGAAATATATGGAAATGCTATTGCAAAAAACACCTCCAGACATCACAAAATCAGATGTACTGCCCTTAATATATGGTTCTTTAGAATCAGATTCTGCTCAAGTCCAAGAGCTGTGTTTATCTATAATTCCGAGCTTTGCCTCCCTAGTCGACTATCCAGCCATGAAAAATTCTTTGCTTCCCCGAATAAAAAAGCTTTGTCTTACTACTAGCAGCCTATCAGTAAGACAAAATTTTATTTCATTGCGTCCCATTAATGCATTTTGGTAATTGTGCATTTCAGTATGGTACTTTTTTTTACAGGTTCGCGTGAATTGCTTAGTTTGTCTTGGCAAAATCCTGGACCATTTAGATAAATGGATGGTGATTGATTTTATTTTACCATTTTTAACTGAAATACCCTCAAGAGAGCCCGCTGTAGTCATGGGAATTGTTGGTATAAACTAAATTTTAGAGATATATGTACAACTCTATGTCATTGGTCCATTGGCTTCAATATTTGATTCAAATATAACTAACCTTAAATCATTACAGGTATTTACAAACTTGCGGTCACACATAAAAAATTGGGTGTCACGAAGGAGTTGATTGCCACAAGAATTTTACCCTTTATATTTCCATTATGCATTGAGAACGGTTTGACAACATCTCAGTTTTCCACAATAATGAATTTCGTCCACGATATGGTTCAAAAGGTTGAATCTGAGCAAAGAACAAAACTTGAAGAACTTGGTGCTATTGCAAAAGAAACTGAGCAAATGTAATATTTAGTTTTAAAAAAAATGATTCATCTCAATAATCTCATTTTATTTAAGATTGATTTCGGATTTCGATTTATGCTTTAACTTTCTTGATATTGCAGGCGAGCAGAACTTAATAATCATCCAGAGTACAGCTCAAAATCAACTTACGTGGGGAAATCTCAAAGTATCAATAACATATTTAATGAAGCGCCTTTACCCATGCCTATAAATTCTGGCATAGTTCCTACTGATGTCAAGAGCGATTGTGTTTTATCGCCTGTGAAATGTGCTACAGAATATGGTTTTTCACAAAACTACAACCCATCGACCTCCATTAACCAATCATTTGCGAACAAACCCAAAGATCTCACATCCACATTGTTGGAGATGAATATGAAACAAATGTCAATGTCTTCCTCCTCAACAGGATATTCTGCTTCCTCCTCGGCGTCTCTGCACAATTCAATGTCTATGCCTGCCATAGGAAAACCAAATAATTCAATCGGACCCCAACCAAATGCAATGTATATGCCAAGTACTGGCATGTCCAGTATTGTTTCTAATAATTCATTTAGTAAGCCACTGGGACAGTTCAATGAAGCACAAAGGAATCCTCACATGCAAGCGACATATTCCTCAGGATTTGGGATGAGTCCCCATCCTACTTCTATTAGTCAGAGTACTACGTTCAGTGGTCTTAGTCCTTCGGTTAAGAAACCACCAACTAGTAGCAATAGTAGTAACAATCCTATCTTGTCGAAGCGAGACATTGAAGAGTTTCTTAAATAGTGCACAACATAAAATATGGAACATTACAGGCTTTCCCAAAATGACTCTCGGTACTCGGAAGGTGCCATTTTTAAGCTTCTGCAAAATTGATACCATTCCAACACTGGTGCTATTAATCGTTTCGTGTTTAGTCTAGTGAACACTATCGAAATAAAGAGCACTGTTTTCGAATATTAACCTGATATGACTGAAAATTTGACAAAATTAATTTACGACTAACGACTCACACTTAAATGATTTTCATAGCAAATTCGTTACTAATTTCCCAAATATATGGGTCAACTATCACCGTCAACTATACAAGTAAAAGATTTAAAATGCATGATGCACAAGATTTTCATGCTGATGAAATACGAAAGCGAAGTCGGAGCAATTCTACAGACGAAAATAACAATAAAATAGGAATTATAATATTTTGATTTGAATGAATCAGGGAAGTCGATTTATTATCGTTTACTTTAACATAGTGTCTTTTACAAAGCTGATATTTGTAACGACTTTTGCTTCTCTTTTATTCAAACTGGCATTCTCCATTCATTATTCAGTGCTACTAATATTATTGGTAAGTACTGTTCACAAAAGAAAATTAAACAATCAATCTCTTTTTCTTAACAATAAATATCATAATTGACTTGTCTCTCTTCATTTTTATATAACCACTTAAATTATGTCATTCCAGAAGAGGACATAAAGCTGTGATATCATGCGCCGCTAATTATTTTAAATGACCAAATGGGAGTGAGTCCAAGGATGAAAAAATATCTGTGGTACAAACTTAAATACAAAGTCTTAAGTCTAATTGGTTTATAAATTATGGTATATGTATGGCAGCAATTCAGTTAACTCGAACAATAAAAAAGCAACACAAAAACAGATGAATGTACTCAAAACTATAGGTGAACGTGAAACAGTACGACCGACGGACGACCCACGAGTCGATCAAGCTGACTGAAATATAAACTTGGTAATAATACTGCAACAATTCCTTTCAACAGTACATGATAATCGAGAAAGGATTCTACCTTACATCACTGCATGGCAAATCGTATAGAGGAAAATAAATTTTTCATATAGTATGATGATCCTAACAGCACACAAGTCCAGAAAAATAATCTAAAGTCAGTTTTCAAAGTTCTCTAAAATGGCAATTGTATTCGTTTAAATCGAGTTGATGAAGATAAGCAGTTAATGCTACCTTCTCTCTCTCTGAATGCAGATCTGATAGAGTATACAATAAATAACATGCACGCGAATCTGCGTACTACTACACCTATAACTAGAACAATTATGAAACTGAAGTAAAAAAATGCAAAAGATTTGATTGCAACAGCAACAATTACTATACTTGAACTACTGTGGACATCGTTAACAATATGCGGTAATGTACAGTCACATTGTAAACCGTATAACTGATTTTTATGCACTTTACTTAACTTTGTAGTTTGTGCGGTTAACAAGGCGTTGCTATGTTGCGACCAAATATATTTATCTATTTTGAATGAACATGTCTCGCTCATTTCATATATTCTCACAGAAATTAACGATGAAATGATAAATGATTTATCGTTTTCTACACTGCCTAATACAAATACAAACTAAACTAAACCCATACACCATGAGGATTCTTACTAGTAGGAGCAGCATTTTCTAATTGTCTTGGGGAGCCAATCATCCGACGAGTGCTGCCCGATCGTTGATGAGCTCCACCGTCTATTAATTCTTCGGGGGGCTGAATACTCAAACTTTGCAGATTGGCTTCTTTCATGGCAGCAACTAACCTTTCCATCTGTTTCTTCTTTTCAGTCAAACTGGCTTCTAAAGCATTAACTTCTTCATCCAGAGTGTTCGAAAGTTTGGCTACCATATCTATTTCTTCGTGAGTACCCTCCAATTCCGATTTTAGCCGTTCTATTTCAGCTAATGTCATAGCTTCTCGACGCATTTTTTCCTCTTTTCGTTTGCTAAGCTGAGTACGAACAGTGTTCAATTCCTCCAGCAAATCACTGTAAAAAATTACAATGAAATATATTGTTTATTTGTAGCAATCGCATTATCACTTATGGGTAGCAGGAAAAGTAATACAAGAGCAATAATTTAAAAATCATAAACCAACCTGATCTGATTCATGCACTTTATTAATTCGTTTTCACATTTGGTGAGATCAGAGCGTAATGAATGGAGCTCTTGTTGGAGGACCACAGAATCTTCATTAGACCGTTCATTCTCTTCTTCAAGGTGGGCCAAGGATAAAACTTGGCTTTCGTTCTGAGCACTAACCAGTTCCAACCGAGCAATTTCTTTAGCAATAAATTCTTTATGCTTATGTTGCTCCCGGGCCTTGCTTTCCCAGAACATCAATTCCGCATCAAACTGAAATAATAAAACAAGAAAATATTAATTCTTTAAAACAGATTTGATAGAAGTTACCCCCATTTAAAAGATAACAATTTATTCCAATATTCTTTATATACTTGAGTCAACTCAGCTTGTTGCGAAGTAAGTCTTTCTCTCTGAGAGTTGATTAGACGAATCAGGTCCTTATGATGTGATCCATTATTTGTATTAGATAAATTTTTAATGCCGTTGTTGCTGGTTTTACTGCTTTGGCTTGATGGGTTGAGGTCACCATTGCTGGACGGAGAATTCTGGGCACCGGTAATAAATAGTTAACAATGGAAACCTTCGAATGTGTTTTATCGTAAGAATTAAACAATAATTTAAAAATAATATAAACGCTTTACTTTTTTCCAGACGTCTGGATTGTCACTTGAATTGTTAAACGATAAGTATGGGTCGTTCGAAGATTCAGAACTTCTTTTACTGTTGCACTCTGTATTATAAGTCACTGAGGAATTACTAGTATTACCCGCCATTCCAGAAGGACTGTAACCATGTTGATTATTGGTAGCACTGTGATTACTAGAACTAGTCAAAGATGCTTTAGGAGAATGACTATAATTTTGGGAACCATTCGGACTGTAATTTGGAGAAAACCGTGCAACTCTTTGTTGTTGCTGAATACTACTACTAATTGGTGGGGGAGGTTCTCTATATGGAGGTAATTCTTTGGCAACAGGAGCATGAGATGACTGGCCACTTGACATCGAAGTAGGACTTTGGCCACTACCGCTTGAATATTTCACTGGGTTAGGGGGATCTCTATAAGGCGGTGGACTATTAATGCCTTTCAATTTCCCGTTCCATGATGCAGATTCTTTAGAAACGTTACTGCCAGTACTGCTGCTTTGCATTTTAACACCACTAGAGCAAGACAAAATATCTAGTGTGGAAGTTGAAACGTCAGGAGCGTTGCCAGAATCAGGCGAAACTAGTCTTTGCGAAACAGATGAAGATCGCTGTGAGTCATTTTTCTGCCCGTCTATGCCACTTTGTAAACCACTCAAATCTTGCTGCAAAGTGGAATTTGCTTTCCCACTTGCAAATGACCGTGACAGACTTGAATGCAAGATGTTTGGAGTCTTGATTAATCCACGTGGCGAATTTGAATGAGAGTTGTTTGACTTAGAGGAGGAAGAGTGGGATGAATTCGAATGATCAATTGGACTTGAATCCGAAGGAACATTTTTGGAAGCTTGTCCTTTCGCGGAAGAATCCAGTGGAGACCATTGAAGGATAAATTGAACATCATTGGAGTGTTCGCCCCACTTCAGCAATACCTAGTAAATATTTTCATTATTTTATACATTTAAAATGCAACATTCAAGATGTTTTCTGTACTTTCGTAATGATTACTACAGGGAAAGCAAAAATGAGGTCTACCTTCAATGGTTGCTCGTTTGGAGCTAATAGTCTTTCACTATTTCGCCATCGTTCAATGAGAGTAAAACGCCCCGTCTTGCCAGTAGCATGTGCCAAGGCGAACACAACATCCTGAAAAAATTGTACATCATCCAAATTATACATGAGTTGCGGGGTGCACATTTATCATCAACCGTAATGCAATAGGTCACAAAAGATTGAGGAAGTAACAGAAAGACTTTTTAGCTTGAGATACTGTTACATATTATAATGAATATTATATAATGAATGCACATACTTGGCAAGTTGTCTTATCATTCACACCGCAAACAATTCTCTGAATTCCTTCCACCCAAACTTTTAGTTCCATTCTGTGAAACCGCTGGATTAAACACTAGTACCTCGACATTTGGTAGAAGTAATAATATTATTGTCGCTTCGGATTCACAGCATGTGTTCTCTTGACCAGAACTTTTTTTCTTCCAACTTTTAAAAGTTAGTTTTGAAAATTTTGGAGAGGAATTGAACAGGGACCATAAAGTTTACAATCAGCAATCAAGATTCATTTAAATTGAGGCAGCGAGACCACACTCCCAGAGTCTATTTTTAGACCGGAACCTTAATGGCACGATATACATGTCTCCTCAATCTGAAACGCCAAAAACATGGCAAATTACATTATTGCACAACAGTAGTTGGATTCAAGCTGCTAAAAGACGGTTGAAACACTTCTTAATCTCGCTATCACAGTTAATTGCTAGGAGTAAAACTCAAGAAATAAAAAAAATATCAAGAATTTCCTAATGGCACATCCATTTTTATAATTGGTATAATCTCTCAATGCGTGTTTGTTTGTTTTTCAATTCGACCGATTCGATTGTGTCTTCCTATTATAGTTGTGAGTATAAATAGTCACAATATGTCAACATTTCAGTTTCTTTTCATTTTATTATTTTATCGTTTTTAGTTTTTGAGGCTGAAATGCACATTACTTTTAATTAGCATCCTTTCTGCCCACAAGAAATGTTGTGCAACCGATTAACTTGTTCAACATTCATTTTAGCCTGTTGAATTTAAAATTTGGATGTCTGTCAAGAAAACAGTTACACAAACTGTTTCTTCAAATTAAGTCAATGACAGATAGATGATGCGGAATCTGACGTGCTGTTTTCGCAGTTTTTTTTTAAATGTCAATCAATTTACTAACTGATCTGAGCATTAAACAGTTAAGACAACGAAGTTATCAGCTATCCGTAATTCAAATTAAACTACAAAACAAATTAGTTAATGAGTCTTATTAAGTTTTGCGGGATAACCTTTTAAATAATGTTAAATTCTAGGATTAAACAAGTGTAAGTGCGCGTGGTTAGTATAATTAACGAACTACAAATTTACAAATTACCTGCAATTATAGCTCTTTACTGTGCTAAATGAACAAGTTGCTTTTAAACTTTTAACGACAAAGATCCGATGTTTTTGAGTAACATTTGTGAAATCTCAATTTTTTCGTACATTTACTATTTTATTTCACTATTTCCGTTCAGCAGTATATACACGGGAGAGTGTTGTGTAGTCGTAGTCAATGTAGTGTGATATGTCGCGTTATTTTCTAAACTTTGTTTCAACTATACCTACAATATTTCCATGTCTATGCATGCATCTTGTACTATGTATGCGTATTATATGTTCGATTTCTGTATGGATAGCTGAATTGAATGAGTGAAAATTGAAAAAAAGACTGCTATATAGTTTGTTTTTCGAATACTACCACCTTTATTAACTTGTTTTGTCCTACAAAAAGTTTCAAAACTTCATTTAACCTTAAAAAATTTCACAAAAAATGAAGTTTACTATTCTTGATTTTTGTTTCATATGAGAATGCGCTTCGATGACTGCGTCTGCTACTTTGGTAACGTTGAGGAATCAAGCTGTGAATCGGCAGACGCAGGCATTTGATGACACAACTTTCCACCCAGCATTTCAAGAAGCGTTTACTTAACTACTTTGAAATTGATGTTTACCATTGCATATGTATTGGCTACCGTCCACATGCAAAACGGTACTAGCAGCAGTTTAAAAATTCTTTTGCAATTCCCACATCTTCACGAATAATATTGAGAGACTAAAATTCAACATTTGAGCATGCCAATATTGCCAATAGTCAAATTAAATATGGAAGGTGGAGGTGCAGTTACTGTTATCAGTTGCCCACTAACTATGGCTTATGGTACTTCTTTCAAGTTGTGCAGCGCGGCTTCTCTACTAGTATGGTTTTATATAGTTACTTGAGAACTTTGTCTTGTATTGCTCAAAAGTGTAGTTATTTGTTTTCCACCATTCTCACCTTTCACTATCAATGCATATGCCGATCCTCCTTCCATTGTATAGTAAACATCATATATATGCAAAACAAATCATTCCATATACACACGCTAGTTATCTCTAAACACATCTGAATCGCTAACCAATTACAATATTACTAATAGCAATAAAATAACTGCAGACCAAAGAGGAATGAAAGAAGCAAAACGTTTTAGACGATAAAATGTTTGTGGGAATCACGAATCACATCATACATATTCCCATTGCTGTGTGAAAAACTCACTATAACACACACTCTTGTGACATTGGATCTTCAATATGTTACCTGTATGCATAATGCATAGATTTACAGTTATCATATTACCATGGGACAGATAAAGCACAAATAGCACAGAAGAGGCGAATACGTATTTAGGAAAACATACACGGGCAAACTCGTTTGAGTATTTACTCTCAATAGTTTAGTTACTGCTTTTTGCCTAACAAATGCTTTTGCGCTTAACCAATAGTAGTAATAGTATAGAAACGTGTTACTCGTTAGTGCAATATTTTTAAAAAGGACACGGCCGCGATGACACTGGACAGGAGATGTAAAGAATTTAGAGAAGTTGACAAAATCTGAAATGCAAGATAGAAATCTCGCTGTACAACAAAAAGTGTGCTTCATTCTCAGACAGGTTGAAGGACAGAAGTGCGTGTGCAATGTATTCCTAATGCAATAGCAAATTCATGTAAATACATAAACATTATTGTTGTTATTAATTATTG